>OIEF01000830.1_pt1 | contig 11768 bp, 9 predicted proteins | sample 1581721 | NCBI WGS metagenome assembly OIEF01 (sample SAMN01760908, study PRJEB22395) | human gut metagenome
GACTGGAGGTCAGACGTGTGCTCTTCCGATCTATATAAAGATGTACGGACAGTATATCTTTGCAGACGGTGACACTCAAAGCGACTATTATTTTATAGGTGCAGGCAGTGTAGGCCATACACTTGAGCTGTACGGCACATTATAAAATGCAAGTTGCCCAAAGCAAAATTATCTGATAAAATATCGGCATGAGTATATACGGAGGATAACAGATGAAATTCAGGACAGAAAACGAGTTTACACATTTCAAATTTTCGGATGTGCATGTGAGCGATATCATGATGAGCTTTGGCACCTTCAAAATATGCCTTGACAACGTAATCATAAAGGCAGATAATTCTAAAAACAGAGATATCCGTGATATGAGGACAAACGGCCTTATATTAAAGCTTTCAGATGCAAATATTATTTCATTCATACGCGAGGGCTTTAAGACATATGATGCCGATGGCAATCTAAAGAGCACCACGGCTGACGAGGAGATAGAGGAGGCAGATTATATCGACACCTTCAACAATTTCCTTGACGGATACGCATATTTAATCGAGAAGGAGAATGAAAATTATACCTTCGTATTCGATGGAACAGATGAGCGCTCGTACACCTTGATTGTATCGGCATCAAAAGACGAGTGCGAGTGGGACAGATTTATGAATATTGAGGCATAGAGTATGCCATGGTGCATTTTTAGACAAGTCCAAGATGCACCATGGCATTTTTAAGCCCATCCTCTTTGATATCGTCTGTTACTATATCGGCAACAGCCTTGACTTCATCGCTGGAATTGCCCATGGCAACACCGACATCACAGTAGCGCAGCATATCAAAATCATTCTGACCATCGCCAAAGCCTATTGTATCAGCCTGACTCATGTGAAGAAACTCTACCACATCACGTATGCCGGTTGCCTTGTTGACACCGCGCAATGTAATCTCACCGCTGTAAGGTTCAGGCTCTTTAAAGCTGCTCAGGGTTACTACAAATTCATCGCCGAGGAGCTTTCTTAAATCATCAATGTGGTAGTTGCAATTGCAGTAGATGGTGCTTTCAACATCAGCGTATCGATTAGAAAAGCTTGATAATTCATCATCAATCACGATATCCTTAAATGTCGGGTTGTCCTGTATCACATGCATGTCAAACTGCTTTGAGAATGCTGATATGAATTTGTCGGCCCACTTGTGGTTGGTGATGCTTTTATCCTTTGTCTGGAAGATAAGTCCTGTGTCGTTGTCACCAACAGTGTCAAGAACCTTCTGTAACAGATTCTGCCCATAGACATGATGTGCAATTACCTTATCACCCACAGTGACATAGCCACAACGCCGTCAAAATCAAAGGCTTTTAATGATGGATAAATCTGATTGTAACTACGTCCTGTGCAAAGAAAAATCATGTGACCGTTTTGTTTTGCGTTTATTAGAGCATCAGCGGTTGATGGGCTCATGGTGCTATTGCCGAAATCAACGAGAGTGCCGTCTATATCAAAAAATAATAGTTTTTTCATAAGTGTTACCTGCCTCATTATTATTAATTAATTATATATACCAAATATACTCTACAATACGAATTCAATAAAGGCAATAGGCAATGGCCTAAATTTATTTAATAATTGTTGCAAAAGAAGGCTCTGTTATAACCACAATTAAGAAAAACTATAATATATTCCTATACTTTATTTTCTTAATTTTTGGCTATGATGGGTTGAAATAATAAGTTTATTGTGTTATAACGTTAAACAACAAAAAAATAATAAATGCGTTGAAGGAGACTTGGATCACCAGACACCGACAGGAATACAGCGTCACCGACTGAGAGCGCTGTTTGGAAGAGCTGATTGCAGGAACACTACCGGAGCAGATCTGTTGAACGATTGATATGGTTTATTGCATAGATAGGTTTATCGTATGTGAAATAAGCTTTTTATATATCAAAAGTAGGCAGATACGATTCATCCACGTTACGGATAAGAGTGGAGAAACAGGAACAGTCCTTTTTCTCAAAGCGGGTGGTACCGCGGAATATTTTTAGAATTTTCGCCCCGGAGCATTTCATTAATTTGATATGCTCCGGGGCTTTTTTCCGTCCCGCTTAAAAAATCAAAGGAGCACAAAAATATGGAATTCTTAACAGGAGCAGTTCAAAAGGAAGACCTCGGTATCGCAGAAATTCTTGCAGGCGACTACGAGGGCAAAAACATCAAAGTAAAGGGTGCGATTCACACCATAAGAGATATGGGTGAGGTTGCATTCATCGTCTTAAGACGCAGGGACGGACTTATACAGTGTGTATACGAGCCGGGCAAATCCCAGTTTAGCGTCGATGATCTAAAGGAAGCAGATACCGTGGAGGTATGCGGCACATACAAGAGTGATGACCGTTCTCCAAACGGCTTCGAGCTTCGTCTTGACACTATCACAATTTTATCTGAGCCGGCGGAGCCTATGCCGCTTCAGATCAACAAATGGAAACTGAATACTTCGCTTGAGGCAAAGCTCAATAACAGGGCAGTGGCACTCAGAAATCCAAGAGAGCGTGCTACGTTCCGTATACAGGAGGGTATCACAAGGGGCTTTAGGGATTTCCTTTATAATAATGGATTTACAGAGATTCATACGCCAAAGCTTGGTGCAAAGTCAGCTGAGGGAGGAGCCAACCTCTTCAAGCTTGAATATTTCCACAGACCGGCTATATTACAGCAGAGCCCGCAGTTTTACAAGCAGATGATGGTAGGTGTCTTTGACAGGGTATTTGAGACTGCACCTGTTTTCAGAGCAGAAAAGCATAATACAAAGAGACATCTGAATGAGTATACATCACTCGATTTCGAGATGGGCTACATTGACGGATTCGAGGATATCATGGAGATGGAGACCGGCTTTTTGCAGTACACCATGGAGCTTTTAAAGACCTCATACGCCAAGGAGCTTGAGCTTTTAAAGATTAAGCTGCCTGGCGTGACAAGCATACCAAGAGTCAGATTTGACGAGGCAAAGCAGCGTGTCGCAGAAAAATATAACAGACAGTTCAGAAACCCATTCGACTTAGAGCCGGAGGAGGAGGTACTTATCGGACAGTACTTCAAGGAAGAGTATGGCAGTGATTTTGTATTTGTCACACATTATCCTTCAAAGAAGAGACCGTTTTATGCCATGGATGATCCGGCAGACGAGACATACACCTTAAGCTTTGACCTGCTTTTCAGAGGTCTTGAAATCACAACAGGCGGCCAGCGAATCCACGACTACAACAAGCTTATGGAAAAAATCGCAAAGCGTGGCATGGAGACAGAGGGTATGGAGAGCTATCTTTCAGCCTTTAAGTACGGCATGCCGCCACATGGAGGTCTTGGAATAGGACTTGAGAGACTTACAATGCAGCTTATCGGAGAGGATAATGTGCGTGAGGCAACACTGTTTCCTCGTGATCTCAGCAGATTGGAGCCATAGGTCACAGCTTCTGAGGTTGTGGAGGGTGCGCATGCAGGCTGTGTGGTGGCATGTGTGTATATATTTTGCTCAGAAAATTTTTAAGCTTGTTCCGACATTCCCTGCGGATAGGTTATTGTCAGGAGGTATGCTGTGAGGTATTACAGGCTGTGAGCGTCGGAACTGTTAAAAATTTGTCTTCGCAATATATATGCACCCATGCTTTGCAGGGTGTTTAGCGCACCCGGCTGCAGGCTTTGGCAGTCCCCGATATGCAGAATTTAATTGTGGCGGGTGCGCTTTAAGGCTGAGAAGTGGCATGTGTGTATAATCCCAAGTAGAAATTAAAATATCAGGAAAGAGAGAAAGGATATCGTATGAATCATATAGGAACAAGAGAAATCGCCACAGAGCGGCTTACTCTTCGAAGATTTGAAATAGAAGATGCCGAGAACATGTTTTACAACTGGGCGAATGACCCGGAAGTGACAAAATATCTTACATGGCCGGCGCATGAAAGTGTTGATACTACAGAGACTATTTTAAAAGAATGGATATCTAAGTATGACGAAAAAGATTTTTATCAGTGGGCTATTGAGCTTAATGATCTTGAGCAGCCTATCGGAACTATAAGTGCAATTAAAACTGATGAGAGAGTTGAGTCGGTTGAAATCGGTTATTGTATCGGAAAGCGTTTTTGGAATAATGGTTATATGACAGAGGCACTCACAGCTATCATCAGATTTTTCATTAATGAGGTTGGTGCCGGACGTGTATGGGCCAGACATGATACTGAAAATCCAAATTCAGGCAAGGTGATGGCTGCGGCAGGCATGGATTATGAGGGTACTTTACGCCATGCAGGCTTCAACAATCAGGGTATATGCGATGAAGCGGTATATGCAAAGGTCAGAAGTGCAGCACTTGACGAGGAGCCTGAGGATGAGACTCCTGAGCAGCAGGCTGTTACCACAAAGGTGATGGGCGAGGACGGAGTCATGAGAAACGTAATCTCTGACGAGACTATGGAGTATGTCGGAATCCTTGCAAAGCTTGAGCTTTCACCGGAGGAGGCAGAGGCTGCCAAGAAGGATATGGCAGATATGCTTGATTATATCGATAAGCTTGAGGAGCTTGATACTGCGGGAATTGAGCCAATGAGCCATGTATTCCCTGTAAACAATGTATTCAGAGATGATGTTGTCACAAACGGTGACGGAAGTGAAGCTACACTTGCCAATGCACCGGTCAAGAAGGACGGCGGATTCAAGGTACCAAAGACAATCGGCGAATAACGGCAAGGAGGAGAAAAATGGATTTAATGTCTTTAACTGCCGTGGAACTCGGCAAGAAAATACAGGCAAAGGAAGTTACAGTGGAAGAGGCTGTAAAGGCTGCCATTGCTTCTATAAAAGCAAAAGAAGAAAAGATAAACAGCTTTGTCACAATAGACGAAGAGGGTGCACTTAAAAAAGCAGCAGAGGTTCAGGCAAAAATTGATGCGGGAGAGCTAAAAGGAGCGCTTGCGGGTGTGCCTGTAGCCATAAAGGATAACATGTGTACAGAAGGGCTTCTCACCACATGTTCATCAAAGATACTCTACAATTTCATCCCAACCTACACAGCGGAGGCTGTTAAGCGCCTTGAGGATGCAGGCTGTGTCATCGTTGGAAAAACCAACATGGATGAGTTTGCCATGGGAAGCACAACAGAGACATCTGCCTTTGGAGCAACCAAAAATCCATGGAATACAGAGCACGTACCGGGCGGTTCATCAGGCGGAAGTTGTGCAGCAGTTGCAGCAGAGGAGGTACCGTTTGCACTCGGTTCAGATACAGGCGGATCAATCAGACAGCCAAGCTCCTTCTGTGGTGTGACAGGAATCAAGCCAACCTACGGCACAGTTTCACGATATGGACTCATTGCCTATGGCTCATCGCTTGACCAGATTGGACCTATCGCAAAGGATGTCACAGACTGTGCTACTATACTTGAGGCAATCGCTTCATATGATACGAAGGATTCGACATCAGTAAACAGAGACGATTTAAAGTTTACAGAGGCGCTTGTTGATGACGTAAAGGGTATGAAGATTGGTATTCCAAAGGATTATCTCGGAGATGGACTTGACCCGGAGGTGAAATCGGCAATCCTTGCAGCGGCAGATGAATTAAAGAAAAAAGGTGCTGTTGTGGAGGAATTTGACCTCGGACTTGTAGAGTATGCCATCCCGGCTTACTATGTAATCGCCTGTGCTGAGGCAAGCTCAAACCTTGCCAGATTCGACGGTGTCAAATACGGATACCGTACAAAGGAGTACACAGACCTTCACAACATGTACAAGAAATCGCGTTCTGAGGGCTTTGGACCTGAGGTAAAGAGAAGAATCATGCTCGGCTCCTTCGTACTCTCATCAGGATATTATGATGCATATTACTTAAAGGCCTTAAGGGTAAAAGCACTTATCAAAAAAGCCTTTGATGATGCATTCGCCAAATATGATGTAATACTTGGACCTGCAGCACCTACCACAGCTCCAAAGCTTGGAGAGAGCTTAAGTGATCCAATCCAGATGTACCTCGGTGATATCTACACCATATCTGTAAACCTTGCAGGTCTTCCGGGAATATCGCTTCCGTGCGGCATGGACAAAAACGGACTTCCAATCGGATTACAGCTCATCGGAGACTGCTTTAAGGAGAAGAATATCATCCGCGCAGCCTACAGCTTTGAAAAAACAAGAGAGCTTAAGCGCAGCGCTATTGCGGAGGAATACAGTAACAAAAATGCAGCAGACACCAATAAAACTGCCGGTGCACAGTAGGAAGGAGGCAAAAAGGATATGAAAAACTATGAGACAGTCATCGGACTTGAGGTCCATGTAGAGTTAGCTACAAAAACAAAGATCTTTTGCGCCTGCTCCACAGCTTTCGGAGGCGCACCAAATACACATACATGTCCTGTCTGCACAGGACAGCCGGGCTCACTTCCTGTTTTAAACAAGCAGGTTGTAGAGTACGCAGTGGCAGTAGGACTTGCCACTAACTGTACCATCACACAGTACAGCAAATTTGACAGAAAGAACTATTTTTATCCTGATAACCCACAGAACTATCAGATATCACAGCTTTATCTGCCAATCTGCCGCAACGGTTCAGTGGAGATTGAGACAGCAAACGGAAAGAAAAACGTCAGAATCCATGAAATCCACATGGAGGAGGATGCCGGAAAGCTCGTACATGACGAGTGGGAGGACGTATCTATCGTAGATTACAACCGTTCCGGAGTACCTCTTATAGAGATAGTATCAGAGCCTGATATGCGCTCCGCTGAGGAGGTTATCGCATACCTTGAGACTCTGCGTCAGACCATCCAGTATCTCGGAGCATCTGACTGTAAATTGAATGAGGGCTCAATGCGTGCCGATGTCAACATCTCAGTCAGAGAGGTGGGCGCAAAGAAGTTTGGTACACGTACTGAGATGAAAAACCTTAACTCCTTCAAGGCTATCGCACATGCCATCGAGGGCGAGCGTGAGCGTCAGATAGAGCTTCTTGAGATGGGCAGAAAGGTAGTACAGGAGACCCGTAGATGGGATGACAACAAGGAATCATCACATGCCATGCGTTCAAAAGAGGATGCACAGGACTACAGATATTTCCCTGAGCCTGACCTCGTGCCAATCGTCGTATCCGATGAATGGATTGCACAGATAAAGGCAAAGCAGCCTGAGCTTCGTCCACAGAAGCTTGCACGCTACAAGAAGGAATACGACATCCCTGAGTATGATGCAAAGATTCTCACAGAGTCAAAGCATATGGCAGACATATTTGAGGCTGCCACAAAGCTCTGCGGCAAGCCGAAGAAGGTTTCAAACTGGCTGATGGTTGAGACAATGCGACTGTTAAAGGATAACGATATGGATGCAGATGAGATAAACTTCTCACCTGTAAACCTTGCAAAGCTTGTAGATCTGGTGGATGCAGGCACGATCAACTCATCTGTTGCAAAGGAAGTATTTGAGAAAATATTCTCGGATGATATCGATCCTGAGCAGTATGTCGAGGAGAACGGTCTTAAGAGCATGAATGATGAAGGTGAGCTTAAAGCCACAATCAAGGCTGTCATCGATGCAAATCCACAGGCTGTGGAGGATTACCACAATGGCAAGAAGAAAGCCATCGGAGCACTCGTAGGTCAGACCATGAAGGCCACAAAGGGCAAGGCAAATCCTGCTGTTGTCAATAAGCTTCTTATGGAGCTGTTATAATAGATATTAAGAAAATGGATCCGGCAGGTCTTTTGATCTGTCGGTCCTTTTTTTTCAAAAGCGCCTCAGCTTGCTTGCACGCATTTATTCAGTAGTGTATAATAGTTAAATGGCTGATAAAGTAGCCAAATGATACAAAGGCGGTAATTCACCTATGAATAATGATGATTTCAAGGAAGTACCTGACAATATTCAGGATAATAATGAAGAAACTACAAATAACATAGATAATACAAACGATAACAAGGCAAACGACTACGAGGATGTCTGCTACATCTGCCGCAGACCGGAGAGCGTGGCAGGCAAGATGATACATATCCAGCCGAACCTGTGCATCTGCAACGATTGTATGCAAAAGACCTTTGACTCCATGAGCAACGGTAATTTTGGCAACTTCGGAAATCTGGGAAATATAAGCAATATGGATTTTGGCAATATGCCCAATATCAGCATGATAAATTTGTCAGATCTGACAGGAGGCATACCAAACAGCCAGAAGCTTAAGAAGAAAAAGCCAAAGGAAGAGAAAAAGGTCGAGCCGATTCTTGACATTCACTCAATTCCTGCACCGCATAGGATCAAGGCAAGTCTTGATGACTATGTGGTAGGTCAGGAGCATGCAAAGAAGGTCATGTCGGTTGCAGTATATAACCACTATAAGCGTGTCATGGCTGACAATAAGCACAAGGCAGAGGAAGAAAAGACAACTGCAAAGCAGAGTTCAAAGAGTTTCGATGGTGTGGAGATTGAAAAATCAAATATGCTCATGATCGGACCTACAGGTTCAGGAAAGACATATCTCGTAAAGACTCTTGCAAAGCTTTTAGATGTGCCACTTGCCATAACAGATGCCACATCACTTACTGAGGCCGGATATATCGGTGACGATATCGAAAGTGTTGTAAGTAAGCTTCTTGCGGCTGCAGATAATGACGTGGAGAGAGCTGAGCACGGTATCATTTTTATAGATGAGATAGACAAGCTTGCAAAGAAGAGAAATGCCAACCAGCGTGATGTGAGCGGAGAGTCAGTGCAGCAGGGTATGCTTAAGCTTTTAGAGGGATCAGAGGTTGAGGTGCCGGTTGGTGCCAGCAGCAAGAATGCCATGGTTCCGATGACCACAGTTGACACGAGAAATATTCTCTTTATATGCGGAGGTGCTTTCCCGGGACTTGAGGATATCATAAAGGAGCGCCTGAACAAGGAGGCTTCTATAGGCTTCAAGGCTGATTTAAAGGACAAGTATGATGGGGATGAGAACCTGCTCATGCAGGCAACTGTTGATGATATCCGTAAATTCGGAATGATTCCTGAGTTTATCGGACGACTTCCTATCATGTTCTCGCTTGAGGCTCTCACCGAGGATATGCTTGTAAAGATATTGAAGGAGCCAAAGAATGCCATTATCAAGCAGTATCAGAAGCTCCTTGAGATGGATGAGGTAAGGCTTGAGTTCGATGACGATGCGCTTTATGCCATCGCCAAGATGGCAAAGGAGAAGAAGGTCGGAGCCAGAGCCCTTCGTGCGATTATAGAGGATTTCATGCTCGATATCATGTATGAGATACCAAAGGATGACAATATCGGCACGGTTACAATCACTAAGGATTACGTGGAGAAGAAGGGCGGCCCGCTCATTCAGATGAGAGGTACACCTGAGCTTGCAGACAGTCAGCACGTTTAATTGTTAAATGATTATGAAATTGTGAATTGGCTGTAAATGATGCAACCAGGCTATGCGTAATGAATCTATGTGTAGTCTGTAATGATTTATAAACGTTCATATATCAAGAGGAATTGGAAAAATGAAAATTATCCACTGTGCAGACCTGCATCTGGATTCGAAGATGACCTCGAATCTTTCAAAGGATCAGGCAAAAGAGAGAAAAATGGAAATACTGCGTACATATTCAAGGATGATAGAGTACGCCAAAAATAACGATGTAAAGGCGATTATCATAGCAGGCGATTTATTTGACACGAGAAATGTGTCAGCGACTGCCAGAAATCTGGTAAAGGATTCGATTACGTCAAATCCGGATATTGATTTCTATTATCTTAAGGGTAATCACGACTCGGACAATTTCATATCGAAGCTCGATGAAATCCCTGACAACCTTAAGCTTTTTTCTAATCAGTGGACCTCATACAGCTATGGAAATATCACAATAACAGGTCTTGAGATAGACAAGTCTAACCAGGCTGCCATGTACAATTCTCTTGTGCTCGACAATGACAATTACAACGTTGTCACTCTCCACGGACAGCTCGGTGATGAGATTTCCACAGGCGACCTTAAGAATAAGGGCATTGATTATCTCGCGCTCGGTCATGTGCATGAGTATCAGAGCGGACAGCTTGACAACCGTGGCATGTACTGCTACAGCGGCTGCTTAGAGGGAAGAGGCTTTGATGAGTGTGGACAAAAGGGCTTTGTGGTGCTTGATATAGATGATGAGAAGCTCACGGCAGGCTTTAGCTTTGTACCGTTTGCGTACAGGAGCCTCTACACGTTGTATGTGGATGTGACAGGAGCCATGACCACACAGGATGTGGCTGTGAAGATGGAAAAGGCCATTTCGGACAGTGAATATTCATCGAGAAGCATGGTAAAGTTCGTGCTTGTAGGTGAGGTGGACGTGGATTGTGAGATAAACACAGATTTCCTCAAGGATATGTTCGAGGAATATTTCTACTATGAAAAGGTGTATGATGAGACAAGACTTCTCATCAATTACAGTGAATACGAAAAGGATGCATCACTTAAGGGTGAGTTCATACGGATGGTGCTTGGCTCAGATATGACCGAGGAGCAGAAGTCTGAGGTCATCAGGTGTGGTATATCGGCGCTTAGCGGGGAGGAGATTTAGAAATTGAAATTAATAGCTTGTCACATAAACAACTTCGGAAAGCTGTCCGATCTTAATATCAATTTCAATGATGGAGTCAATGTCATAAACCAGCCAAACGGCTGGGGAAAGAGTACACTTGCGGCTTTTTTGAAGGCTATGCTGTACGGCTTTGATACGAAAAAGGAGCCGGGCGCCTTTGAGAGGGAAAGAAAGCTCTATAAGCCATGGCAGGGCGGCACTTATGGTGGAGAGCTTGATTTTGAGGCCGATGGAGTGGAGTACAGACTTGTAAGGACATTTGGACTTACAGAAAAGCAGGATGATTTTCACTTGTACAGGCTTGCAACCATGGTTGAGTGTGATGATTTTTCACCACTGCTTGGAGAGGAGCTTTTTGACCTCGACCGCAGCTCGTTCAAGAGAACGATATACATAGCGCAGTCAGACTGCATGTTTTCGTCTTCAGACAGCATCAGCGCAAAGCTTGGCAATATGGCGGAAAATACAAATGACATCAACAACTTCGAGTCGGCGACAGCGGACATTAAGGATATGATGAACAAGATGTCACCAAACCGTATCACTGGCTCCATCAAAAAGCGTGTAAATACACTCACAGCCTTGGAACAGGAGCTTAAGAAGTATCAGGCCGCGGATGAGGCGGCAGCACAGCTTTCACAGAAAATAGATGAGAAAACTGCCCAGAAGAAGGAGCTTACAGGTATCAGAGCTGAGTATGGCAGGGCGCTTCAGGTGGCATCTGAGGACAGCAGAAAGCAGGCACTTCGTGAAAACTACGAGCAGCTTTGTGCTGTTGCAAAGGAGAAAGAGAGTATTTACAATGCTGCATTGGCAGTCTTTGGAGAAAAAGCACCGGATGAGGCAGAGCTTTTGGAAAAGACAAAGCAGGCCGGAGAGCTTGAAAGTTTAAAGGCTGTAGAAGATAATCTGAGCTTTACACCTGAGGAGGAGCAGTATTTAGATACCCTTTCAGGTATGTTTAAGGATGGTGTGCCATCTGATGATGGTCTTGATGAGATGCAAAAGAAGATAGCAAACATCCAGAGCGTCAAGAATGAGTACAGTCACATGGAGCTCAAGCTCTCGCAGATGACCTCACTTGCAAAGATGGCAGATGATGAGGAGGAACCGGAGACACCTGAGAAGACTAAGCTTGTACCTGCAGGTATTGTGCTTATGGTTATCGGTCTTTTGGC
>OIEF01000838.1_pt1 | contig 11648 bp, 10 predicted proteins | sample 1581721 | NCBI WGS metagenome assembly OIEF01 (sample SAMN01760908, study PRJEB22395) | human gut metagenome
GCAAAGCTTGAACAGACTCTTAATGTGTTTGGGGTGAATGCGAAGGTGAATAATAAAACAGGTCCTGCAGATGATGGAAAATATGGAAGAGAATATATAGTAGATAATACAAAATGGCCAAATGAAAAACAATACTATGCAAAATGTGAGTCACACTTTGGTATGGATATATCAGGAATAAATGGACATACATATGATATAGTATCTGTAGTAAATGGAAAAGTTATAGCAACTAGTGGAGATAGAATAATTAATCCAAGTGTAAATTATGTAGATAGAAATCAAAGACGTACACAAGGAGGATTAAATGATGGTGGAGGATATGGAAACTATGTTATCATACAAGAAAATGGAACAGGAAGATGTTTCTTATATGCGCACTTAAAAGGAGGATCAATTAAAGTTAAAAAAGGTTCTACTGTAGGAATAGGTACTTCAATTGCTACAATGGGAAGTAGTGGAGACTCTGGACATATGCATTTACATTTTGAAATAAGAAAAAATAAAGCTTCAGTGATAAGCGAAAACAGATATGGTAAACATTATTTAGTAACAACTACAAATTCAACAAACCTAAATCCACAAGATTACATAGGAAGTGCACCATCTAATACACATTTACCTTTTGAAGATTCTAAAAAAGTAAAAATTAGTAAAGATGATTCCAAAATATATATTAAATATTTATATCAAAAAGTTTTAAAAAGAACACCAGGAAGTTCAGAAATAGAATATTGGGCTAATGTATATACATCATCAGGAAGTATATCAGAAGTAACAAAGGGAATAATGCTTAGCAAAGAAGCTGAAAATAAATTAGGAAAATTAGATAATACAGCATTTGTAAATAAATGTTATGAAGTGATTTTAATGAGAAGTAATACACAAAAAGAAGCTGCCCGGACATATTGAAAAATTAAATACAGGAGTATGGATTAGAAGAGATGTAATTAATTTATTCTGTAATTCAAACGAATTTGTAAATAGTGTTCTTCCAAACTATATAAATAAGATTAAAAGAGAACAACAAAATACAGAAGAAATACCAGGTTTAGCAAGTGTAGATAAATTAAAAACAGTAGGAGATCTTAATGCAAATGGAAAAATAGATGCTGATGATGCAAGAATTTGTTTGACAATTATAGCCAAAATAGGTGCTGGAGCTTATAAAGTTGATGATACGGTAAAGAAATATGCAGATATGGACGGAGATGGAAGAATTACACCATATGATGCATGTCTAATATTACAAAAATATGCAAGAAGAATGGCTGGATATACAGATTAGAAAAATTAAATAATAAATAAGATATATGGAAAGTATAAAAACTTTCCATTTACTTTTTAAGTAATAACCTTGCAAATATAGGCTAAATAAAGTATAATCTATAAAAATTGTTTGTAAGAAATTATTAGGAGATGGATATAAATGATTAATGAAGATAAAAAACGTATTTTGACAGGAGATAGACCAACTGGAAAAATGCATATAGGACATTATTTTGGGTCTTTAAAATCAAGAGTAAAATTACAAGATGAACATGAGACTTTTATTGAAGTGGCAGATGTTCAAGCACTAACAGATAATTTTAATAATCCAGAAAAAGTACAAAAAAATGTAAGTCAAATTGTAATTGATGAATTAGCTGTTGGAATAGATCCAAATAAAGTTACATTCTTTTTACAATCTATGATACCGGAAATAGCTGAACTTACAGTTTTTTATTCTAATTTAGTTACAATTGCAAGATTACAAAGAAATCCTACAGTGAAAACAGAAATAGCACAAAAAAGAAATATATTTGGAGAGAGTGTAACATATGGATTTTTAGGTTATCCTGTAAGTCAAGCAGCAGATATAACAGCTTTTGAAGGAACTATTATACCAGTTGGAGAAGATCAACTTCCACTAATAGAACAGGCAAGAGAGATTGTTAGAAAATTTAATAGTATTTATGGAGAAACTTTATATGAACCTCAAGCGCTTCTTTCAAAAGAAAAAAGGATAAAAGGTTTAGATGGAAATGAAAAAATGGGAAAATCTTTAGGAAATGCTATTTATTTATCAGATCCAGAAGAAGAAATTAATAAAAAAGTAATGCAAGCTGTTACAGATCCAGGAAGAATAAAAAAGGATGATCCAGGAAATCCAGATATATGTATGGTTGCATATTATCATAATTTGTTTAGCAAAGATGAAGTTAAAAATATATGTGAAGAATGTAGAAAAGGTAAAAGAGGTTGTGTTGCTTGTAAAAAGCAATTAATAAAAAATATAAACAAAGAATTAGAACCAATTAGAGAAAAAAGAAGATACTTTGAAGAAAGACCAAATGAGGTAAATGATATATTAATGGCTGGTACTAACCATGCTCAAAAAGTCGCAAAAGAAACAATGAAAAAAGTAAAACAAGCAATGAAACTAAATTATTTTGAATAAAACTAAAAAATAAAATTATAATTAGAAAGATAGTAAAAGCAAATTTATAAAAGGAGGCTATAAAAGTGTTTACCGATTATGCAAAAATCCTAGTTAAATCAGGAGATGGCGGAGATGGAGCTATTTCATTTAGAAGAGAAAAATATGTAGCGGCAGGAGGCCCTGATGGAGGAGACGGAGGCAAAGGTGGAGATGTATATTTTGTTGTTGATCCAGATTCTAATACATTAGTAGATTTTAGATATAAAAAGAAATTTAAAGCAGAAAATGGGAAAAACGGAGAAGCAAACCATCGTTATGGAAGAAGCGGAGAAGATTTATATATAAAAGTACCGATGGGAACTATTATTAAAGATGCTGAAACAGGAGAAATTTTAGCAGATCTATCTGAAAAAGATCAAGTGGAGAAAATATTTCCAGGAGGAAGAGGTGGAAAAGGAAATTCACATTTTGCAACATCAACAAGACAAGCACCTCGTTTTTCTCAAGGAGGAGAAAAAGGGATTGAAAAAGAAGTAATACTAGAATTAAAACTTTTAGCAGATGTTGGACTAATAGGATTTCCAAATGTAGGAAAATCTACATTTTTGTCTGTTGTGACTTCTGCTACTCCAAAAATTGCAGATTATCATTTTACAACACTAGAACCAAATTTAGGTGTAGTAAAATCAGAATATGGTGATAGCTTTGTAATAGCAGACATTCCTGGTATTATAGAAGGAGCAAGTAATGGAACGGGACTAGGATTGCAATTTTTAAGACATATCGAAAGAACAAGATTATTATTACATGTTATAGATGTATCTGGTGGAGAAGGAAGAAATCCCGTTAAAGATTTTAAGACTATTAATGAAGAATTAAAAAATTATAGTGAAAAATTGAGTAAAAGAAAACAAATAATAGTTGCAAATAAAATAGATAGTATGCAAGATGAAAATTTATATAAAAATTTAGAAGAACTTGCAAATGAAAATAAGATGGAAATATACAAAATATCTGCTGCAACAGGACAAGGTATAAAAGAACTACTTACAAGAGTTTCTGAGATACTAAAGCAATTACCAAAAGAAGAACTAATTAAGAAAGAAGAGAGAAAAATATATACATTAGAAGAAAAAGACGATGGATATACAATAACAAAAGAAAAAGATATGTGGGTGGTAGATGGACCTGCAGTACAAAGAATTATGAGAAGAGTTAACTTAGAAGACAATGAATCAATGCATTATTTCCAAAAGTGTTTAGATAGCTTAGGGGTTAATCAAAAATTAAAAGAAGCAGGAGTACAAGAAGGAGATACTGTTAGAGTAGTAGATTGGGAATTAGAATGGTATGATTAAAATTTTACAAAAAGATTACTAATATATTACAAAAATGTTAAAAAATAGAGATTTTGTTTAGAAATCTTTATTTTTTTTTCTTTTAGTGTTAGTATAAAAAAGTAAAACAAAAGATAAATTGTTGTTTTATAAAATATTTTTTATAAAGAGGGGGAAAAAATGAAAACAAACAAAATTTTAAGTGTAGTATTAATAATTTTATTAATGTTTACATTGGTAGGGACAGTTAATGCTGCAGAAACAAAAAATTATACAGTAACTTTTGGACAAGTAAAAAGTGGACAAGTAGATGTAACTGTTAAATTTAATAATGATTTGCCAACAGATTTTGATCAAAAAGGTTGGAATAAAAAAGATTCAAAAACAATAACAAAAACATTTAAGCAAGGTGCGTATGAAGTCTTTTCAATGAATGGTAAAACTGAATGGGTTGATATTGCAGTACCATTTGAATTAGAAGTAGGGAAAAAAACAAATTGTTTAACTGAATTAACTGATTATAAAAGTAGTGATTCAAGTGTATTAAAAATTCAAAATGGAGAAATAATAGCAGTAAGTGAAGGAAAAGCAACAATCACAGCTAAAACTACAGGAAGTCATGTGTCAGTTCTTGAATTTGAAGGAAATGTAAAAAAAGCAAGTTCAAATAGTAGTGATGATACAGATGCTCAAAACATTAAAATAGAAACTTCATTAACAAGTTTAGCAAATATTAAAGTAGAAACAAATTTAACAAAAAAAGATGATAAACAATATTATATTTATATATCAAAAAAAGCTGATGAAAATGTTACATCAAAAACAGCTGGTGTTACAGCATTATCAGCAAATTCTGATGGAAAATTATGTGCTTTTATATCAAAAAATTATTGTGAATTAGTAGGAACAAATTATGCTTATATTATAGAAAAAACATTTTCAAGTAGTGAAGAGAAGGTAATTCTTAAAGGTAAAAAAATTGAAGATCCACAATTGCCATCATTAGGAAATAGACTAGATATTTGGCTATATGATGTAAATAAAACAGGGGTAACAAACAAAATATCTATGTCAAAAGATAGAACAATAAAATACAAAATAGGAAAAATAGATTCTAATGATATCTTAAAATCTTTTAAAAATGAATCTTCTGATAAAGCTTTTTCTAAGTTACTAGAATACTCTAAAAATGCAAAAATATTAAAAGAAGGATCTATTACAGTAGATGGACTAGACTATAATTTAATAAAAGATGTAAATATAGAAAATGGTGGATACTATTTTGTATATATGGATGCAGATACACAAAATGGAAAGTACAACAAGTTGGAAGATATTGCTATCTATACAGAAAGTAATTTAAAAGAAGGAAATGCATTAGTACATTTTTCTTTTGCTGATATAAAATTAAAAGAAGAACAAAGTGGAAATAGTGAAAATAAAGAACAAAATCAAGAAGATAATACTAAATCAAACAAAAAAATACCACAAACAGGTGATAAGCAAACAGTAGCAATAGCTATGGGAACAATAGCTATTATAGGAGTAGCTTGTTATATTGGATATAAAAAATATAATGGAATAAAATAAAAATATATAAAATTTAAAATTAAAAGTATTTTTAAAACCTATGAAATACGAAAGAAATGTCAAAACTTTTGTTTGACATTTCTTTTTTTGTATGGTAAAATTAACAAAACAAATTTTTTGTAGGGGGAATCTTGAAAAATGGGGAAAAAAGAATTTGATGATTTAAATAAGAGAGAAAAAGCTATATTAAAGTATATAGAAAAACAAATAAAAGCGAATAGCTATCCACCATCAGTAAGAGAAATAGGAAAGGCAGTAGGTTTAAGTTCAACAGCAACTGTTCATGGATATTTAGCTAAACTAGAGGAAAAAGGATATATAAAGAAAGAATCGCAAAAAGGAAGAACATTAAGACTACTAAAAGGCATTTTAAAAGAAGAGAAAAAAGAAGAACCAAAGCAAGTATATACTAGTAGAGAAATGGTCGATGTACCAGTTATAGGAAAAATAACAGCAGGAGCACCTATTTTAGCAGTAGAAAATGTTACAGATACATTTCCTATTCCTATAGACTTTGTAGGAAATAGTGAAAGTTTCATGCTAACTGTAAGTGGAGAAAGTATGATTGAAGCAGGTATATTAGATGGCGATTATATATTAGTAAAAAAACAAAATACAGCTAATAATGGAGAAATTGTTGTAGCATTAATTGAAGATGAAGCAACTGTAAAAACATTTTACAAAGAAAATGGTCACATTAGATTACAACCAGAAAATAGCACAATGGAACCAATTATAGTTCCTAATTGCGAAATATTAGGTAAAGTAGCTGGTGTTTTTAGAAAAATGTAATATATTAAGAATGGAGAAAATTTTATGGATAGACTGAAAACTTTTCTTATATATCTAATATTATTTATTGCATTATACTTTTTTGTGGATTTTGCATCATTTGCATATATTAAAACAACATATAATGATTTAACTGATTTTACTATAGATGTAGAGAACCCAAAAATAAAAATACAAGAAGCTAAAGTAACATATATAAATGGATATATAAAAGGAACTATATTAAATAATACAAATGAGGAAATACGGAAATCAATATTTGAAATTTGAGTTCTTTTCAAAAAATGATACTTCACTTGGCAAAAAATTTATAAAAATTGAAAATTTAGGTCCAAATGCAACAAGAGATTTTGAAGTGGATTTTAATTTTGAGGAAGTAAAAAGTTATAAAATAACAGTAGCAAATAGCACGGAAATAGAAAATGCATCTGATGCAGAATTCTTATCAGACCCAAAGACAAAGGGATTCTTATTGTTAACTACATTGGTATTTTTATATTTTTAGAGATTATTAAAAGTATTGCAAATTTATATGCAATACTTTTTAATAATCAAATGAAAAAATTTTATAAAAAAGTTAAAATATATTTTCTGAAGATATATTTTATTAACATAGATAATATTATATTTTTCCTCATAAAGTTAAAAATATAAAATGAAAAAAATATAAAAAAAGGTTTGCTATTTTAAAAGATATGTAATATAATTGTAACAAAAATGAAAACATAATGTAATAAGTATGTCTGAAAGGAAGATGCAAATGTTCAGTTGGGGGCAAGATATTGGAATAGATTTAGGAACAGCAACTGTTATAGCTTATGTAAAAGGAAAAGGTATAGTTTTAAGAGAACCTTCAGTAGTGGCAGTAGATAATAATACAGGAGATGTATTAGCTGTTGGAAAAGATGCAAGAAGAATGCTTGGTAGAACGCCTGGAAATATAGTAGCAACAAGACCTTTAAGAGATGGTGTTATTTCTAACTATACAGTAACAGAAAAAATGCTTAAATATTTTATAAATAAGGTATGTGGCAGATTTGTTTTTTCACCTAGAATAATGATATGTATACCTTCACAAGTAACAGAAGTAGAGAAAAAAGCTGTTATAGACGCTGCATCACAGGCCGGAGCAAGAAAAGTGTATTTAATAGAAGAACCAATAGCAGCAGCAATAGGTGCTGGAATAGACATATCAAAACCATGTGGGAATATGGTTGTAGATATAGGAGGAGGAACTACAGATATAGCTGTAATTTCACTTGGAGGATCTGTTGTAAATACATCATTAAAAGTAGCAGGTGATAAATTTGATGAAGCCATTATTAGATATATAAAAAGAAAACATAATGTTATGATTGGAGAAAGAACAGCAGAAGATTTGAAAATAAATATAGGATGTGTATATCCAAAAATTCAAGACACAGAAATGGATGTTAGAGGAAGAGATTTAATAACAGGTCTTCCAAAAACAATAACTATATATTCTAGTGAAATGCTAGAAGCACTTATAGAACCAGCATTAATGATTGTAGATGCAGTACATTCTGTACTAGAGAAAACACCACCAGAGCTTGCAGCAGATATTAGTGATAGAGGAATATATATGACAGGTGGAGGTTGTTTAGTAGATGGATTAGACAAGCTCTTACAAGAAAAAACAGGAATTAATGTGATGATTGCACAAGATACAGTTTCATGTGTTGCTTTAGGAACTGGAAAAGCACTAGATAATTTAGATGCTTTAGAAGGAAAAAGTAGAAAATAAAAATTTAAATAGCAAAAAATGAAAAATAATATGTGAAAATACTATTTTTCATTTTTTTATTGCATATTTAAAAACATAATTATATAATATATAAAAAATAATGTAAAAGGTGAATTTATGAATAAGACAAAAAGAAAAATTTTTGAAACATCTATGAAATTATTTGCAGAAAAAGGGTATGATGCAACAAGCATAGAGGAAATAACAGCTACGGTAGGTGTTGCAAAAGGAACTTTATATTATCATTTTTCTAGTAAGGAAGAAATTTTTAATTTCTTAGTAGAGGAAGGAGTAAAATTATTAAAAAATAGTATTGCAATTAAAACTGCAAATTTAGATAGTAGTGTAGATAAAATAAAAGCTATAGTATTAATTCAATTAAAAGTATTAGTAAAATATGAGGACTTTATGGCAATTGTTCTTAGCCAAATATGGGGGACGGGGGCAAGAAGTCAAATTTGTAAAAAATATATATTTGAATATATTACAATGATTGAGAATATTGTTAAAGAAGGAATAGAGAAAGGTGAGTTATCTAAAGGCGATCCAAATGTAATTGCATCTGGAATATTTGGAATAGCATGTTCTAGTTTAATTTATAAAATGAGAATAGATAAAAAAATTGAAATAGAAAAACTATATCATGAAATAGATTCAATTTATATAAAAAAATTAAAAAAATAGGAGTGAATAAGATTGAGAATACTTAAAGATTTTAAAGTACCAGATTTTAAATTTCCAAAATTTAAAATGAAAGAAATATCAGAAATAGACGAAGTTAAAGTAGACTATGATAAAATAAAAAAGGCAGAAGAAAATAAAAACAAGAAAGAACATAAAAATTACGAACAAACACATTACAAAACAATAAAAGAAGTGTTTTTACGCTCTATAAAAGAATATGCAGATTTACCTTTTATTTTAGAAAAATTTAAACCAAAAGAAGCTTTTACAGAAATTACATTCAAGAAATTTGGGGAAGATGTAAATTCATTAGGAACAGGACTTGTAGAAAAATATAATTTAAAAGATAGCAGAATAATAATTATAGGCGAAAATACATATCATTGGTATGTATCATATATGGCAATGCTTTGTGGAGTTGGAATAGCAGTACCAGTAGATAAGGAGTTGCCAGAAAACGAAATAGAAAATGTAATTAGAAGGTCTAAAGCTTCAGCAGTTATATATTCTACTAAAAAGAAAGAAGTTATAAAGAAAATAGAAGATAACTTACCAGAGGTAAAATATTTTATCCAAATGAATTCAAGTGAATCTTTAAATGGAAGAGATGTAGGATTAGATGCAATTATAAAACAGGGAAAAGAACTAATAGATTCAGGAGATAAAACTTTTGAAGAAATACAAATAGACCCAGAAGAATTTAAAGTACTTATATTTACTTCTGGAACAACGTCAAATTCAAAAGGGGTAATGATATGTAATAGAAATTTAGCAGAAAATATTAATGCTGTTTCTGCATATGTAAAATTAACTCCAGAAGATAGACTTATGTCTATTTTACCATTACATCATACGTATGAATCAACAATTGGATTTTTATTACCTATGGCAACAGGAACATCAATTGCAGTATGTCAAGGACTAAAATATATAGTACCAAATTTGCAAGAAACAAATCCGACAGCATTATTAACAGTTCCATTACTAGTTGAAAATTTATATAAAAAAATTAATGCTAATATTAAAAAGAGCAAAAAAGATGGAATGGTTAATTCAATGATACATGTTACTAATGCATTAAAGAGTATAGGAGTAGATATAAAAAGAAAAGTATTTAATGAGATATATCAAAACTTAGGTGGAAAAATTAGAATAATTGTTTCTGCAGCAGCTCCAATAGATGCTAAAATAGGTAAATGGGTTGAAGATATAGGAATTACTTTCCTTCAAGGTTATGGATTAACAGAAACAGCACCAATTGCAGCACTTACACCAGATTTTAATACTAAAGTTGGTTCAGCTGGTAAAGCAGTAGTTTGTGCACAAATAAAAATAGATAATCCAAATGAAAAAGGTGAAGGAGAAGTTTTAATAAAAAGTTCTACTTTAATGCTTGGGTATTATGAAGATAAAGAAGCGACAGACGAAGCTATAGTTGATGGATGGTTCCACTCTGGAGATGTTGGATATTTAGATGAAGATGGATATTTATATATAACAGGAAGATCAAAAAATGTAATAGTAACACAAAATGGAAAAAATATTTACCCAGAAGAAATTGAATTGATGCTTGCAAAAATACCAGAAATAAATGAGTGTATGGTATATGGAAAAGAAGAAAAAGGAAATAAAGAATTAACAATTACAGCAAAAGTTATTCCAAATTATGAAGAAATTACTGAAAGACATGGAAAAGATTTATCAAAAGATCAGATACATGATATAATTTGGCAAGAAATTAAAAATGTTAATAGAAAATTAACATCATATAAAGCTATAAAAAAATTAGAAATAAAAGAAGATGAATTTGAAAAAACAACAACAATGAAAATAAAAAGATATAAAGAAATAAAAAAAGATGAGGAAAAAAATAAGTAATATTTTTGTAATAAAAATGTAACAAAATCGAAATATAAATTTTTATAAATCCTCTTGTAGTTTTTTGTTGAACAGTGTATAATAAATATTGTTAAAAGTAATACATAGGACAAAGGGGGGAAAGTTTACAATGTCTAAATCTGGCATAGTAAACGTGAGAATGGTAATCACGGAAGAAAAAATATTATCCAATATAGATAAGATACAAAAATTAATAAATCCAAAAAGCAAAAAGCAAATTGTACAATTAGAAGAAGATACAGCTTTTAAAGATTTAGTACAATCTATAAAAGATTATTTGATTGAGTATCCAAATAAAAAGAACTTTCCAAGTAGTGTATACAAAGCTGCCTATGAATTAGTTGAATATGCAACAAATCAATTTGAAGAAAATACTAAAAAAATAGAAGAATTGATAATCCAAAGAGAAAATAATATTGCATTAGCTGCAACATTAAAAAAGGCACTTAACCTAGTAACAGAAAAGGAAGATGATTGGAAAAACGAAGTACAAAAATTATCAGAAAACTTTTCTGAAGAAATAATAGATACATTGGGATCTATAGGAAGAGCAAGATCTAAAAAATCTCAAAATTATCAAGATGGTGTTAAATTAATTAATGCTAAAATAGCTAATTTAGAGGCAAACCTACACATTGAAATAGATATGGAAAGAATAGAAGACAGATCAAAAGCTTTAAGCTTTATAGGAATAGAAATAGCAGAAGCTCTTAAAGAAATTCCAACACCAGAAGAAAAACAAGAAAATGTACAAGAAGTTACAGCTGAACAAGAACAATATATTAACGAAACAAGAGTTAATGTAAAACCATCATTATGGGAAAGATTTAAAAATACAAAAGTTATAAGAGCAATTAGATATGTAATGAAAATAAAAGTTGTGTTAGAGTTCCCAGCATTGCCAGAACCAACACAAGAACAACACTAAGATAGTTAAAATTGTTTTGGGGTTTGATGATTTTTCATTATCAAACCTCAAAATATATGGTTATAAAAAAATAACTAAAAATATTATAAAAAATGCAAATAAAGTATTGACATATAAAAAAAAATAGTATATACTTAATCTCGCATTAGAGAGATGCGCCCTTAGCTCAGTTGGTCAGAGCAACCGGCTCATAACCGGTGGGTCCAAGGTTCGAATCCTTGAGGGCGCACC
>OIEF01000840.1_pt1 | contig 11633 bp, 9 predicted proteins | sample 1581721 | NCBI WGS metagenome assembly OIEF01 (sample SAMN01760908, study PRJEB22395) | human gut metagenome
ACCAACAAAATAAGCAGAGCCATTTAACGGCTCTGCTTATTTTGCAGTCGAACACTTCTTTTTCGCAAAAAAGCAAGACATTCCGACTATTTCATTTGGCAAAGAACCGTAATTTTGATAGAACCCGTCAAGGGGGGCAACTTCGATTTAGAGGGGGGTGCATTTTTGATTTTAGGGGGTGCAACCACGGCTTTAGGGGGTGCATTACTCTACCCGTGGGGACAGTAATAAACCGCAGGCGTTGAAACCTGCGGTCTTTTCATTTTTGTTGGGACTCACGTCTCGATTTCTGTGCCGCCCTGGAACCTGAATGTCATCTGTCCGTCTGTGTGGACAGTTACCGTGTCGATAATGGTCAGCCAGAGTTTTTCGTCAAACTCGTTGATGGTGTCCAGCTCCTGCACCTCGAACATAAATGCTCCGATGGCTTCTGCCTGGGCTTCCCGTTCAGCCTTTGTGGCGCGAAGTTGCTCAAGCTGTGCCTTGGCTTTTTCGTACCGCTCCACAAATCCATTGTACCGGGCGGCGTATTCATTCTGGTTCTGCGCCGTCTGCGAATTCTCTGCGATGCAGCGTTTTGTCAGCTCGGCTACCACATCGATCTCCTCAAGCAGGCTCTCGATCTCTGCATCAATGCCCGTGCAGTCTGTCAGCGTGGTTTGCATCAGACGGCAGTCCTCAAGGATGTTGTCCTTGCTGTCGATAATGGCGTTGATAGCAGCAACAAACCGTGCTTTGATGGTTTCCTCGTCCAGATGCGGCGTTTCGCATTTGTGCTCACCCTTAAATTTGCCGTTGCATTGCCAGATGACCCTGCGGTATTTTGAGGTTGAGTTCCAGACTTTTGAGCCAAAGTAGGAACCGCAGCCCCCGCAGACGATGCGGGAGGAGAAAATGCTCTTTCCGCTGTACTGGCGGCTTATTCGCTTGCGCCGAGCAAGTTCCGTCTGAACTTCGTCGAACTCTTCCGGCGTAATGATTGGCTCATGGCTGTGTTCCACATAATACTGCGGCACCTCGCCCTCGTTGACCTTCCTCTTTTTCGTGAGGAAATCGACTGTAAAGCATTTTTGCAGGAGTGCAGCGCCCTTGTACTTCTCATTTTGGAGGATGCTTTCCACTGTACTGGTCTGCCAGCGTTGTTTTCCCGATGGAGTCGGAATTCCATCCGCTGTCAGCTCCTTTGCAATAGCTCCCGGCGTCAGCCCCTCCATGAATCGAGTATAGATTCGGCGGACAATGACCGCCTCCTCCGGTACAACTTCTGGAAAGCCGTCCGCTCCTTTGCGGTAACCGAGGAACTGCTTATATGGCAGGTTGACCTTCCCGTCGGCGAAGCGTTTTCTCTGCCCCCAGGTTACATTCTCCGAAATGGAGCGGCTTTCTTCCTGCGCCAAGCTCGACATGATGGTGAGCAGCAGTTCACCCTTGCCGTCGAAGGTGTAAATGTTCTCCTTTTCAAAGTAGACCTGGACGCCTTTCTCTTTGAGTTTGCGGATGGTGACGAGGCTATCCACGGTGTTTCGAGCGAATCGGCTGACGGACTTTGTAACGATGAGGTCGATTTTTCCCGCCAAGGCATCCTCGATCATCTCATTGAAACCCGCACGGTGCTTGGTATTCGTGCCGGAAATCCCCTCATCTGTATAGACCTTTACGAATGTCCATTCCGGGTTTCTCTGAATGTACTGCGTGTAGTAGTCGATTTGAGCTTCGTAGCTGGTGAACTGCTCATCGCTGTCCGTGGAAACACGGGCGTAAGCAGCAACTCGCAGTTTGTAAAGCGGCGTGTCAGTTAGGTGGGTCATGGGGTTGATGGACGGTGGTATCACCGTAACCGTCCGAACCGCAGTGTTCATGATTTTTGCCTCCTTCTTGCCAGTGACTGCTGTCGTGCCTTTTCTTTCATTTCCGGCGTCCAGCTTTCAGCTCGTGAACGGTCTGTCCAGGTGCGTGTGACCACTGAGCCGTCTGAAAAGTGAAAGTGCAGGGTGTTGCCGTCATCGGCAATGATTTTTTTGACGCTGAAAGGGTCATCCGTGACCTGTCGCACCAGCTCGTCAAGGGTGGCCTCCGGTATCTGCTTGGAAGCGCAGTGCTTTTTCCCTTTGGTGTTGAGCGTGGCACAGATCCAAACCACCCGTGCTGCCGTTGTTTTCCTGCGGAAGTTCTTCCCGCATTTTGCACACTGAATGCGACCAGTGTAAAAGAAAGACGGCTGTGCGGGCGGCTTCGATTTGTGCTGCTCAGCTCGCCGTTCAATTTCTGTCTGCACTGCCTTCCACTCTTCCAAAGGGATAATGGCTTCATGGGTTCTTTCCGCATGGTACATTGTTTTCTGCCCGTTGTTGGGAACCGTTTTCTTCGTGATGTAGCTTTCACAGTAAAATCGCTGAAGGAGCAGATTGCCCGTGTAGGCGTAGTTCCGTAGGATCTTTGCAATCGTCTGCGGATGCCATTCTTCACCGTATCTGGTGGGTTGAATGCCCTCGTCATTCAGCTTTGCAGCGATGCGGTTTCGACCCATGCCGTCGAGAAATTCTCGATAAATGCGGCGAACCAGCTCCGCCTCCTCCGGAATGATGTAGTATTTGCCATCCTGCATTCGGTATCCGAGCATTCGCCCGTTCCAGGGGATTCCTGCTTCAAAGTTCCGTTTGACACGCCACTTCTGGTTTTCGCTGACGGAGCGGCTTTCCTCCTGGGCATACGATGCCAGGATGGTCAGCATCAACTCACCGTCAGCGCTCATGGTGTGGATGTTCTGTTCTTCGAAGAACACATCAACGCCCAGGCTTTTCAGCTCTCGGACGGTTTCCAAAAGAGTGACGGTGTTTCTGGCAAAGCGGGAAATGCTCTTTGTAATGACCATATCGATTTTCCCGGCACGGCAGTCTGTCAGCATCTGCTGAAAGCCGTCCCGGTCGCTCTTGGTTCCGGTCAGGGCTTCGTCGCTGTAAACGCCGCAGTAGACCCAGCCGGTATGGGACTGGATCATTTCGCTGTAATGACTGACCTGGGCAGAAAGCGAATGGAGCATCGCATCCTTGCCGGAGGAAACACGGGTGTAGGCGCATACTTTCAAAAACTGCGGCTGCATGATTTTCGGGAAATCGACCCGTTTTATAATTCTATCCATCGGTTCACCTCCTTAGGTGTGTTACATATTACCTCTGAATGCCCCAGTTATCCAGCGATTTCAGCGGAATATACTACACGAAGATATGCCATATTTATTGGCGATGATCGTATCAATTTTAGCGTACTCTTTGGCTGAGATCAGCCCCTTGGAACGCATACTCCGGGCGAGTGCCATCGCCAACTGGTAGGCAAACAGACGCTTATCGTAATCACTCATGGTCGGCCTCCTTCCTGCGGAATTTCAAATAGCAGTCACGGGAGCAGAACACCCGATGGCTGTTGCCATAGCTTTCAAACTGCTTCCCGCAATGTCGGCAAGTGAGTGTGTAGTACGCTTTTCGCTGCACTCTTTCGGGATGTGCGTTCCACCACGCCATTCGGCAGGCATCGGAGCAGAACATCCTTTTCCGTTTATGCGGTGTCTGCTCAAGCGGAGTCAGGCAGTTTCGGCACAGGGCATTTGAGTCCGGCATCTCTTTGATCTGCACAGGATGTCTGGCGCAAAAGGACTTTACAGTGTTTAGCGGTAGCCCTGTTATAGCGGATATTTTCTTATACCCGTAGCCCTGGTGTTGGAGTTCCACAATTCGTGAGCGTTCCGTGTCTGTCATAGTGATTGATACCTCATTCCTGAGAAATAGCGTTTCTCGCTATACCCAGAGAAAAGGCACTTTTGTCAGGGTAAAATGGGCAAAAAAAATAACGCCCTCCACGGAAAAATCCGCAGAGGGCGTGTGATAGGTTCGGTTTACTTGTTCGGAATCTTCAGCTTCATGCCGCTGTAGATGACATTGCTTTTCAGCCCGTTCAGGCTGACGATTTCCTTATAGCGGCTGCCGTTGCCGAGATACTTCTTGGCGATTGCCCAGAGGGTGTCACCATGCACCACGGTGTGGATGCGGTAATCCTCGGAGGGTTTCGTGCCTGCCACGGCGAGCGCAGAGGTCTTGACCGGCGACATGATAGCGTACCTGCCGGACTCGTCCTTGTTGATGACGGCACGGTCGCCGCTGACCTCTACCACATACCAGCAGAGCTTCTTCACCCAGCCGGGAATGGCTTTGCCGTTATAGTAGGTGCTGCCTGTGATGGTCACGAGGTCACCGGCCTTGATACCTACAGGCGTGGGCTTGACCGTGTCGGCAGGTTTTACATCACCGCCGAGAGCTGCCGTGACCTTGGATGCCAGATCTCCCATACGGGCATACATCCAGTTGCCGGGGCAGGATTTGTTCGCAAACCATCTGTGAACAGTCAGAACCATCTCGTCAGATTTCGGGGTGTAGTTCAGCGTCTTGGTCTTATCGCCCAGCCAGAGCAGCTTGGTTTTGCCGTTGCGCCTGCAGATATCGGTGCAAAGCTCGATGAGTCTCTTGTACACCACATCCTTGAAAGCGTAAGGCTCGGTGTTGTCGCTGGCACACTCGATGGTGATAGCTCTCTGGTCATTAGCATTGGAGGAAGAGCACCAAGAGCGGTTTTTCTCTTCCACATACATTCCGACCCGACCATCGACACCGATGCCGTAGTTGCTGCTTGCCTGCCGTGAGGTCGGCAAAAAGATGTTGCCCAGCGTTTCCACACTGCACTGACCCACCACGCAGTGCGGCGTGATGCGGTCAATGCTGTGGGTGCGCTGCCCGGAGTGGTTCGGGCTGAGCTTGGTGTAGGACACCAGGGGGCTGTTCGTGTAAGCCATGTTATTCATCCTCCTTTTCACTGCGGTCATGAAGCTGCTCCAGAACGGATTTCAGCTTCTGCGGAATGGGCAGTCCCAGGTATGCGGCGTTTTCCAACAGGGACACGCCCTCATTCGACAAATAGAAGAAAATGACGGCGGTACGCATCACCGAGCCGCTGCCGATGACATGGGTGTCGAGAATATGCCCGATGCCGACCAGAGCGAAGATGAGCACCTTTTTGAAAATGCCCTTGAAACCGACTTCGCTGGACAGCTTCTTGTCCACCACGGCGCACATGATGCCGGTCACATAGTCGATGACCACGAAAGCCAGAAGCGCATAAAGCAAGCCGTCACATCCTCCCAAGAACCATCCGAGCCAGCCGCCGATACCGGCGAACACCACCTGAATGGTCGTCCAGAATTCTTTCATGTTGTTTGTCCTCCTTTGAAAGTTGAATTTGTGTATGAAAAAAGTGACGCCGGAGCGTCACACTTTTCCGATGGCATAGATTGATACCTTGTAGGTTGCCGATGGTACCGTATTTGGTCTTACGGCAAATATCTTTCCGGGGTTGGTCGTTGTAGACCAGCTACTCGAACTGCCTCGCTCCACAAACATGGCGTAATTGCTGTTCTCCGTGGAGATATGGACATGGGGAATTTCCGCGAAGGTAAATGGAAAATTAGGGAGCGCAATTGCTCCGCTCTCATAGAGCACGCCCCATGCCGTCGAAATGGCGGTCGTAAAGGAATACTGACCCCAGCATTCCGCTGTACCGCTTTTCCATTTACGGTAATTCCAGATGCCGCTTGTCCCTTGCTGAATGACAAAATCCGCAAGGGGTGAGCCATCCACCCGCATATCCCCGGCAACATCCAGCATGGCTTGTGGCTCCGGCGTGTTGATGCCGACTTTCTTTTTACGAAGCGCAATGAGCGGAGTCCCTTGCGGTACAGTAAAATACAGCTCCAGACTGCTCAAAGAATAGAGCTTGTCTTGGATCTGTAAGTGGAAGTCGTAGGAGCTGTTTGCATCCAGACTGCACAGTTCCAAATTGGAGTAGCTGAAAGAGGTTCCGCTTTTTGTCGTGCCGGAATAGATGCTGGTGTAGCTGCCGTAACTGCTCTCACTGGTTTTCTTGTACCGATACCGCACATAAACCACGCTGTTTTTCTGCGTCCCGTCTACGGTCACAGCGGAAATAGAACCGCTGAATTTGAGCTGCATTTCCGCTTCAATGTCGTTGGTTCGTCGGAGCGTCACCGAGGATATCTTCGGCTTGGTGTACGGAATGACTGTCACCGTCCGTGAAGTTTCGGCGGTGTAGCCGCGGGAGTCCGTGACCGAGAGCGTGACCGTCACACTGCCGGACTTGGCGATCTTTCCGACTGTAATTGCAGCGCCGGTCGAATTGGATGCGGATAAACCGTTGCAGGAAGCGGTGTAGTTGGAAATGCTGGCACCGTTCTTTGCAGTTGCCGTTCCGGGCGTGACCTTGAGGGTCGAGTAGTTCTGAACGAATAGCTGGTCGCTGCCTGTGAGGTTCTTTGTGGTCGTGTAGCTGTCGGCATAAGTGAATCCGCTTATGGTCGGAGCAGAATTGGTCGACGTGGTCCGTACAGTGGCGGTTTTGCTTGAAGTACTGCCGATCTGCGTAGACCCACTGTAAGACGAAACCGCAAAGGTACCTATAAAGGACTTGATGGACGCCATAGCGTTCAACAGCGTTGTCCTCTGCGCCGATGTCAGCGTGACCGTGCGGTTCGCAGTGCCCTTCGACCAGGAAAGCCCGGAGATAGTCAGGATGGTCGCGCTGCCGTTTTTGAGCACCAGCGTATTGGTGTAGGAGGCTTCGTACACGGTCACATTGATGGTAATGGAAACCGTGGCATTGTCCGCCGTCACCGTGTTGACACTATTCACCACAGCACCGCCCAGCGTCTTGACCGTGGAACTGCCGGAAGTGCCGTAGACATGGTTGTACTGCCGCCTTGCTCTGACCCTCACCGTGTAGCTTGTATTCGGTGAGAGCGAGGTGATCGTCGCACTGGCACTGGTGGATGCCGTCGTTGAGAACTGCGTCCAGCTCGAACCTCCGTTTGTGCTGTACTGCCAGATGTCCGCCGTGGCAGAGGATGTAGCGGAGATTTTGAACCCGTTTGCCGTGACATTCGATGTACTGAATGTAACTGTGGGAGCAGAGCGGTCAATGGTAGTCAGCGTCATGCTGCCGCCGTATTCCTGTGAACCGTAGATATAAACACGGGTCGAGAATCCGACCGCAATCGTTTTGCTGCCGTTGCTGTTGTGAGCTACAGTAATCGTGCCACTGACAGAACCTTTCTTTGCCGGGAAAACACGGTCATCCCAATAGGTACGGTCCTTTGAGTATACGGTCGTACCATTGATCGTTACAGTGGTCGTGTCAATGGTGTAGTAAGTGGATGCGCCGCCGGTAGAGGTCAGCGTCCAGGAAAGTGTCGAGCTGTTACCGACCACATTCACGCTTTCTGAAATGTCCAGTTGAAGATAGCGCCCATCGTATGCCGCGCTTTTCCAAGTTGCCATAGCTTTCCCTCCTTAATCCAGAATGACGATGTTCAGCCCTTCGGACGCCGTTGGCATCGGGACAAACTTCGTTTTACCCACGGTCAGTTCGCCGTCCACCGTGGTTTTCTTGGTCTGCGTTTCGTCCTTGTTCAGGGTGAAGATCACCTCGTCGTTGTAGTAACCGGCGAACTCCGTGTTTGTGATGACCGTCCGCTGAGACGATGCGCTGTTGGATACCTCGATGCCCCGCTTGTCGATCTTGACCTCCTGCGTGTAGATCTCATTGGGTGCGGGTGTCCACTTTCGGGGTATCGCCCCTTCGGAGATCATGATGTCGGCAAGGTAGATGGATGTATCCCGGCAGTAGCAGTAAATGCGCAGTGTGGGGTCAGTCACATCCGTGAGCGTCACGGAATAGTCCGTCCAGTCAAATGCCGTGGACTTATTGAACAGGTATTTGGTTTTGTTTCCGTTGTAGGTCACATAGAAATACCCGGACATGGTCGAGGTTTTCTTTGCCCGAACTGAGATCGTATAAGTGCCGGGAACCACCCCTCGGATGTACTGCGACAACGAGGAATAGGCTCCCAACACAAAGCAAGAGTCGGAAATGGTGTTGTTTTGCGTATCGGTGGAGGTATCTGTTTTTACCGTACCGGAGTAGCTCCAATCGTCCGTGATGCCGTTCAACCCGGAGGAATTCTGCACATAGTTGATGCCACCGATGTACTGCTCCTGCATGGTGACGGACAGTCCATCCACGGTGTGTTCCAGCTCCGAAACACGGCTTTCGGAGTTCAGTACCCGTTCCTCCAGGACGCCCTGGTCGTTGGACACTGTTTCCACCGTTTCGGTAAGGGTCGCCACATAGCTGTTCAGCCCGTCGATGGTCTGCTGGAACTGTGCGTCCTTCTCGGTCAGAATGGAAATGGTGGTGCGGATCGTTTCAATGTCGTTCTGCACCACCCATTCATTTCCGTCCCATATCTTCGTTTCCGGCGGGGTCACGGAAGTATCCACCCAGAGCTGCCCCTCATAGGGGTTCTCCGGCGGCGTGTCCGAGGTGACCACATCGCAGAGACTGATAATCGTGAACTGTGCTGATGCGATCATCTCACCACCTCCTCAAAGCGCCACAACGACCATAAAGGTTGCCTTGGTATCCACATCGGTGCTGGACACCGACAGGGTCTTGCCGGTCTTGCTGCCGTTGGTACCCCAAGAGGTATCGACAACACCGTCTTTGTTGTACTTCGTCCAGGTGTAACTGCCGTTTCCGGCTGCGTCGACCTCGGAGCCCGCCTGGTAGCAGACGGCGGTCAGCACGGTCGTACCCTGGCCGTTCTTGAACACATCGCCGCCCGTGGAGGTGACGATGATCTGCAACGGGTCGGAGTTGTCGATGAAGGTCGCCACATCGAAAAACTTCGTGTTATAAGAAGCCGATGCGGAATCCGTGTCCTGGACACAGCACTTGAACACAGCGTAGCTGTCCACCGCTGCGGCGTAGACCGTGAGTGTATTGGTGGCCGTGCCGGTGTATTTGTCGGCGGTATCCGAGAGCTTGCGCCAGCCGATGCCGAAGTCTGCATCATAGCCGGTGGAAGAAGTAGCGGTGACGGAAGCGTCCATGACCGCCCACTTGTAGCTGACCTTGGTGGTGTCTACCGTAGAGCCGCGCCACAGCTCGGCCTTGGCGGTCAGACTGGCGACCTCCTCGTTCTTGAACACATTTCCGTTGGGCGTGGTGACCAGCAGGTCAACGATGCCGGAGCCGTTGACCACACGGGAGAAGGAAATGGTCAGCGGATGGGTCAGCGACAGGCCGGTGCTTTCGTCCTTGTAGGTGATGACACAGCGGTAGTCGATGCCGGGCAGCTCCGCCATGACATTGGCCTTGACCGTGAGGATGTGGCTCTTGGCACCACTGAGGGCGTAGTTCGTACCTGCGGTAATGGCGGTGTTGCTGTCGCCCACATACCACTTGACCGAAGTGACATTGGCGGTGGCGATCTGGTCGGCAGTGGTGCCGATGACATACAGACTGGGCGTCAGAACGAGGTTCTTCGTTTTCCAGTCCGGGGTATAACTGCCATTGTCGGGGTTATACATCTGAGTCTTGGCGAGGTTCGAGCCGATGTACCCCGTCAGTGTCAGTGCGTCATTGTAGTCGATGATGGTAAACTGGCCTTGTGCTTTGCTCATGTGAGAAGCCTCCTTTGAAGTTGTTGTATCTGAACCGGACACTGTGCCGGCTTCTGTTGTGGGTTCTGCGGTTGCCATAGTAAATTCCTCCGTTATAACAGGCTTTGCCTGGTCGTGGTGTCGATGAGGTCACAATAAAAAGTGGCGCGGACTTTGACATCCGCACCGGTGATGACCACGGACTTTGCGCCGCCGAAATGCTGCTCGTTCCAGACCTTGTCCGCTTCCGTATCCTCAGACACCCTTGTCCAGACAAACTGGTTGGCATCCAGCGTGTCGGTGATGTCCTCGTCCCAGGAGTACACCTTGGCGGAAAGCAGCGTTTTTACATTGCCGTTCTTGAAGATGTTCCCGTTGGACGAGATGATGACGAGCCGGAGCATTTTCTGCTCCTCGATGGTAGTAATGCGGTCGCTGACCTCGGTGACCTCCTTGCTGGTGGCGTAGGCACGAAGCACGACTTCGCCGCTCTCCAAGTCCCACCAGGACGAGCCATCCTGTGACTGAATGACACCAGCCTTGATGATGTTCGCCACCAAGGAGCCGGAGGTGATGAAGTCTGCGACGATCTGTCCGTCTGCCGTGATGGCGGTTTCATAGGGGCCGTTGTAGCCATTATGGGAAAAGCCCAAGCCGCCCACATTCCACCGCCAGACATTCACAGCTTCGTCAATGGAGGGAGCGTCCAGAATGAGCAGCTCATAGGGCTGTCCGTTTTCCTCACTGGTGTGGATGACCACATAGCCGCCGCTCTGACCGGTGATAAGCCCGGTGGCCTTGCCAATGGCGGTTTGGAGCAGCTTCGGAAAGCGTCCCACCGTGGACTCCACCTTGTCGACCGTGGACTGCACCTCGGAGATGGTGGTGATCATGCTGGACTTGCTTTGACCGAGAGAAATGCTCTTGTATCGTTCGGCGAGGGTGTCGTACACGGTTTCAATGACCATAGCCGACACGCTGACACCCAGCAGCGAGTGCCGAATGGTGACGGTATCACAGAGATTGACCCGCTCCAAGAGTGCCGAATACTCCGGCTGTTTCCAGAGCGGCTCAAAGGACACCTTCACCGTAGGGATGGTCGCACCCAGCGGATTTGCTTTGATGTAGCTGTTGGCTTTCGCTCGGAGGGCTTCCTCGGTCACAACTCCGTCAAACTGGTCGGAGAAATCCATGATGAGCGTTTTCGCCCGGACGATCTCCGAGGTCACAATGGGGAGCGTGACCTCCGGCAGCGTGATCACCATTTCGGTGTCCGAGCCTTCCGGCGTGTATACGGCATACGGGAGCAATGCGGTATACACGCCGCTGTTGTCCTCGTCCTGCTCCAAGGCGGTGAGGTTCTTGCCGTATTCAATGACCACGCCGGTCTTCTGCCCACGGTGCGAATGGAACTTTACCGTGAAGTTGTCCCACTCAAACTCGCCGTACCATTTGGAGAGCATGGAGCCTTCCGTACCGCCGAGGCAGGCACGGACGCTTTTCGGCTGCGTGACGGAAAACGCCTTTGCATCCGAGTAGTCCGTCCAGCCCGTGAAGCGTGTATCTCCGGCAAGGAGCTGCGAGAGAATGAGCTGAGGAGAGCGACTCTCCGTCGAAAAAGGCAACACCGGCACATTGGCAAGGTCATAGGAGATGTGCTGACCGTAGATGGTGACGATGCCGTTCAATGGCTTTGTGATGCGGTAAATGCGGAACGCCTGGTCGGCGGCAGTATCGTTGGGTTTTGCCTTGATGATGCACTCCTTGGTGATTAGCCCGTAGTGCTGACCGCTGACCGGGTATTTGAGCAGACACTCAAACACACCGTTTCGCTCCTCGGTCACTTCACAGGAAATGGTGTCCGTCAGCACTCCAAGACCAAATGTCGAAAAGTCCCCAGCGTTGGGCAAATAAAGCACCGGGATCATGAAAACCACCTCCTTCCGGGCATAAAAACACCACCGGGGATTTCTCCCTGGTGGTTGAATGAAAATGAGTTACTTGTAGATTGACAAATAGGAATTTATTAGGCAAACAGAATAAGTGCAACACCTGTGATAAGCAGAACTATAC
>OIEF01000860.1_pt1 | contig 11443 bp, 12 predicted proteins | sample 1581721 | NCBI WGS metagenome assembly OIEF01 (sample SAMN01760908, study PRJEB22395) | human gut metagenome
GTCATGACCTCCTTTGAATGAATTTACACCAGCTGGTGCATGATTACATTCTAAAGGATTTATGATAAAGGTTTCCACTACCGGAATGGCGGTTTCCTAAAAAACGGATTTGCGGTTTCCTGTCATCGGACAGCAGGGACACGGACACCGGATTATTCATTACCTGCGAACGTTCAGCAATAAATTCTACTTTATTATCTTTGTCCCTTGTCAACACACTTTCTATTACATATGGACATATTTCTTTATAGAATGCTTTACATTGTCCCTGTTGTTCTATTCCTAACCTCAAAAAATCTGCATGTACGTCTAATTCTGTTTCATCATACTTCTTTTGTTCGAACTGAAAATATATCGTTGTTGGGTCGTTTTTCTTATGAACAAGTGTTGATATTTTTTCATTTGTTCTTTGAACCTTATAGTGGGTCACTCTATAATCTCCCTCTGCAACTCTTTTAGGATTATTTATTGCTATCTCTGAAAATGATATTTGTTGATTTATGCCATCCCTTTCTTGAGTTACAATAGCGGCATTGACCAATGCCGCTTGTAAGTCTTTCAAATTTTTTTTAAAAATTATTGCTTCGTCAGAATTATTGTTTTCATCAAGCATTGTTTCTATATACCCTTTAAAACGATTGTTTTCCGTTTTAAGTTTTTCTATAATTCCTCGATCAGTCCGTTCCGTATACTCACTTCGATACCATGAATTGAACGCAATCCAAGACTTAATAAAAGCCGAATAATAATCAATATTAATATCTATTTTTCGTACCCACTCTTGATAACTTGGCATTATTCTTCAATTCCTTTCTCTTTTAACCATTGTAATGCTACCCCCTCATTTTGTTCGATAGCTATTTCAACAGCACGTTTTGCCCAATCTAATAATTCATTAGATTTTTTTCTTAGCGAAAAAGATTCCTTTATTTTAATTGCAATTTTCTCTTGCTGTTCCATATCTATGATTGGAATCACTACCTTCTCAATATCCGATGGCTTCCAATGTTGGATTATCGCACCATTCGTATCTCTTTCTGCTTGCATTTGCACAATTGAAGAATTTAATACCAATGTTAAATAATCTGGAAGTACCTCTAAAGTATTTATTACATTTAAATGTAATAAAGCACCTGATGTAACAATGTTATCGTCTTTTTCCATTTTATATGCAATTCCCACACTACCATCCTTTGAAAAAAGAATTGTGTCCTTTTTAGGATACAGCTCTGATAAATTGTAGATATTCTCTTTAGATAAATATACTCTAGGTTCAGAAATTCCAAATTTGTTCATATCACTTACACGAATAAATGGAATACCTTTATCTAGATATTCACTGCTACCTGGTTCAATAGACTTTTTTATTGTCACAATTCCTTTTTTTCCGCCAAGTGGTTTTGTATAAAAATTTTCCAACTCACTAAATAATTGATCATATTTAGGCTGATAAAACTCTGCATCAAGCCGTCCATATTTTCCAACACTTTCCTTAAAGTTTTTTATTGTATGGTTATATTTTTTATTTGACGATGAAATATGTATAATTTTTTCAAGCTCATTCTCTGCATCTGCATAATTCTTTTTAGCCAGTTTAATATTCTCAAAAGCTTTCTTTATACACACTTCCACAATTTTATAGAATTCTTTTGAAAATAATGGAACTTTTAATGTTCTAAGATCTTCAAGATTAAGCCCTTTTTGAATCGCCCCTCTTTCTTTTCTAAGTAATAATGTCTTTCCATATTTCGAATTCAAATAGCTTAAAAGATAAAATGGATCAACTCTTTTAGCCTTTATTACAGTGCTCTTGCAACTAAATATTGCAGGTATCTCTTCTTTCTGAACAATACATGCGTTTCCTAAGGTTCCCACCACAGAAATCAAAATATCATTTGTCGAAAGAGCATACTTATTAAGCCTTATATAATCCTCTTTTGCCATGTATCTTGGAGAATCATCCTGTAGCACAAATGGTTTCACATCCTGTCCACGAACATATCGGTAATCTGATGTTTTCACATATGTTCCTGTATCATATGCCGATCCAAAAGGTCCACTCATAAAATCGCATATCTGACTTAATTGATTATTGCTTTGCTTTTCTATTAATTTTTGATACTGCAAATATTTTTTTTGATAATATTCTGCATCAATTCGCTCTCCTGCTTCTAAATCTGATTTTAAAATTTCACTACACTCTAGCCCATCCATTAGAATTTTATATTTATTTTCGTTGAATGGTTCAACAGATGGGCTCATTGAAAAAAACTTAACCCTTCTTTTTTCGCAAATTCAATAAATGCCTCTGCAATTCCATCTTGCGTCATTCCATCATGATTATAAAGATCATGGTCTACAATAAAATGATTATGACTATCTAATACAATCTCTCCGTTTTCATCTTTAACATAAATTTTTTCTCCTGAATTATCCTTGCTTGGCTTTTGCATTGTTGCAAAAAAAATAGGGTAATCTTCCTTTTTAGGACATAATTTATCATCCCATTTTTGAACAAATAATACAGAAGTTTTGGTTGCTGTATGAGGTTTAAAAACATTACCATCCAATCCTACAACAGCTAATATTCTACAGCGTTCTGCAATATAATCTCGAATATATTTATCACTTGCATTATTAAAACGTCCTTGAGGAAGAACAACCGCCATTCTCCCTCCTGGTCTCAGGAAATTTAAATTTCGCTCAATAAACAAAATATCCCTTCCAACTTTTTTCTGCCATTTTCCTTTACTATTTTTTGCCAACTCATAATGGGATAAAATCGTTTGCTCTTTAATATCACCTGCAAATGGTGGGTTTGCCATAACAATATCAAAATTGAATTTACTAAAATCATTACTTCCCTTTGGCTGCAATTTCTTTAATTTTTTAAAACCACCATTGTATGTATCATTCCATTCTTCTTGCTTGATCACTTCATTCCATCTAGAATAATCAAGTGTATTCAAATGCAACACATTTGTCTGACCATCCCCCGCAATTAAATTAAGAGTTCGAGCTACTCGCACTGTTTTTTCATCAAAATCAATAGCAAAAACATTATCTCTAACATAGTTTCTTTCATCTTCCGTTCGTTCCGATGCAGTAAAGTCTTCTCCCGGCTCTAATCCCTTTGACAATCTAATTTCCTTCCATACCTTAAAGATACTATGTACTGTAAAACCTGAGCTTCCGCACGCTGTATCAATAATTTTATCATGAATTGTTGGATTCATCATCTTTACACACATATCTATAACATATCGTGGGGTAAAATATTGACCTTTTTCACCTTTTTGAGCCTTGCTCATCAAATATTCAAATGCATCGTCAACAACATCAAGATTATTATTAAACAATTTAATGTCTTGCAATGTTGAAACACAAACAGCTAAATGTGATGGAGAGAGCAAAATTTTGCTTTCCTCAGGAAAAACTCCCTCCCATTTCTTTTTAGCATCATCAAACAATTTCTGTATTTTTTCTTTTAATTCAAAATCTGTATCTCCACTATTGCGGAATTGCAAAAAAACTGTTTTGTCATTTGCACAGATAAGTTCATCGTATAACTTAGCAAAAATAAGTTTAAATATTTCTTCAAAAGAATCTACTCCTGCACTTGCAAGTACTTCATCTTCCATTTCCTTTATTAAATTTCTAAGCGAACGCTTTTCTTTACTAATTTTATCTCTACTTCGTAAATCATCATAGGTATATTTTTCATTCAAAATATCTGATAATTTCTGCGAAGCTTTAGGAATATCACTAATCATTTCAAAAAAATTGGGGTCCTTGCGATTGTAACATGACACTTGTTCCCCATTTGTCCAAACACCAATTGGTGCACCGGTTGCATTACAGTACGATTTAAGTTGTTCCTTTCCATCTGTTAATTTAGGTTTTTTTAGTTCTACAATGATATACGGCACTAATGGACGATCTTTATCCATAATAGTTATATCAGCACGCTTTACTTCTCTTCCAAAGTGAATAGGTGTTTCTAATTGAATTCTACTAATTGGGTAATCGTATTCATGTATAAGTTTGTAAATATATAATTGTCGTATCGCCTCTTCTGGGGTAAGTTTTATTTCTTTATCTCGAATTAAGCATTTAATATATGGCATATCAACATTTTTTACATTTTTCATAAAAACAGCCGATTCAACAGCCAAAATAGCTTCTTCTGAAAATAACGTGTCCTCATAAGACGTATTTTTAAACAAATCATTCAACTTCATCATATATCCGCTCCATTCTTTTTTAGCTCTAAATATCGTGCATAAGATATAATTACATTTTGTGGTTTGTTTTGTTTTTGTACAATAAGAACCTTATCTTGATCAACCACCTCTTTAAAAATTTTTGAAGCTTGACCTTTTAAAAAAGGAGTAACCGATTCATAATCTGGAATAACATTTTTCTTTCGTGACATCAAACCACACCTCCCTTTACAATTTTTCTTAATAAGTATATCATAAATTCATTATTTTTGTAATGATTTTTATATATTATTTTATAATGATTTTATTTAGATAAACAATAATTCGGCATCATAAACTCTTTCATCAATGTGCAGGGTTCCTACTAACAGTTTCTTCAAAAAAATCCCCAACGGACGTCTTTCAATTTTGTTTTTTATCTAAACATAAATAACATTTATTATTACAATCTCCTCCGCACAAGCCCGGATATTATTCATTTTCCCAACCCATGCCATCTGATCCTGCATCTTCAGTTCTTCCGTCACTCCATGCACTTCTTTCATCTGCTCCACCAATCTGTCCATCATCTGATTACACTCCTCGTCAGTCTGATGCAAATGCTCATTCAACTTCCCGGCAAGCACCAATTCCAGATATAATCCTTTCCGATGATCTTTCAAGTAAGTTTTTCTCAACATTCCATACTTTCCAATCGGATACTCTGTCTCTTCTGGGAGGTACAGGTCTGGATAATACAGACCGTCCTCTCCTAAAGTATAACTGATTCCATTTTCTCCCATAATGTGTTTCTCCATGATTGTCCTCCTATCTTGCTCCCCGATCTTTGTTCTGACTCCGGATATACTGTTTATTTTTCTGTTCATTCTGTATTTCTTGTTTCTTTTCTGCCAGCTTCGCCCTAATACCATGTGCTACTGGCTCTTTGCCAGTTTCTTTCTTCCATTTTTCTATTGCAATTCGATACTGACTATACTCAGTTTGAGAAGCCTTAAAATCTTTAAAAAAATCCTGTACACTTCTATAACCGATCTTCTGCACAATCCTCGGAAGGTAATCTTTCATATCTCTGATCTGGCTTTTCAGTTCATCAATTTCTTTCTGCAATTCTCTTTTCTTTCTTCCTTTAAACCATCCCGTGACTTCTGACAGTTCTTTCTTCTTTGCAGAAAGCTGTTTTTGTTTCTGTTGAATTGCACCGTTTTGATCTTCCAGTTCTTTATTCACCTTAAATAGTTTCGGATATTTTGATGCAAGCCTCGTCATTTTAGGTTGTTCCGGTTCTGCCTTTTCTTCTTTTGTTGTCTTGACTGCTGCCATTCTATTTTCAGCAACATTCTCTGGGTGTTCAGTTTCCGTTTGCTCTGTCTGGTTTGGCACTTCCCTGGGTTTCTCAAACAGCACACTTGCTATCAAAAACTCCAATGCCTCAACAGCCACTGTTACAATTCTGGAAAATAATCGTGGTCTGTTTCCACGCCGGGCAATTGATTCCCTGATCGGCTCCGTGATTTCTTTCCGCTTCACTTCCATTATCTTCGGTTCCGGCACTCCACTAATCAATGCCATATCAACAGCTCTGTTCCATTCCTGGCGTTTTTGGTTATCCGCTTCTATTTCCTGTGCTTTTGGATTATTTTTGCCGATTTTCTTTGTTGCAAGATACACACTGCCACGCTCAAACACCTGCAACTTCTGACTCTCGTCCTGCACATAAATATTGATTAAATCTGTATAAGAATGCTTTACCTCATCCAGAAACGAATTACTCTTGAAGCGTTCATCTTTCGCAGTAAACAACTTCTTCTCATAGACTTCTCCTTTCTTCACAATACTACAGCCTTCTCGGATCTCGCCATCTTCTCCCAATATTTCTTTCTTGGTTCGAACATGTTTTCCATTTTCATCATAAAACATATTTCTACTGGCAGTCTTAATGATTGGTTCATCCAGTAGTTTCCGTTCTGCAAATATCAAATGAATGTGATAATTGGTCTTTCTTTTATTGTGATGCAAAGCAGCAATACACTCTGTTCCATAATTCTGTTTAAAATGATTTGTAAAAAGTTGCAACAATCTGTCTGGCTGGAATTCTGTAAAGCTCTCTGGCAAAGCAATGATCAATTCTCTTGCCTCAATGCATTTCCCTTCTGTCCCGCTTTTTACAAATTCGTCCTGATTACATTTTGCAAGTTCCCGCCAGAATTTCCGTTCTGTGGTTTCATAAACTGCATAAAGATTTTCCTGTTTTGCATGACTGGATATATAAGTGATTCTGCCTTTTACATTGCTTAGTTTTGTCATTTGAATAAATGAATTTCTTCCGATAGGCACTCCCTCCTTGTCTTCGGCAAAATAAGTTCTGCCATATTATTTGTGAGTGGATGCATTGGCATCCGTTTACGAACTTACTGCCGTTTCCGGCTATAATAGCCCCCTGCAAGGGCGAAATACGCAGAGCATAAACAAAGTTTGTGCGATGGGTGTATTTCGCTCTCAAACGCCGAGGGCTTTGTGAGATACTTCACGCGTCTGCTATAGTTTAGCTTTAGCTTTTTATTTTGGGCGTATCTGCCCTCTTTTTTCAGCCCGTATCCGGGCTTATTTTTATCACTAACAACCAATCGGCTATTTCTCTATCTGTCTGCTTTATTCCGGTATCCTTGCCCGTACATACTCCAGATCTCCGCAATACGGTGTTCCCGCCAAATACCATTCTCTCGCCAGATTCATTTCCATTCGTGTCTTTACCCACTGATCATCAATCAGAACCTCCAGACATTCTCCGCAGTGAAATCCTGGATCAATCCATAAGTCTGATGATAATAAGCCATATCTCTTGTTATAACTGTTGTAACCTAATCTTCCTTCTCTCATTTGATTATTCTCCCTTCATTTATCGTTCCTGCAAGGACGCCCTGAATCAGGGCTCCCTTTTGAAAATCTCCTTACTTCGCCAGCCAACTCCCGACTGCCCCTTACCGGCTTTCTCCTTGTTTGCTATCTACAGGTGCGTGCCACGCTCCTGTTATTAGGTAATCAGGCAAAATCTTTACCAACGAAAGTTCTCATGCATTCCACACTTATCCAAATACTCTTGTCTTGCCTTTTCCCGTTCTTCCTCGGTTGATGCTGTTTTGAATGTTGTATATAACTGACGTTTTACCATACTGTCTAATTTTTCCATCAATGCTTTTTCTATCTCCGGCAAATATTCCTCATTCCTGACAAGATGATACTGGAACAATGCCAGTAATAAATCTTTTGGTATCTGCACCTGTAATTTTCTTTCCATGTTTCTCCTTTCCGTGACGGTCGTGACGATAGTGACGATATTTTCACTACCGACACGCTATATAAAATACCGTCACAACCGTCACATATCGTCACGCTTGTTTTCCAACAAAGGCTAATCTGATCTTTCTTCCATCATGTCCTCGTTCCGCTTTATACTGGATTCCATATTCCAGAATCAATCGTTCCAGGCTGACATTTAATTTTCGTGATAATGCGTTCGGCTGCATTTCCATCTGCAATACTTCCACAAGCTCTGTTGCTGTTCCTGCCCACTCTGGCGTAGTTTCTGTTACAAGTTCTTTGATTTTTTCCAACACTGGATCTTCTGGTTCTTTCCAAAGTTCTGTTTCTGTCTTGGTAAGTTCCCAGACACATCTCTCCCGATTAAAGTTCAACCACAGTTTCTGATCCTGCTGGTCACGCCCTGCCACTTCCAGAACTGCCTTATTATCTGTCCGTTTTTCTTTCTGCATGACGAATGCTCCATCCGCAGCTCCAAGCAATCCATTCGTGCCAGAAATCATATCAAAACTATCTGAAGATTCCATTTTTCTTGTATGATGCACAACCAGAAAACAGATACCATATTTATCACTGAATGCTTTCAGCTTCGTTACAATCTCATAATCACTGGCATAACTGAATTTATCTCCACCAACCTCACGCACTTTTTGAAGAGTATCAATGATAATCAGTCTTGCGTCTTTATGCTCCGTCACAAATGTTACAAGCTGCCTTTCCAGTCCGTCATTGAGCGATTTTGATTTTGTAGCGAAATAAAAATTCTCACTGCCTTCCATTCCAAACATCTGTGATAACCGCTTTTGCAACCTTGCATAATCATCTTCCAATGCCAGATACAGAACCGTTCCCTGTCTGACTGAAAATCCCCACAATGGAAGTCCTTTACTGATGTGATACCCGATCTGTGCCATAAAGAATGATTTTCCAATTTTCGGCGAACCAACAAACAGGTAAGTTCCGTTATACAGAAGTCCATCTATAATCGGCAATTTTGGTGGATATGCGGTATCGTATAATTCCATCATGGAAACTGTTTCCAGATCATCTGGATTCTTTTTATTTGCTGATTTTGCTGTATTTTCCGCATTATTTGTGGCTTGCAGATTGCCCTTACCGGGCAAATCTGCTATACTTTGGTTGGTTAATTTATTACTTGATGGCTGTTCCACATCTGCGCCAACAGATGCAATCGGAGCAGTCATTTTTTCTTTTGCTGTCATTCATTTTCCCCTTTCAATCCATACAATGTCTCTGCGACCAATCTCAGGGTACTCAGCAACTCTTCGTTTTCCTCACTGCATTTTTCCAGATGTTTCAATTCTTCATAAATCTCTGCCATCTGATTTCGCAATGCTTTATACACTCTTGGATTTCCCTGTACCACAATTTCCCGATCAGTTAATCGTTTTGTGATATAGTCCTGCTTGCTAAGTCCTGACAACCGGACACATACATCAATCTGCTCTGCCTCTTCCGGTGATACCCGGAATGCTACGATTTTGTTTCTCCATCTTCCTTTACTGTCCAGATTTTTCTCCATTTAATTTTTCCATCCTTTCAATATCCAGTTGTTCTGCCATTTGTGTCTGCTCACTTGGAAACAGATGTGCATATCGGTAAGTGATATCAATGCTCTCATGTCCCATTCGATCTGCAATTGCTAATACCGTAAATCCCATATTGATCAATAACGATACATGGGAATGTCTCAAATCATGCACACGGATTCGCTTCACCCCAGACACTTTTGATCCTCTGTTCATTTCATGATGCAGATAAGATTTGGAAATTGTGAAAATTCTTTCGTCTTCCTTCAGACCGTAAAGCATTCCCATATAATCCTGCATCTCATCACATATAAATTGTGGCATCTTGATAAATCTGTTACTTTTAAATGTCTTTGGTGGGGTAATCACATCTTCCCGGTTTAATCTTTGATATGATTTGTTAATTCGCAGTGTATGCGTTGTAAAGTCAAAATCCGCTGGTGTCAGGGCAAGCAACTCTCCTTCACGGATACCACACCAGTAAAGCATTTCAAAAGCGTAGTAAGAAACTGGTTTATCCATCATCACATCTGCAAATTTCAAATACTCTTCTTTCGTCCAGAACAACATTTCCTTATATTCCTCTATTGCTATATTTCCAGCTTTCTGTGCCGGATTAGAAGGCAAATGATAAAAATCAACTGCATGATTGAAAATGGCACTTAACTGGCTGTGGATTTTCCGCAGATATGAAGCAGAATACCCTTTTCCATTCGCTCTCTTAAATGCAAGCAAATGATTCTGCCATGCAATCACATCTTTTGGTTCAATTTCTGCAATCTTTCTCTCCCCAAAGTATGGAAGAATTTTTGTTCTGGCAATATTATTCTTAGTTCCCCATGTGTTATCCCGGATTCGTTCCTTTTTATCTTCTACATAGATTTCATAAAAACTTGCGAAAGTCATATCCAGTTTTGCATCATGCTTTAACATTTGTTCGTGTTCCCACATCTGCGCTTCTCGCTTCGTAGGAAATCCTCGTTTTGAAGTCTGTTTCGTTTTCCCTGTCCAGTCGGTATACCGATAAACCACTCGCCACTTCCCAGTGACATTATCTTTGTAAATACTCATACAAATTCTCCTCTCTCTTACACTTCGCTGTAACATACTTTTTTGCGGAAATAATTGGTGTTTACTCTGCCAGCTACCGTAAGATAACCCAGCTTCTGTAATTCATCATTTAACTGTTTGACAATCTTATAAGCATAAGACTTGGAAACTCCCAGTTCCGCTGCAACTTCTTCTACTGTCATAAAAGTTCTGTTCGTCACATCGCATCCCTCCTCTCTATATTAACTCAATTTGTTTAAGTTGTTACATTTGCATGATACTAAACATTTTGATTTAAGTCAAGCAATTTTATGCGGATATTAAATTCTTTTGTTTAAGTTCTTCTTGCTATCCGAAATTGCTCATGCTATACTGAACCTAAACAGAATTGTTTTATTTTCTATCACAATTAATTATGGCAACACGAATGACCACTATAAGGAGGCAAACAAAAATGGCAATCGGACAACGTATCAAATATTTTCGCAACCGCATAGGCATGACACAAAAACAACTCGGAGAACAACTGGGATTCAAAGGAAAAACCTCAGATGTCCGCATGGCTCAGTATGAATCTGAAGCCAGAGTTCCTAAGATTGATCTTGTAAAACAAATGTCTCAGATCTTTGATATCAATACTCATGCCTTAACAGTTCCAGATATTGATACTCACATAGGTCTGATGCATACACTATTTGCACTGGAAGATATGTATGGTCTAAAGGTAAAAAATGTAGATGGACAACCTCATCTCTGCCTTGACTCTTCCATATCTGCTCCCGGCTCATCTGTCGATGAAATATTTCGTGCATGGATGGAACAAGCTGACAAACTGGAAAACGGTGAAATCAGAAAGGAAGAATATGATGAATGGAGATATAAGTACCCGGAACTGGATACTTACCAGAAACGTGCCAAGGTACCATCTCAGGAACTGAGTGATTACCTCGTAAAAGAATTGACTAAAAAAGAAAAATAAGAGAAAAGAAAAACCTTACCGATATTCAGTTTTTTACTTCTGAAAATCAGTAAGGTTTCTTTATATACGTTATGAAATAAAATTTATATCTTTTGAATAATCACAAAATGTTGCCATTTTGTTGCCAATCACTAAGCAAATTTGCTTGCAGCCCGCATAAATACTGACTTCTCATGATTGTGTGGATTATTCAAACTCAATCGTTCCAGGCGGTTTAGAAGTCAGATCGTAAAATACTCTGTTAACTCCCTTAACCTCATTAATAATTCTGCTCATCACCTTATTCAGTACATCATAAGGAATTTCAGCAGCCTCAGCTGTCA
>OIEF01000873.1_pt1 | contig 11315 bp, 5 predicted proteins | sample 1581721 | NCBI WGS metagenome assembly OIEF01 (sample SAMN01760908, study PRJEB22395) | human gut metagenome
GAGCTTTTGTTGGTTGCGGAGACAGGACTTGAACCTGCGACCTCCGGGTTATGAGCGCATACCGATCCGTTTCTGTACCTTAAAGATACGCTTTTCTTTAATTTTTGCGTTTCTTATGTACCTTAAAGGTGCGTTTTGCGTGGTTTTACCGCAAATTTGCCTTTATCTGTTACCACCTTAGTTACCACTTTCCAAAATTAAGAACAAGTCCTAGTTTTTGTCTGTTACCCTCTGTTTCGGAAGAATTCGGCATATTGGGATTATCAAACTCTTCTACCATTTGGAGGGAAAATGAAAAATCAAGCAGCCAATAACGGCACTTTTATCCCGAAGCCCGGTTTTACTGTGGTGCAGAACAGTGTCGCCCGCGACTGGAACCTCAGCAGCGGCGCATTGGGGTTGTATACACGCATCCAAAGCTATATCACAATTGAGAACATTACCCTCACCAAAGGCAGCCTTATGGAGCGCGTGCCGGAGGGAAAATACGCCTTCAACACGGCATGGAACGAATTGAAAAGCAAGGGGTATTTGTTCATCCATGTGTATCCCGGTGAAAAGGGGCGCTTCGTCTATCAGTATGAACTGCGCCCCGACAACAGCGGATGGGACGGCGCCTACCTTTTCTACCACGACCGCAATGGCAATGTGAAAAGCACCAATCTGACACGAAACCAAACCGAAACCGCCGAACAGCCTGCTGAAAAAGCATCCGCCGACCACCACCCCAATTACCACCCCGGTGGTAACCACCATAGTGGAAACCACTGCGGTGGAAACCGGGGCGGTAATATAAAACTAAATCATAAAGAAAAACTCATAAATACGAATCTATCAATCTCTCCTGCGGCAGAGCCGCCTGAAAGCGGGGGAGAGATGGATGAAAATACTTTGGAAAACATAGTTCTGCCCGCACTGACAAAGCACAAGTCCATTCCGCAGGCGTATATGGCTAAGCCCGCCCTTATGCAGACGGCGATCCACTACCTGACCGGATACGACTTCCGTCAGCAGCATCCGTATCAAGCAAACGGCGTCACGGATGACGCCCACCAAAGCGCATTTGGGCTGCTCAACACCTGCCTTACCGAGATGTGCTGTGCCACCGGCACACAGTCGTATCGCGGTGCGCTTGTCACGGCCGACAAGGTGCTGGCTGAAATCAGCTGCGCCAGCAACGGCTGCGAGGAGGACGGCTTGGAACCGTATGTGGAGGATGTGCTGGATACCTTTTTGCAGGCAATCACCACGCGGAAGGTCAAAAACCTGCCGCAGTACATGAAATCGCTCTTGTGGACAAGCTTTGCCACCTACAAACTCAACACCATCAGCGGTATTACCGCGCCATACAAGGAGGTCAAAAATGTCTACGGATTACACTAACGTAAACGGGTACCTGATTCCGTCGTTTGCCCTGCCCACGGGCAGCACACCGCCGTTGGGTAAATACGGTGCGATGCGGGCGCGTTTTCTTGACGAGCATCGCCCCTTTGAACGCGACCAAATGCTGTTGGACGGTACGCTGGCACAGCACCTTGCTGACATCGACAGCGAGGCGCACAATCAGGTCGGCGTGCTGGTGCGCCGGCTTGCAGAACAGCGCGGCGTGACCGAGGATCTGAAACGGCATCACCCTCTGGAATGGGCGGCGCAGATGCAGGCTTTGCAGGCGCAAGCCGAGGAAATCGTGTGCTGCGAGTTGATTTATATTTAACTCTTTTTCAGAGAGCTGTTCCCGCATGGAAATGCGGGAACAGCCCCGCAAGCACGGCATCTTGCCGTCATGACGGCAAAACGCCCACTTGTCAGGGGAATACCCCTGAAACCCCGTCCCTCATTTTGTAGCTTTTGATTCAAAAGGATATCGACACTATGATATACAGAACCAAGAAAATCACCGTGCGGCTCACCGACAAAGAGTACGCCAAACTGCGCGAGATGAGCGAAACATCCGGCTTAAAAATGGAGCCTGTCATTCGGAAGTTGCTTGTCGGTTACGAGATTCGCCCGCGCCCTAATGCCACCTACATCAAGCTCATAAAGGAGTTGTCTGCGGTGGGAAATAATCTGAACCAGATTGCCCATTTTGCGAACGCAACCGGGAAAATTACAGAGGACCAGTGGAAAGAAACGCATCAGCTTCTGGAAAAGATATGGGATTTCTGCGCGTATGAACTTTGATTTCAAAAGATTATTTGAAAAACGCCCAACTTTATATTATACTGAAAGCACCGATATTTCGCGCAAAAGGTGGTCGGAACAGATGGATATTGAGAACCTGATCGGTGAAACAACCGAATACGACAAGAAGGCGGCGCTCGAGGTAAAAAAGCCCAAAAGCTGGTGCAAGAGTGTCAGCGCTTTTGCGAACACGCTGGGCGGTGCGCTGATTTTCGGCATGGCGGATGACGGGCAGATCGTTGGGCTGACCGAACCCGACAGCGACGCCGAGAAAATCAGCGAGATCATCAAGACCCGCATGGAGCCAATCCCGGAGTTTCGGCTGCGCTTTCACAAGACCGAGGACGGCAAGGTGCTGCTGATCCTTGATGTGTTCAAAGGCGACGAAACGCCCTACTATTACTCCGGCGACGGCACCTTAGAGGCTTTTGTACGCATCGGAAACGAGAGCGTCAAGGCATCCGCCACCGAGCTGAAACGCCTTGTTCTGCGCGGCAGAAACACCTCCTACGACTCTCAGATGACGCCTTACAGGGTGGAGGACTACGCCTTTTCCAAGCTGCGGGAGCGCTATAAGAAGTGGACGGGAAACAGCTTTGACAACAAAGACCTTGTTTCCTTCGGGCTGGCAGACGAGGGCGGCTTTTTGACAAATGCCGGCGCCCTGATTGCCGATGAAAGCCCGATCCGCTGGTCACGGTTGTTCTGCACACGCTGGAACGGGCTGGACAAAAGCGGCGGCACAATGGACGCACTGGACGATGCCGAGTATTCCGGCAGTGTGCTTTCTCTGATTGAAAACGGCGAGGCGTTCATCAAGCGCAACGCCCGCATGATGTGGCGCAAGACACCCAACTCGCGGGAGGAACTGCCCGAATACGTTGAGCGCAGCTACCACGAGGCGCTTGTCAACGCGCTGGCGCACCGTGATTATCTTGTCTACGGCAGCGAGGTCCACATTGACATTTACGATGACCGGCTGGAGATCTACTCGCCGGGCGGAATGCCGGACGGGTCGATGATCCAAGACCGCGATCCGCTTACCGTGCCGTCCACCCGGCGCAACCCGGTGCTGGCCGATGTGTTCAACCGTCTGGGCTACATGGAGCGCAAGGGCAGCGGCTTTGGGAAAATTCTGAACGGCTACAAGACGCAAATCAACTACACTGAGGATAAGCGCCCTACATTCCGTTCTGACCGATACCAGTTTACGGTCATCATGCCGAACTTGAATTACGGTGTCCCTCAAGATGTCCCCCAACGTGTCCCCCAAGATGTCCCCCAAGATGATTTGGATGCCAAAATTCTGGCTTTAATCAAAAAAGACAACAAAATCAGCACCGAAAAACTCGGCATGACGCTGGGCGTCAGCTACAAAACCATCCGCCGCCATATCAAGGCGATGGGAAATGTTCACTACATCGGCCGTGGTTTCAGCGGGCATTGGGAAATTCACGACAAATCATAACCCCACATTGAACGTGGGGTTTGCAAAACAGCCCCATAGGGCTTCAATACCAGCCGCGCCTAAAGGCGCACAATGAGCGACGCCAACCGCACGTGGCGTCGCTTTTTTACTTGCTTATTCTACCGTCCGTGGGAATCTCCGGCGAATCATCTTCGTCAAAGTCCGCTACATTTTTGAATGGGTCCTCATATTCTTTGAAGCTCAACTGGTCGCACATCTGGTCGTTCACTTCCCGGTCCTTGATGTACCTCTTTATTGCGTCCGCGGTTTCGTTTTGTAAGAAGCTTCAGCTTTTCTTTTCGGCTAACGCTTCCTACTGCCGAGCGCGTAGTGGTCTTGCAGCACCTAGTTGTTGCCCATGCCGGGCACACTAAAAATGCTCCCTATATAGCTTTCAGTGTTTTTTCACTGTTCGCTATATAGGGAGCATATCATTGCCGGACGGGGGCTTTGCTTATACGGGCTTACAACCGTAGACGCAACTTAGCGGTTCTTCTTGCGAAGGAACAGGAAGCACAGGGCAGCCAGGCTGGCGATGGCCACACCGGCAACGGGAATCAGCGGGAAGTTGTCCGACGTCTGCGGGATGGGTGCCGTCGTCTTGGCGGGCGCGGGCGTTGTACTGTTGGTCGTGGTGTTGTTCGTCGTGTTATTTGTGGTATTGTTGGTCGTATTGTTCGTGGTGTTATTTGTGGTATTGTTCGTCGTATTGTCAGACGGAGCCGGGGTCGCAGTGGGTTCTGCAGTCGGGACCGGGGACGGCTGGGCCTTGCCGTTGACAGCCAGCCAGCTGATAACAGGAGCCTGGGTGCCGGTGGCGGTGACGGTATAGCTGACGACCTGGTCCTCATCAATGGTGAAGGTCAGGCTGTTGATGATATCGCCGCTGCTGCCGGACAGGTTCAGCGTGGCGGTGTCGGTCAGGGCGTTGCCCTCGGCATCGGTCACGACAGCGGTCATCGGGCGGTTCATGCTCCACCACTCGCGGTGGGCACTGGTCAGGGTGTAGGTACCGGCGGGCAGGGTCAGCGCGTAGGTCAGGGTCTCGCCCTTCGCGTTGTTCTTGCCGTAGATGCCGGTAGCTGTCTTGTCGGCAGTGCCGGAGTAATCCTTGGTGCCTGCGTCGGTATCGACAAGGCCCCAGGTGTTGGCGTCGGTCTTGATCTGGTCGAACTTGCCGTTCAGCAGCTTGTCGCCCAGCGCCTTCTTGTACAGCTCGTAGGTCTCGGTGGTGCCAGCCGTTACGGTGGTGGGATCACCGGCCACGGTGTCGATGAAGTAAACGGTGTCGCCGGGGATGACCTCGGTGATCTGAACGCTGACGGTCAGGGGCTCGCCCAACGCATTGACGGCGTCCTTCACAGTGCCGCTGATGGAGGCGGACTTGTAGGCGTTCGCATCCAGTGCGTTGGTGTCAACATTCCATTCAACGGACTTCTTCTCGGTGGTGCCGTCGGCCAGCTTGACCTCGACCTCGGCGGGCAGATCGCCTACACCGCTGCCGGTCACGTAGTAATCCAACGTCGGCAGTTCGGTCAGAATCTCGGTCACAGCGCCGTCAGCAGCCGCCAGGCGGGTACCAATGGTGTTCAGAGCGTCGACATTCAGCGTACCGGACTTCAGCACAACGTCGATGGTGTGCTTACCGGCAGTCAGGTCAGACATAATGTAGGCTTCGCCGCGGGTCGGGGCCGCCTTGGTGGAGGCGTTCTCGGCCTTCAGCTCGCCGTCAACATAGACGTCAATGACAGCGGAGCCGTCGTTGCCGCCCATGATCGCAAAGCCGCTGCCGTCCACCGTAAAGGTGAATTTGGAGTTTGCGGTGCTGGAGACGGACATGGTGCGATACCAGTTGTCAGCACTGCCGCCGCCCGGGTTGTTGATGGCCCAGGTGCCCTCATAGGCAACACCGTCGTCCTGGCCGTCGACCATGGCAGTGGCATACGGGATGCCACCCTTGACGGTCTTGACCTCCAGGTTGTCCGCGTAGACCTGCGTCCAGTTGGAGCTGATCTTCACACGGCCCGAGAGCATCGGGTTTGCGTCGGTGTAGCTGGTGACCTTGTTGCCATCGATGTAGGCATACACGGTGTCGCCCAGGCCGACGAGCTTCAGGTTGTACTTGCCCTCAGCATTCTTGGTGACGGTGCCGCTGGCAATCTGCGTACCGATACGGTACAGCTTCCAGCTGCCTGCGCCGTTAATTTCCAGCGTGTAGCCGCTGTTGTTCCAGTTCATGCCGGTCTGGGCACGGATAGTCAGGCGCTCGTAGCGGCTAGCCTCTGCGCCCGGCAGGGTCACGTCAATGGAGGCGCTGTAATCCATCCAGCGCCAGTCGCCGACGATGGTCGCAGGGTCGCCGCCGTTCCACTGGTTCACGCTGGAGGCATTCTCCTGCTTGAGCTGGCCGTTCTCAACGATCCACGCGCCGTGGGTGTCCAGCATATAGCGGGGCTCATTGCCGCGGGAAACCAGATAGTTCTCGGTGGTCTCCTTGCCGGTGGTGGCATTGTACACCGTAACGTCTTCCTCGTTGGTATACTCAAAGTTATCCGCGTAGAGGTAGTCGTCGGTGGTGTTCTGGTTTTTACCGGTGTAGTCGGTATCCAGCACGGTACGCTTCTCGGTCTGGATGTAGTCGCCGCTGCCGTCCTCAGTGGGGAAGCGCTCGGGCGTGGTGTCCAGCGTGGTCGCGGTCACGACGCTGTAGGCTGGCACGGTGACATAGGCGATGCCGTCCTCAATCTTGACATCCTCACCCTGCTTCAGGTAGTCGTCCGTGACGGTGGTCCAGATATACAGCGCGTCGACGGAGAGGTTCAGGTCCGACGTCTTGATGGCGAAGGTCTTCTCATTCTGGGTGTTGTTGATGAACACGGTGGAGAAGTTCGTCTTGTCCGGGGCAGCCAGCGTCATGTAGCTGGCATTGCCGTCGATCCCTGCAGTCTGGTGCTCGTTGTCGCTGGAGCCGAAGGAGCCGTAGGTCGCGTTCGGCAGCACACGCCAGATACCGTTGGTGTTGGTGTCATTCTCCCAGCCGGTCTTGGCGAATTTCGTAATGTGGCTCAGCATGTAGAGCACGGGGTCATAGTGGATATAGCCGCTCCACGGGTCGCGGGCGGACAGCAGCTCCTTGTGACCGTACTGGATGCCCTCATAGAAGGAACCAATCGCGGGCTGGAACATGTACATCGTGCGGCGGGAGCCGACAAAGGCGTTGGGCAGGCTGTCCAGCAGCGCCAGCGGGCTCTGGTAGCCGCCGATGGCCCCGGCGCCGTACTCGGTAGTCTTGTTCTCCTGCAGCTCGGAATAGCCGAAGGTCGCGCAGCCCTCGCTGTACCAGACCTCCTTGTCGTCCACGTCCGCCATCTTGATGTAATCATCGGTGGCGTTGGTACGGTAGTGGAAGCCGATAGCATCGACGGCGTCGTACACGCCGGAATCACTGCGCATCAGGGGAACGATCTTCAGGCCCTTGTTCTCGTCAGAGGCGACGATTTTAATGTTGTTGTAGGCCTTCTTCGCTTCCTCGGTGAAATAGCTGGGGAAGTCGGTCTCGTTCTCCAGCGCGTTGGCGAAGTACTTGATGATCCCGCCGTCGGGGCTGCCGGTCTCGTTCTTGTCGGGATCGATGTAGTCGACGACATAGCCGTACTTCTCGTAGGCGTCGAAGATGGTTTCCTTATACCATTTATAAATGGCGGCGTATTTCTCGGTGCCGTCGGCCTTGGCCTTGACCCAGTTGGGATACTCCCAGCGCAGGATGGAGACCTTGACATTCGGGTTGATCTTCTTGGCGTCAGCAGCCATGACGAACCCCGGAGAACGAGAGGCGTCGGCTTCCTCGTCCTCATAGCGCTTCGTGCAGGCCTCGGCGCCTGTGGAGTTGTTGCCGTCGTTGCCCATCTCCATCTTGATGTTGGAGAACAGCGGGTAATCGCCGCCGAACAGGTACTGCATCATGGACCAGTAGGCCTGCGGATTCTCGGACTTGTAGTCCAGCAGCAGGTTGCTGGTGGAGTTGCCATTCAGCATGCCCAGGCCCTTGTAGGTCCAGCCGTTGATGTTCTTGGCCGCGGCCTCGACCTCGGAGCCGGTGACAGCGACAACGCCGTCCACATCCGCAATGTTGGCCAGTGCAGCCTTGCGGGCGGCAGTCTCGGTCTTGGCAGCCTCGGCGTCGGCCTTGCCGGTCACAACGATGTTGTCATACAGGCCGGTGCGCATGAAGCCGGTGCCGAAGGTCGCGCCGAACGCGCCGACGATGCTGGTCTTTTCGCTGAGCTTGAAGCCGATGCCGGTGGCGGGCAGGACCTCCTCGCCGTTCAGGTAAACAGCGACGGTGCCCTCTGTGTCATTCTCATTGTAAACAAGGGCGATGGAGTTCCACTCCCCTGCCGTCAGGGTCTTGGAGAGTGCATACTCGGTGCCGTTGTTGACCTTCAGCACAGCGGTGCCGTCAGTCTTGCGGGGGACAATGCGGAAGTTGGCATCCGCGGAAGCACCGACGAGGACAGCGGAGGAGTTGTCATGCTCGTCGTTGAACTTGAAGTCGGTGTACAGCGTAAAGCTGGTGCGCTTGAAGAAGGTGTCAGCGTCCTTGATCGCGCCGCCGCCGCTGGTCGCGGAGTTGCCGCCGCTGATCCAGCCGGAGGTAACGCTGACCTGCTTGCCGCTGTTCAGACTCTCGACCAGGGACGCGCCGGTGCGGACGCTGACCATGTCATTGTCCTCCAGCGCCTTGCCGAAGTTGGCGTTGTCGCCATCCACGGGCGTGTCGGGGGTCTCGGCGTCGCCGGTGCGCTCAACAGCCAGCCAGCTAACGGCGGGGGCGTGCTGACCGGTGGTCGTGGCCGTCCAGGTCACGACCTTCTCGGAGGTGATCTCAAACTCACCGGTCTTGGTGGTAACGGCGTTGTTGTCCTGCTTCGGAACCGACGCATAAACAGACGTACCTGCGTCGGTGGTCAGGCTCAGGTCCATGGCACGGTTCTGGCCGCCCCACCACTCACGGTGGGCAGTCGTGATCTTGTACTTACCGGCGGGCAGCGTGAACTTGTAGGAGATTGTCTCCCCTGCTTCATTGTTTTTGCCGTAAACACCGGTGTAATCCTTGTCATCAGCATTGCTGCTGGTGTAGCCCTTCGTCTGGGCGTCGGTGTCCACCAAGCCCCAGGTCGCGTCGCCCTGGTAGAACTGGTCGGACTTGCCGTTCAGCAGCTGGTCGCCCAGCAGCGCCTTGGCGGCTGCGTAGGCGGCAGTGGACTGAACATTGTCCATCTTGTCGTTGCCGGTAGCGGCCACGCTGTCGATAAAGTAAACGGTGTCTGCGGGGATGACCTCCACGGTGTACTCGTTGCCTTCCTTATCCTTTGCAGTGACGGTTGCATAGGGCTCTGCGAAGGTATTCGCGGTCACATTATCCGCCCAATCGATTCCGGCAGGGACCACACCGACGTTTGTTGCGATGCGAGCCGCGGCGGTCTGAGGTGCAGCAGCCTCCTGCGCAGCGGGGGCTGCGGTCTCCTCGGCGGCAAGAGCCTCCTCAACAGGGGCATCCATCGGGGCGAGAGCTGCTTCCTCCGCAGGTGCTTCCTCGACAGGCGTCTCCTCAGTCGGGGCGTCCTCAGCAGGGGCCGGGGTCTCCTCGGCAGCAGACTCCTCCGCTGGGGTCTCTGTGGAGACTGCGTCCTCCGCCGGAGCCTCCTCGGCGGCAGGCGCAGCCTCCTGGACGACGGCAGCCACTGGCTGTTCGTCGGCCGCAAAGGCCTGCGTCGGGACCATGCTGGCCAGCATACCGACACAAAGAGCCGACGCGAGTACGCGCTTGCCCTTGTGCTGTGCTTTTCTCATAGTCTTCATCCTTTCTCTTTAAGCAGTGTGTGCATCATGCACAAATCTACTTTACAGTGGTTTACTACTATAATACAAGCCGCCAGTGTTTTCCCTCCATGTGATAATTCCCGTTCTTCCTGCACTTTTTCCCGCACTTTTCCCGCATTGCGCTTTCAAGTGGAATCATACAAATACTACATTTTTTACTTTGAAATTTACATGGAATTTATATGCCTGCTTTCTGTATACTTATATGTTAAAAGATATTTTCGTGGTAAACCGCAGACTTCTTTCGGTATTTTAATTTCTATAGGAGACACTTCCCGTAAAGAAAAGCGCCGCTATGCAATCTGCTCAGCAGCGTTTTTCATTATAGATATTTTGTGCAAATTTGTGTACCGCAGAATCTCCGCTATATTTCAGTTTTTGGTTCATCATTTTTAAAGAAGAGAACTACATATCGGCCAATTAAAAAATTTTTGTATCCTCTCTACCGAAGCCCCTGATTGCGGGAGTAACCATAAATTGCAGGGGTTTCTTCCAGACGATGCTGCACTTCACAAAAGCCTTTCACAAATGAGCGAATTGCTTATTGAGAATCGAACTGCCTTAGCAACGGATGCACCGGTTGCCGTCCACAGCGAGATAAAATGGAAGCCTTAAAATCAAGTCGTCGAAATTACAATTCTTCGACGAAACAAATCGAGTAAGAGTCTCTTTTAACTAGAAAGCCGACCTCTCACACCACCGTGCGCACCGGTCTGTACATGTCGGTCCAACCGCATAAGTGCAAGGACTCGTAGTAGCGGAGGATACTAAAATATCCTGCTGCTGCGAGTCTTGCGTTTGTAATGGAACCCTTTAATACAGGACTACCGGCGATACGCCAATAACCCAGTCTGGAATTCCCCCACTGGTATACCCTGTCAGCCAGGACGCCCATCTGTCTCAAGTTGCCTACCTTCGTTTTGGACTTCTTCCACTGCTTCCACGGCCTACTATGTGTTTCTGTTCATCGGTTCAGGCGTTTGCCCGCCTGCATTTTTTCGCTGACCTCCGACTTCCTTCAGATTCCACCTCACGATGGACATCCTTGCCTTCGGCTAACACTTTCTACTGCCGAGGGCGTAGTGGTCTTTCACCACCTAGTTGTTGCCCATGCCGGGCGCACTAGAGTTACAACAAACGCCCTGAGATGGACAGTTTGTTCGGGATACAATGTACCTGCACCTGTCATCTGCTGCGTGCCCGTCTTGCCACTGCGGAGGAGGTTACCGCGCGGCGGAATCTCGCGTTCACCCTCTACGACTGCCATGGCAGCCACGGATTTTAAGATTGCAATACCAAAATAGGTGGCACCGAAACGCAGAGAATCATTACCATCAAGCGTACACTGAAGGATTTGCAGTTTTTATATTTGTTTCTTCCCGGCAAACTCATGGCAAGTACCGCTCGCTTATCATTCTTTTACCGTCATCATAATGCGTACCGTATTCAAGAGATGTCGAACCATAATAGCAGCACTTGGGAAAATGAATCAGAACTGATTCACTTTTTCGTGTCAAGAATTTTGGATGAATCTAAACTGATTCACTCTGGAGCATATACGAATTTATATGGGTGTCCGGTTTGATTGTCCCCCCTTCTTGGGGTAGGTGCGTTTTGCAAGCATAGCGTTTGGATATCCACAAACGCATTTCTGGGGTGTACCCCAGACCCCCTCGCTGCTCTTGTGTGACGATAGTGACGCAGATGACGCTTGTGACGCTGTTTTGAGGATATCCCTATACCATATCCCAGATTCAGCGTCATTAGCGTCATCTGCGTCATT
>OIEF01000876.1_pt1 | contig 11307 bp, 8 predicted proteins | sample 1581721 | NCBI WGS metagenome assembly OIEF01 (sample SAMN01760908, study PRJEB22395) | human gut metagenome
CCCCGCCGCGGCTGACTTCGGCAGCTTTGCCGCCAGCGGCATGGGGGCCGAGACCGACGCCTGGCTGGCCGCAAACGCCAACCTTGTCAACCATCTGGCCGTGACCGGCACCGCCGACGCGCCCGTCGTGTTTGAGACGGCGCTCGACGCCGACCACCCCCACGCACTGACCTATCTGACCATCGACGCGGCGGCGGGCAGCAGCCTGACCGTCGTACAGGTCGTGCGCGGCGATGCCGAGGGCGGCGTCTCCGCCAACCTGACCCGCATCCGCGCCGCCGAGGGTGCGCATGTAGTTTTGGTGCAGGTGCAGCTGCTGGGCAACCGTGCCCGCCGCTGGAACGCCGTTGCCATTGAGCAGGGCACCTCCGCCCGCGTGGAGCAGGTCCGCATTGAGCTGGGCGGCTCCGTCGTCGCCTGCGGTGCCCGCACCCTGCTGAACCACAACAAGTGCGAGTACGATCTCGATGCCGTCTACTTCGGCCACAGCAATGACGTGCTGGACTTCAACGATGTGTCCGTCCACACCGGCAGGGATACCCTGTGCGAGATGCACACCGCCGGTGTGCTGACCGGCAGCGCCGATAAAATTCTGCGCGGTACTGTCGATTTCCAGCGCGGTGCCAAGCGCGGCGTCGGCCATGAGAGCGAGGACGTGCTGCTGTTCAGCCCCAGCGCCCGCAACCGTACCGCCCCCCTCATCCTCTGCGGTGAGGAGGAGGTCGAGGGCCAGCACGCCGCCAGCGTGGGCCGTCTCGACGAGAACAAGCTCTACTATCTGCGTTCCCGCGGCCTGAGCGAAGCACAGGCCCGCCGCCTAATGGTGGACGCCCGCTTTGCCCCGGCCATTGATAAGATCCCGTTGGATTCTTTGCAGGATGAAGTACGTGAAAATGTTGCACGGAGGCTGAATGATGAACTGGACGGCTGATTTTCCGATTCTGGCTGCCGACGAAAACGGCAATCGCCTTGTCTATCTGGACAGCGCCGCCACGACCCAGCACCCCATGCAGGTCCTGAACGCGGTGGTCGATTACTATACGAAAGAGAACGCGAACCCCCACCGCGGCGTTTACGAGCTTGCCATGCGCGCCACCGACGCCCACGAAGGAGCCCGCCACACCGTAGCACAGTTCTTTAACGCAGAGGACGACGAGATCGTGTTCACCCAGAACACGACGGAGAGCCTGAACCTCGTCGCCTACAGCTACGGCATGAATTTTCTGCATGAGGGCGATGAAATCGTCATCTCCGTGGCCGAGCACCACTCCAACATGGTGCCGTGGCAGCGCGTGGCCAAGGCCACCGGCGCAAAGCTGGTTTATATGTATCCCGGCGAGAACGGCCGCCTGACCACCGAGGAGCTGGACAAAAAAATCACCTCCAAGACGAAGGTCGTCGCCGTGGCGATGGTCTCGAACGTGCTGGGTCTGCGCGCGCCTGTGGAAGAAATTGTGAAGCGTGCCCACGCCGTAGGCGCTGTCGTCGTGCTGGACTGCGCCCAGAGCGCGCCCCATACTCCCGTGGACGTCAAGAAGCTGGACGTAGATTTTGCGGCCTGCTCTGCCCACAAGCTGTACGCCCCCATGGGCGTCGGTGCGCTGTACGCACGCGCCGGACTCCTGGAAAAGATGCCCCCGTTCATGAGCGGCGGCGATATGATCGGCGCTGTGCATGAAAGCGGCGCGACCTGGGCCGACGGCCCCCGCAAGTTTGAGGCCGGCACCCGCAACGTCGGCGGCGAGGTCGGCTTTGCCGCCGCCATCGACTATATGAAGGGCATCGGCTGGGAGGCCATGGAGACCCATGAGCATGCGCTGCTGGACCGTATGCTGGCCGGTATGCGTGCCATGCCGTGGCTGACCGTCTACGGTGAGCCTGTGGCCGAGGGCCGCTACGGCGTTGTCAGCTTCAATGTCAACGACGTACATCCCCACGATGTAGCGACGATTCTGGACGCGGGCGGCGTGGCCGTGCGCGCGGGGCATCACTGCGCCCAGCCCCTGATGGAGTTCCTGGGCATCGGCAGCTGCTGCCGCGCCAGCGTGGCGATCTACAACACACCCGAGGACGTGGACGCCCTGCTGGAAAATCTTGAAAATGTCAGAAAGGTGATGGGCCTGTGAACCTGAACGAACTGTATACCCAGATCATTACCGAGAACAGCCGCAGCAAAGAGAACCGCCACCCCGTCGAGGGGGCGACCCACAGCCTGGAGGGTGTCAACCCCAGCTGCGGTGACGACATCACGCTGCAATTGCGCGTAAAGGACGGCAAAATCGAGGACGCCGGGTTTATCGGCAGCGGCTGCGCCATCTCGCAGGCGTCGGCTTCGCTGATGATCGACCTTGTGAAGGGCCGCACCGTCGAGGACGCGCACCGTCTCATCAGCCTGTACTTCCAGATGATCAAGGGCAAGATCACGCCCGAGGAGCTGGACGACCTGGAGGACGTAGCCGCTTTGCAGGGCATTGCCCACGTCCCTGCCCGCGTCAAGTGCGCCGTGCTGGCCTGGCACACGCTGGAGGAAGCGCTGGACGGCGAGGGAAAAACCGATAAGGTGACGACGGAAGAGGAAGCGTAACGTTATATTTCTGTGGCAGGATGTTTCGGCATCCTGCCGCTTTTGTTTGTCAGGCCTTCCCCTTCGGGGGAAGCCATTTTGCGCTTCACTTTTCTTCACATATTTTCCCCGTCTACTTTTCTTTTCCCCTCATCTGTGGTACAATATACAAATATATAAGTTAAAATCCTATGATTGCGCCTATAGAGAGAAAGGGAATGTACCATGTGTGGTTTTGTTGGCTTTACCGGTCTGCGTGAACAGCGCGAGGCCATCCTGCACAGAATGGCGGACCGCATTATCCACCGCGGCCCCGATATGGAAGGCTACCATATCAGCGGCGACGACCCGCGCACGGCCATTGCGCTGGGCTTCCGCCGTTTGAGCATCATCGACCTGGCCGCAGGCAAGCAGCCCATGTACAATGAGGATGGCACCGTTGTCTGCGTGTTCAACGGTGAAATTTACAACTTCATGGACCTGCGCACCGAGCTGCAGTCCAAGGGGCACATCTTCAAGACCCACTGCGACACCGAGGTCATCATCCACGGCTATGAGGAGTACGGCACGGCGCTGGCCGCCAAGCTGCGCGGCATGTTTGCCTTCGTCGTATGGGACACGAAAACGAACGAGATGTACGGCGCGCGCGATATTTTCGGCATCAAGCCGTTCTATTATACCCAGACTGACGCGGGCGAGCTGCTGTTCGGCTCCGAGATCAAGAGCCTGCTTGAGCACCCCGGCTTCCGCCGCGAGGTCAACGCCGAGGCCCTGCGCCCCTACCTGACCTTCCAGTACAGCGCCATGAACGAGACGTTCTTCAAGGGGACCTACAAGCTGCCCCCGGCCCACTGGTTCACCTACAGGGACGGCAAGATGCAGATTGAGCGCTACTGGGATGTCGATTTCCGCCACCCCACGGCGCTCTCCTACGAGGCCGCCGCCGATGAGATAGATGCCCGCGTGCGGGAGAGCGTGGCCGCCCACCGCATCAGCGACGTCAAGCTGGGCGCGTTCCTGTCCGGCGGTGTCGATTCCAGCTATATCACGGCCTGCCTGATGCCCGACGAGACTTTCTCCGTCGGCTTTGCAAGCCCCGACGGCACGCATAAATTTGACGAGACCACCGAGGCGGGCGAGCTGAGCCAGAAGCTCGGCATCAAGAACTACCGCGAGATGCTGACGAAAGAGCAGTGCCTCGACGCCTTCGCCGACATCCAGTACCACATGGACGAGCCCCAGTCCAACCCGTCCAGCGTGCCGCTCTACTTCCTGTGCCAGCTGGCGCGCCAGCATGTCACGGTGGTGCTGTCCGGCGAGGGCGCGGACGAGATCTACGCCGGTTACGAGTGGTACGCCGACACCCCGCTGATGCAGAAGTACAAGCACATCCCCGCGCCGCTGCGCCATCTGGCCAGCGATGCCAGCCAGCACCTGCCCTACTTCAAGGGGCACGACTTCATCATCAAGGGCAGTGGCCGCCCCGAGGACTGGTTCATCGGCCAGGCGCACGTCTTTGAGGAGAAGGATGCCTACGACATTCTTAGACCTAAGTACCGCGTCGGCCCCACGGCCCGCGAGGTCGCCGCGCCGATCTATGACCGCGTCAAGGACTTGAGCGAGCTGGAAAAGAAGCAGTACCTTGACCTGAACCTGTGGCTGCCCGGGGACATTCTGCTGAAGGCCGACAAGATGAGCATGGCACACAGCCTTGAGCTGCGCGTGCCCTATCTGGACCGCGAGGTCCTGCGCGAGGCCCAGACCTACCCCGACAGCTACAAGCTGCGCGGCGACACGAAGGCCGTGCTGCGCACCGCCGCCAACAAGACCCTGCCCGACGCCTGGGCCAACCGCACGAAGAAGGGCTTCCCCGTGCCGATTGCCAAGTGGCTCGAGGACCCGGCGTTTTCCGCCAAGGTGCGCAAGAGCTTCATGAGCGATGTGGCGGCGGAGTACTTCGACCAGGACAAGCTCGTCGCCATGCTGGCCGACCCCAAGCACGAGCGCCGCAAGATCTGGACTGCCTACACCTTCCTGACCTGGCATGAGCAGTTCTTTGAGAAGTTTGATGCGTGAATCTTATGAGCCTTCCCCCAAGGGGGAAGGTGGCCGAGGCCCCGCCCGAGGCCGGATGAGGGGCGCGTTTGCGCTAATTGCCCGCAAACGGATTGCCGCCGCAAGGCTGCCCCTCATCAGTCCGCTGCGCGGACAGCTTCCCCCAAGGGGGAAGCCTAATTTGAAAAATTGGAGATGTACTTTCCCATGTCCGACATTATCCCTGTATTCCTTGGTGCAGACCTGAACTGCTACAACTTTGCCCGGGCGTTCCATGAGGCTTACGGCGTCGAGAGCTACGCCTATGGCCGCTACCCGATGGCTCCGACCAAGTATTCCAAAATCATCCACTTTACCACCGTGCCCGATATGGACAACGAGGACACGATGCTGCGCATTCTGCACGAGTTTGCGGCACAGCATAAGGGCAAGCGGCTCTATCTGTTCGGCTGCACCGACGATTACGCCGCGATGATCATCCGCCGCAAGGCCGAGCTGACCGAGTATATCGCCCCCGGCCCTGCCGCCGACCTGTACGGCTCCATCCAGAAAAAGGCCGAGTTCTACGAGGTCTGCGAGAAGTTTGGCATCCCCTACCCCGACTCGAAAATCCTGACCGCACCTGTCGATGCCGCCGAGCTGACCGAGGATAAATTGGGCTTTGCCTACCCCATCATCGTCAAGCCGTCGTCCAGCGTTGATTACTGGAAGCATCCGTTTGACACGATGAAGAAGGTCTACACCGCCGCAACCCCCGCCGAGGCCGCCGAGATCGTCAAAACGATCTATGCCAGCGGCTACCCAGACCGCATGGTCCTGCAGAAGATGGTGCCGGGCGGCGACGACCACATGCGCGTGCTGACGGCGTTCTCCGACGAGAGCGGTAAGGTCCGCGCCATGTGCCTTGGCCACACGATGGTCGAGGAGCACACCCCCCACGGCCTGGGCAACCATGCCGCCATCGTCAGCGAGGACACGGCCTCCCTGCCGCTGGTGGAGAACATCCGCAAGATGCTGGAGGCCTGCCACTACACCGGTTTTTCCAACTTTGACATCAAGTACAGCGGCACCCCCGGCGACTACCGCGTGTTTGAGATCAACCTGCGCCAGGGCCGCAGCAACTACTATGTGACCGCCACCGGCATGAACATTGCCAAGCTGGTTGTGGAAAAGTGGAACGACGGCGGCACCGACTGCGTGCTGAACAAGAACGAGGTGTTCTGGCACCACGTCCCCGCGCAGGTGGCCTTCACCTACACCGAGGACAAAGACCTCGTCGCCCGCGCCAAGGCGCTGAAAGCGCAGGGCAAGGAGGCGTGCAGTCTGCTGTACAAGCCCGACCTGCTGTGGAACCCCGTGCGCTATGCCTGCGTGCTGGAGCAGCTGAGAAGGCAGTTTAAGAAGTTTAAGACGTATTACCCGGTACACAAGTGAGTAAAGGCTTCCCCCGCGGGGGAAGCTGTCACCGAAGGTGACTGATGAGGGGCGACCTTACCACTACAGCCTGCAAACGGGACAATCCCGCAAGCCTTGCCCTCATCCGGCGCTTTGCGCCACCTTCCCCCTCGGGGGAAGGCTTTTTAATAAAAAGGAAGTTTCACATGAAATTAAACGACCTTGTCCAACATATCTCCCACACAGGTGCCTCCGAAACGGACATCACCGCCATCACCTACGACTCCCGCAAGGCTTGCGCCGGCTCGCTGTTCGTCTGCCTTGTCGGTGCGTGGCTGGATGGGCATACCTACGCCGAAAGCGCCTACCAAAACGGCTGTCGTGCGTTTTTGGTGGAGCATAGGGTCGACCTGCCCGCGGACGCCGTGCAGATCGTCACCGACGACACCCGCGCGGCGCTGGCCGTCATCGGTGCGGATTTCTACGGCAACCCCGCCGACGAGCTGCGCCTCATCGGCATTACGGGCACAAAGGGCAAGACGACCACCGCCCTGCTGACCGCGGCCATCATGACCGAGGCCGGTCTGCCCTGCGCCTACATCGGCTCCAACGGCGTGGACATTGCATCCGTGCACGAGGCCACCGCCAACACAACGCCCGAGAGTCTCGAGCTGCACCGACTGTTCCGCAAGATGCTGGATGCGGGCGTGCGCCACTGCGTACTGGAGGTCAGCAGCCAGGCGCTGCGCCACCACCGCGTGGACGGCGTGCCGTTTGAGGTCGTGGCCTTCACGAACCTGTCGGAGGATCACATCGGCCCCGGCGAGCACCCCGATTTTGAGGACTACAAGTGCGCCAAGCGCCGCCTGTTTGCAGAATACAACGCCCGCACGATGGTTTACAACGTGGATGACCCCTACAGCGCTTTCATGCGCGAGGGCTTTAAAGGCGAACAAATCAGCTTTGGCATCCAGAATGCCGCCGACTATCACGGGCAAAATCTGGCACAGTACCGCAGCCAGACCGCCCTCGGCGTTGACTTTGACTGCGTACACGCGGGCGAAACGATCCACATCGAGGTCATGTCCCCCGGCACGTTCAGCGCTTCGGATGCGCTGTGCGCTGTCGCACTGTGCGGCGCGTTCGGCGTGACGCCTGCCCAAGCCGCCGCCACGCTGGCCCACACCCCCGTGCAGGGCCGCTTTGAAGTCGTCGAGGGTCTGCCCGGACGCACCTTCATTGTGGACTACAGCCACAACGGGCTGGCCCTGACCAGTGCGCTGAAAACGCTGCGGGCGTACAATCCGCACCGTTTACTTTGTGTATTTGGGTCGGTGGGTGGCCGCACGCAGGTGCGCCGCAAGGAGCTGGCCGACGCATCGAGCGCCTACGCTGACTATACGATCATCACGAGTGACAATCCCGACAACGAGCCGCCCGAGGACGTCATCCGCGACATTGCGGGCCACATGGCTCCCGGCGCACCCTACACCTGCATCACGGACCGCCGTGAGGCGATTTATGCCGCAGTGAAAATGGCCGAGCCCGGCGACATTGTGCTGTTCGCGGGCAAGGGTCACGAGGATTACCAGCTGATCAACGGCAAAAAGCTGCATTTCGTCGAGCGGGAGATCATTAAAGAGGCCTGCGCGGAGATAAGCAAATAAAACAGCGGCCCACGCTTCGGGAGATACGAAGCGTGGGCCGCTGCTGCGTTGTAGGGGCCGGGCATGCCCGGCCCGCGGCATGTACGGCGGACGGGTTCTGCCGGAAGGCTGCGGGCCGCACATGTGCGGCCCCTACCGTGTTGCGGGATTTTTATTGTGTGTCGCAATGGTAAGCGGGCACGGAGCGGTCAAGACCGCTCCCTACAGAACCCTGGAAGGCGGTATCGTAGGGAGGGGCCTTGACCCCTCCGCACAAGTTTTCGACAGCAGAAGTATACATCCTTTACGCCCCGGCTCTTGGCAGCAACAACGCGGCGGCCAGATACGCAAAATACAGCGCCAAACACCCCCACCCCTGCCCGCGCTTCAGCTTGTGCCTGCACAGCGGCGGGAGCAACAGCACCAGCGCCATGGCGGCGCAGACGGGGACTTCATAGCTGCGGAACTGCGCGCCGACGGGCAGTTTGTGGCGGTACATCAGGCTGGAAATCGGCAGCGCCAGCGTCAGGTTCAGGATCGCGCTGTTCAAAAGCTGGATGGGCAGCGAATCCGGCGGGTAGTAGCGGCAGCGAACCGAGAACCACTTCCAGACCGAGCCCAGCGGGTGATTCAGCGCCTCGACCAGCAGAGGGATACAGAACCCGAAGCTGATGAGCGTCGCCGCCCAGAGGGCCTGGATCGTGCCTGTGAGGTTTGCCAGCGTCGTGGCACTGTAGAGCAGCGCCTGTGCACCGCCCGCCAGCAGGGCCAGCCCACCCACGACGCCCGCCAGATTTGTCAGTGCGTTCCGGACGTTCATGACCGGGAAGGCCATCGTGTGGGCGGTGTAGCCGTATTCCTGCGCGGCCAGCTGCGGGCTTGGGTGCTTTTCGGACGTGGAGACCGCCTTGATCGTATCACCGTAGGTGAATTTGTGCTGGAACACAATGCTCATCATGACAAAGAGCACGAACAGCAGCATCAGCAGTCCGGTGCCGGTGTAGCTCAATTCGCCGTCCCGCACAAACACGGCCAGCACGCCGCAGGCCGCCAGCAGCAGCAGGCATTTACGGCAGAACTCGTCCCGGTCCGCCACGGCGCAGTGCCTCTTGCGCAACAGACAGACGGAGAGCGCCAGCCCCAGATTCGTGACAGCGCCCGCCAGTGCGGTGCCGATGGCCAGCGCCGTGACCGACATGCCCGCCGCCAGAAATGCCAGCATCAGCTGCGGCAGCGCCAGGCAGAACGGTGCCACCGTGCCGCCCACGACCCACATGGGCAGCCCAAGCAGGGCGCAGCACCAGGTAGTGCACCGCCCCGCCAGCCGACTGCCCACCGCTGTAAACAGCAGGCCGAGGGCGTAGACTAATAAAGTTGCAACAAAAATTTTCATCATTGTATCGTAGGGGCGGATTCCACATCCGCCCGAGCCGTGCCGCCGCTTGACGGGCGGATAGGGAATCCGCCCCTACGGTTGTAAACAAAAAAGCGGTGCCGGGGCACCGCTTTTTTCTTAGTACGCTACGCCCCAGACGACCATCTTCTGGGCGGGCTTGCCGCAGACCGGGCAGACGTCGCTCAGGTGCTCCTGGGCAAAGGGCATGCAGCGGCTGGACAGGCCAGCGTCGGCCTTCATGGCCTCCTCACAGGCGAGGTCGCCGCACCACATCGTCTTGATAAAGCCGGTGTGCTCCTTGGCAAGCTGCTTGACCTCGTCCATCGTAGTGGCGCTGTAGGTGCGGTTCTCGCGGTTCTGCAGGGCGCGGTCATACAGGTCCTTTGCCAGGGCCTCCATGGCAGCGGGGATGGCCGTGGCCAGCTCCTCAAACTTCACAAACTGCTTCTCGCGGGTGTCGCGGCGGACCAGCACGCACTGGCCGTTCTCGATGTCGCGAGGGCCAACCTCCAGGCGCACGGGCACGCCCTTCATCTCCCACTGGGCAAACTTCCAGCCGGGCTGCTTGTCGCTGTCGTCCAGCTTGACGCGGGCATACTTGCCGATCTCGGCGGCCAGCTCGCGGCACTTGTCCAGCACGCCGGGCTTGTGGGCAGCGACGGGCACGATCACGACCTGAATGGGCGCAATGGCCGGGGGCAGGATCAGGCCGTCGTCGTCGCCGTGGGTCATGATGATGGCGCCGATCAGGCGGGTGGACGCGCCCCAGGAGGTCTGGAACGGATACTGCAGGGTGTTGTCGCGGCCCGTGAAGGTCACGTCATAGGCGCGGCTGAACTTGTCACCAAAGTAGTGGCTCGTGCCGCTCTGCAGGGCCTTGCCGTCCTTCATCATCGCCTCGATGGTGTAGGTCGCCTCGGCACCGGCAAACTTCTCCTTGTCGGTCTTGCGGCCCTTGACAACGGGGATGCACAGGTCGTGCTCGGCAAAATCGGCGTAGCAGTTCAGCTGCTGCTCGGTCTCGGCCTTGGCCTCCTCGGCGGTCTCGTGGATGGTGTGACCCTCCTGCCACCAGAACTCACGGGTGCGCAGGAACGGGCGGGTGGATTTTTCCCAGCGGACGACGCTGCACCACTGGTTGTACAGCATGGGCAGGTCGCGGTAGGAGTGCAGCACATGGCTGAAATGGTCGCAGAACATCGTCTCGCTGGTGGGGCGCACCGCAAGGCGCTCCTCCAGCGGGTCGCTGCCGCCGGCGGTGACCCAGGCGACCTCGGGCGCAAAGCCGTTGACCAGCTCGCCCTCCTTCTTCAGCAGGCTCTCGGGGATGAGCACGGGCATGGCCACATTCTCATGGCCGGTGGCCTTGAAGCGGGCGTCCAGATTTTTCTGGATGTTTTCCCAGATGGCGTAGCCATAGGGGCGCAGCACAACAAAGCCCTTGACGCTGGAATACTCGACCAGCTCGGCCTTCGTGCAGATGTCGGTGTACCACTGGGCGAAGTCGACCTCCTGAGCGGTGATCGCCTCGACCATTTTTTTCTTATCGTTTGCCATTTCTCTTTTCCTCACACTTTATAAAACCGGGGACAGGCGCTCAGATACGCTCCTCCAGATAGTTGACCACATCACCGACGGTGTGGAAGTTCTCGATGTCCTCATCGGGGATCTCAACGCCGAACTCGTCGGACAAGGTGGTGATCATATCAATAACGTCAAGGCTGTCTGCGCCGAAATCGTTGACAATGTCGCTGTCGGGGGTAATCTTTTCAGGCTCGACCTCAAGCTGGTCGGCCAGGTAGTCACGGATGCGGCTGAAAACTTCGGAATCCATAATTTAACTCCTTTATAAACACAGATATACATTTAATATATAGCGTATCTGCGGGTGAATGTCAAGGGGGTAAGTGTTAATTTTATGCCATATTGCATAGGATTTGCGGGGAGGTGGGCAAGTGAAGCTGAATTTTACCAAAATGCAGGGCGCGGGCAACGACTATATCTACATCGACTGCCGCGCTGCGGGGCTGCCGCCCGACGCCGCCGCGTGGGCGGTGCAGCTGTCGCGGCGGCATTTTTCGGTAGGTGCGGACGGGGTGATGTATCTCTGTCCCCCGCTGCGGGCCGACGGCGACGCGGCCATGAGGATGTTCAACGCCGACGGCAGCGAGGGGGTCATGTGCGGCAACGGTGTGCGCTGCGCGGCGGAATTTTTATACACCCACGGCGTGCGGGGGGACTGTATCCGTATC
>OIEF01000878.1_pt1 | contig 11292 bp, 11 predicted proteins | sample 1581721 | NCBI WGS metagenome assembly OIEF01 (sample SAMN01760908, study PRJEB22395) | human gut metagenome
ATACACACGCAAGACAGGCACCGATTCCACACGCCATTCTTTCTTCCAGGGAAATGTAACATTCGATTCCCTGCTCTTCTGCATACTGCTTAATGGCACGCAGCATCGGCGTTGGTCCGCACGCATAAATCATGTCTGCTTTCAGTCCATTCTCGCGGATCGCATCCATAACATTTCCCTTTGTTCCGACACTTCCGTCTTCCGTGGAAATATACAGTTCTCCGTTTGCCTCAAACTCCTCTTTCAAAAAAGTCTGTGCATCCCGGTATCCTGCAAGGATCTGCTTCTTTTCACACTTCATCTGCTTCGCCAGCTCCAGAATCGGTGGTACACCGATTCCTCCTCCCATCAGGAAGACTTTCTTTCCTTCTGCTTTTTCGTACGGGAATCCATTCCCAAGCGGTCCGATCACCGGGATCGTATCCCCTGATTTCAGCTTTGAAAACTGCTCCGTTCCTGTATTTTCTCCTGTCACACGATAAACCACCCGAAGCATTCCCCGCGTACGGTCGATCTCACAAATGCTGATCGGGCGTGGCAGTAACTTGCTTCCATCTGTCGTATACATGGAAATGAACTGCCCCGGCTTTGCCGTGTCTGCTGCCTGCGTCTGAATCCACATGCTGTAGATTCCGTCTGCCAGCTGCTCCTGAGATGCTACCACCGCATTCTCTTTCTGCTTTGCCATACTGTACTCCTTTTACCTGAACTTCACTTATTTTGCTGCAAGTGCCCCGCTGATATCTGCAATCATCGCTTCTACTGCTGCTCTGGATGCATCGCCAAAATTCTCTGCTCCGAATTTTGCATAAGCTTCCTGCTTATAAGCTGCGATAATTCCACGGGAAGAATTTACGATCGCACCCAGTCCGTCTTCATTAAAGAAATGAACCAGGTCTTTTCCTTTTCCGCCCTGTGCTCCATATCCCGGTACTAAAATATAAGACTTCGGCATGATCTTTCTGAGTACTTTTCCCATCTCAGGATAGGTTGCTCCTACAACAGCTCCGATATAGCTGTACTCATCACCCATACACTCAGCTCCCCACTCGGCAACTTTCTCTCCAACCAGCTCATATAGCGGTCTTCCGTCGATCAGTCTGTCCTGAAATTCTCCGCTGGACGGATTGGAAGTTTTAACAAGAATGAAAAGTCCTTTCTTTTCTTCCTTACATACATCAATAAACGGATTCACACCATCGGACCCCAGATATGGATTGACTGTTGCGAAATCTTCTCCAAACGGAACATACTCTTTACTTCCTACTTTTATCTTTCCAAGATGTCCGGTCGCATATGCTGCGGAAGTTGACCCGATATCTCCTCTTTTTACATCTCCGATAATAACCAGATCTTTTGACTTGCAGTAATCCACAGTCTTCTTAAATGCCTCCAGTCCCGGAATACCAAACTGCTCATACATCGCGATCTGAGGTTTAACAGCAGGAATCAGATCATAAGTCTTGTCTACAATTTCCTTATTAAACTGCCAGACAGCTTCAGCCGCCCCTTCCAGAGTCTCTCCGTATTCTGCATATGCCTTATCTAAAATATGCTGTGGGATATAACTCAGCATCGGGTCAAGTCCGACTACGATCGGTGCTCCGGTTTTCTTGATCTTTTCTACCAGTTTGTTAATCATTGTTCATTCCTCCATCTTTCCTTCAGCCAGACGATCCGCCTTTTGAGTATCGTCATTTACATTCAACCTATATAATACCATACTCCCCTGCATTTTCACAACCGACATCTTAGAATTTCTTTTTTCAGATCACAGGATTTCTTTGCTGAATTTTCTTAAAGCTTTTTTAAGGGCAAAAAAGTACTCTGAATTGCTTCAAAGTACTTTTTATCTTTCTCATTCAATTTTACATAAGAACTTCTGCCAGTCCTCCCGGCACTAACAGCCTGAACGGATAAAATGGAAGATTCCTGATCACTCCGAAAATCAGAAGAAAAACTAAAATCCCTATAAGTATTTTAGGATTGATCTTTTTATCCACATGATTCTTTCCTGTCAATGCCCAGTCTGCTGCAACCGTCACAAAATAAATTCCGAGAAACGGCAGCAGAAAAACCATGACCGGATTGTAGCAGAAAGCAGTCAGAAAATTTCCATGCAGGATATTGTAGCTCGCTCTCCCTGCTCCACATCCCGGACAGTACAATCCCGTGATCACGTGAAAAAGGCATGGCAGCGGATATTTTAACGGATTGTGGAAATACAGATAGCCTGCTCCAATCCCTGCCATACACCCGATCACTGCCAGAAATAAAATCCGGTTTTTCCGGCTTTGTGCAAACCAGTTTCTTAATTTTATCACCCTTTGCATTTCGGCCTCTTAATAATAATTATCAATTCCTACTATTATTCCAAACATAAAGTATAAAATTCCTACAACCAGTCCGACTACAAAAGATACAATCGTCCATATTTTTGCCATCTTTGCATTCTGAGCTGCTTCTTCATAATTACCGGCATTCATTGCACTGTTGATCTTCACTGAAAATACAATACCTACGATACCGAACGGAAGACAGCAGCATACTGTGGAAATAATGGAAAGTACCAGATATGGTACATAATTAATTTCCGGTTTCTGCCCGTTATTCTGATAACCGGTCACGTTCTGATAACCACTGTTGTTCTGATAACCTGCTGCATCCTGATAGCCGCTGTTGTTCTGATAACCTGCTGCATCCTGATAGCCGCCGTTGTTCTGATAACCTGATACATCCTGATAACCGCTGTTGTTCTGATAACCTGCTGCATCCTGATAGCCGCCGTTATTCTGATAACCTGATACATCCTGGTAACCCGCTGCATTTTCAGTTGTCTTTGCTGCCCCCGTTGCCTGTACCGGATCATTCTTCACTGCATTTTCCTGTTCTGCATTGGGCTGTACTTCATTCTGCTTCGCACCGCAATGTGGACAGAACTTACTTCCATCAGAAATTTCCTGATAACAATTCTTACAATTCATATTTGCACCTCTCTCATTTTTCTTTTATCATATCACTAAATCGACAAAATATATAGTTTTTTCTATTATTTTTTCATCTGTCCATATCATTGCGTACAGAGAACCTGCTCTCCCCGTCTGAAAGAACAACAGCTACCAGCCAGTATCCCCAGCATACCAAGACTGATTCCTGCCAGCCATCCTGCCGGATATTGAAATCTGAAATATGCAGCCTGCTTTTCCATATAAAGTCTGACAAGCCACAGGATGCCTGTTCCGACAGTCAGTACAAGCACTTCCACCAGGAGAAAATACCAGTTTCCTTCCCAGAAAAACATCTTCCTTTTTTGCTTTTTTGTCATTCCGATGCTCTCCATCACAGCCAGTTCCTGCTTTCTTGAATATCTTCCCATAATCATTACATTGAAATAATTGGTCAGTCCTGCAAATAGCAGCATCATTCCGATACTCCCGAGGATCATCTGATTTCCATGAATCCGGTCGGACATTCTTTTCAGCAGATCCGATCTGCAAAGAAGCAGAATCCCATTTTCTCCCTGATCTGTCCTTCTTTGATTTTCTTCTGTGAGAATGGCTCTGATCGCTGATTTTACTTTCTGCTCCTGCCCCACCTTCACATTCACTTCCATATAAATGATCTCTTTTTCTATTCCCAGTCGTTCAAATCCTTTTTCACTTACAAGAAAGAACAACATATTTTCTCCATGCCAACCCAGCTTCAGTTCTGGAAAATCTTTTGCTCTCCCGTCTAAATACCCATTTAAAGTAAAAATTTCCGCGGACTCTTTTTCATACTCCGAACCGGAACTGCAAAAGCTCACCGGTTCTCCTTTTACTTCTTCTGTCATTTTTTTCTGCTCCGGTGTGAAGCCATATTCCTGATAGATCAACACTCCACTCCCATCTTCTACTGAAGCCATATCCACTGACAGATTTTTTTCTTCTGCATACTCTTTCAGGCTGTCCATCTCTTTTTCACTCAAAATATGTACTGTCTCCGGGAAACCGGATCTTTCCATTTCTGTATCTGATCTCTCTGCATCGGTCTCCGTTTCTCCTTCATCTGAGCTTTCTGCACTGACCCGGAAATATTCATCAGAAAAAGGACTCCACCCTTTTTCCGAAATCGCTGCATTCATATAAGCTCCCTCTGCACACTCTGTTCTGTCCTGATCCACACCTTTCAGAGCCAGAATCTTTTTTCTCACTGATTCAGAAATAGGAGCAAAATCAGGAGCAAAGTCATCCGTTTTATTATTCCACAGCAAATCTGCTGTATTTGCATCCGTCACCAGTGGGTCCAGTGCCTCTTCATCCGGTTCACTTATGATCCCTTCTTTTGCCTCCTCGCAAAAGTCCCCCGCAAGGATAAAATCCGGTTTCTGCATATAGATATTCGTCGCATCACTTCCCCCCGCAACCACAGCCGTACAAAGAAGGGTTTCTACTCCTAAAAAAAGTGACAGCACCGTCAGCACAAATTCTGCCCTCTCTCTTGTCACATTTCTCCATGCCAGTAATGGAAGCTCTGCTGGTATCTTTCGTCGCTTCCTCGCATTTTGCTTTTCTGTATTTTGCTTTTCTGTACTTCGTCTTTTCCGACTGTGGTTCTGCTTTCCTGTATAATGCATGCTTTCTATACAGGAAAGTCGGATCATCCGATTCATATTTTTTTGAATGGCAGCTTCAATGATCAGCAGGGTAAACCCAACTGCTGCGATCAGGATTTCAGGTCGAAATATGGAAAATTCTTTTGTGCCACCATCTTCCCGCAGATATTCCTGCCCCAGCAGACCGGGAATGCCAAAGGATAAAAGAAGAACTGAAAGTACTGTTCCGAGTACACTTCCCACAAACATACAGCCTGCCATCTGCCTGTGGCAGATTTTCCTCAGCTGCTTTTTCGTTGTTCCGATCGTATAAAGCAATCCAAACTGACGGATATCCCCGATCATGGAAATCTCGAGAATATTATGGATAAGAAACCAGACTCCGCCCAGGATCAAAATCACTCCGAGAACTGCCATTTCATAACTTCCGGTCAGTTGATCTACCGCTGTCAGAAATGCAGGATCTGTCACGGTAATTCTTTGTCCTGTATCCGTCCGTTTTACATCTTTATATAATTGTTCTTCTGCCTCTTCACGGCTCATCCGGTCTGATGGACAGATCAGTATCTCCGAATTTTTCTCCGATATGATTCCCCACTCTGCCGCCTTTTTTTCAGAAATATATCCCTGCTGAGCTTTAGAACCTGAATCTGTATATGAGGTATACCACCCGCTCAGGTAGAATACTTCTTCTTTTTTCTCCTGCCATCCGACCACTACCGTCAGCTGGATTTTCATTCCTGCCGTCGGCTCAGTGATTCCCAGATCCTCCAGCATTTTTACAGAGACCATGATCTCCTGCTTTTCTTTTGGGTAATGCCCCTGAATATCTGTATAAGCAGGACGGATGATTTTTTCCCATGCAGATTGATCTAACAGACTGATCTCACCGAGCTTCTTTTCCCCGCTCTCTGCTCTCCCGGCTCTCACTCTTTTCCCTGCATTCTTTATATAACTCAGGGAGCAGATCTGCCGGTACTGGTCTTCTGTCGCATTTTCCAGTACTGCTGATGCTGTTGAACCTGCCCGGCGTACCGCTTTCGTATACTCTGCCTGGATCTTTCCGGCAGAAGTTCCGAAAATCAGTGTCAGTGTAACAATTCCGACCGCCACCGCACAGAGCAGTACCATATTACGCCCACGGTTCTTTTTCCTTAATTTCTCTGCCAGCATGGACAGAACCGCCTGATTATTATTCGGAATCATTCTGCGATCCTCCCGTCCTCAATCCTTATGATCCGGTCCGCCATCTGTGCGACTTCTTCCTGATGTGTCACAAGGATCACAGTCTGATGATATTTCTTTGCACAATTTTTCAAAAGTCCCACAACTTCCATACTGGTCACAGAATCCAGATTTCCCGTCGGTTCATCTCCGAGGACAATCGCCGGCTTTGTCATTAAGGCTCTTGCTATCGCTGCTCTCTGCTGCTGACCGCCTGACAGCGTTTCCGGCAGTTGCCCGAGTTTTTCCTTCAGTCCCAGTGTTCCTGTCAGTTCTTCCAAAAACTCCTGATCGATCTCTGCACCGTCAAGACGGAGGGGCAGCACGATATTTTCATAGACACTGATCATCGGGATCAGATTATATTGTTGAAAAATAAACCCGATATTCCTTCGTCTGAAAATGGTCCGTTCCTCGCTTTCCATATCTTTCAGACTGCTTCCTCTGATCCATACTCCGCCCTCGTCCGGCACATCCAGTCCTCCTAGGAGATTGAGAAGTGAAGTTTTTCCACTCCCTGACGTTCCGACAACAGCCACAAATTCTCCCTCTTCTATCTCCAGTGTGACACCGTCCACTGCATGTACTTCGTAATTCTCTGTAACAAAACATTTTTTCAGATTCACCGCTTTTACGATTTTCATTGTCCTTCTTCTCCTCTGATCTGTTCTTTTTCTCCTGCCATTATTTTAAAGAACAAATCTAACAAATTTCTAACAATGCAAAATCTTTTATTGCCGTGGCAAAGACAGTTTCATTTCTACTCCCGGTTCACACCGCTTTACCGTTAAAAGTCCTTCATGCAAAAATAGGATTTCTCTTGCAAGATACAGACCTATTCCAAAGCCTTCCTCATCCGTCACCCGCTTTCCGCGGTAAAATCTCTGAAAGATCAGATTCTTTTCCTCTGGTTCGATTCCAATTCCGTAATCTCTGATACTGAAAGTTGTGAACATTTCATTTTCCTGCAGGGTAATCTTTATTTTTCCATTTTGCGGACTGTATTTCACCGCATTATCCAACAGATTAAAAATCGCTTCTCCCAGCCAGTTTGCATCATGCATCACATGCATTTTCTCAGGAAGTTCAAACTCGAACCGGATTTCTTTTTTCTCTGCCTGATCCAAAATCTGACCAAGTGCATTCCGCAGAGTCTTAAGAAGATCCCGCTCTTCTTTTCTGATCTGAATCAGACCATGCTCTAATCTTGAAATACGGATAAAATGCTCTGTCAGAAAATAAATTTTTTCTTCACTGCTCTGAATGGCTTTCAGATAAGACAGTTCCGGTTCTGTCCCTTTCTTTTCGATTTCTTCTGATAAAAAGTCAAGATAATTTTTCAGATTTGTCAATGGTGTCCGCATCTGATGTGCGATTTCCGAAATCAGTTCCTGAAGTTCTTTCCGTTCTTTCTGTGCATCTTGTTTCTGACTGACTAAAATTTCCTGCAGCCGCAGCAGTTGATGCCGGATTTTGGAATCCATTGTCTCTTCGCAGTCAGAAAAATCGGGGAGTTCTTTTCCGCTGGTCATTCGCTGCACAGTATCTGATATCTTCTTTAATTCCCGGCTTCGTTCTTTTCTCTGAACCCGGTACATTCCGACCGCCCCGGCAAGAATCCCCAAAAGAAATATCCCAGCACTCCACCACAAAATTTCTGTCAGATCCATTACTCTTCCTCCATCCGGTATCCCAGTCCAAATACGTTCTGAATATACGGCCGTTCTCCCGCAGCTTCAATCTTTTTCCGCAGACGGCCGACCAGCACGCTGACACTGTTATCAACTACATATTGACCATCAATTCCCCATACATGCTCCAAAATATTTTCTTTGGTCAGAACCTGCCCCTGATTTTTCATCAGATATTCCAGGAGCTGATACTCTTTTGCCGTAAGAGAGATCTCATTCTCCCCTGACACTGCCTTTTTTCGCTGTGGATACAGAGTGAGATTTCTGCATTTCAGAATCTGTTCACCGGCATCTTCTCCCCGGTTTCGTCTGAAAGCTACTTCAATCCTTTTTAATAACACTTTCATGGAAAATGGTTTCACAACATAATCTTCTGCTCCCAGGTCAAATGCTTTCAGCATTTCCTGCTCTTCATCCCTTGCCGTCAGAAAAATTGCGGGGATCTTTCTGTTCCATTTTTTCATCAGGGTGTGATACAGTTCCATACCATTTCCGTCCGGGAGACCGATATCAACCAGTAAAAGCTCCTCTGTTCCCTGCAGAATCTGCCCTGCATCTTTCTTTGTATAAACCTGCAAAGTCCGATAACCTTCCTTCTCAAGCACGACTTTCAAAGACCTGCTTAACAGGCGGTCATCTTCAATAATCCCGATTGTCATTTTTTATCCCGTCCATTCTTTCCTGCTTTCCCCAGTCGGACTTTTTCCATCTCCTCTGCAGTCTCTTCATCCAGATAATCAAAAAGATAATTTCCGACACTGCCTTTCTTTCCAAGATGCTCACCTCTGACTTCTGCCAGCGTCCTCTCAATTTCCTCTTTCAGTCCCGGAGCAGACATCCGGTTCGCACCCTGTCCTAAGATGATCACCTGCTCCAGTCCGTCTGAAGTTGCCACAGTTACAGCAGCATCCTTTGCGATCCGTCTTACAGTCTTTTCGATATACTGGTCTGCCGTTTCCGCCTCTTTGGTATAGACAATATAAATATTATGATATTTCTATAGATAGTAAATTGGTTTTATATGCACCAACATTTCGCTCAAATAAGCCATCTGATTTTTTAGGAATGGATTTTAAACGTTTAAAAACTTCATTAGGTAAGAAGTGGATTGTAGGAGCACGTTTACATCCCAATGTACTGGAATCAGTTGTTCCAGAGGGGGCTGTTTCTATGAGTAGATATTCAGATATGCAGGAATTGATAGTAGCTGCTGATATTTTGATTACTGATTTTTCTTCTTGCATGTTTGATATGGCAATTGCAGGAAAACCATGTGTGCTATACGCTCCTGATTTAGAAGAGTACTTAGAGAAAGAAAGAGGTTTATATTTTGATATTGAGAAACTTCCATTTCCGATTGCAAAAGACATGGACGAATTATGTAAAATATTATCAACTTTTGATAAGAAGGATTATCAAAACAAATTAAACAGGTTTATGAGTGAGGTTGGAAGTTTTGAAGATGGTTATGCAGCAGAAAGGGTGTGTGAGTATATATGTCACAGCGTAAAATAAGCATAATTATGCCTGCATATAATGTCGAAAAGACTATAAAAAAAGCGGCATATTCTTGTGTTAATCAGTCTTTAAAGGATATTGAACTTATAATTGTGGATGATTGTTCGACAGATTCTACGCGGGATTTAATGGTTGAAATAAAAAATGAGTATCCAGATAAGGTAAAAATATTATTTCAAGAAAAAAATAGCAGACAGGGGGCAGCAAGAAACAAAGGCTATAAAGAAGCAGAAGGTAAATATATACTTTTTGTAGACAGTGATGATTGGATTGAGTTGGGTGCGTGTAAAGTGTTATATGAGTGTGCCATGAAAAATGATTATCCTGATGAAGTTGTTGGATTTTTATGTGAAAACAAAGAAATAAAAAAATTCGAAAATGATGAGTGGATTGAAATTGTTGGAGAAATTACAAAAGGAAAATATCATAATTCTGAAATTCCTATAATAAAAGATATGATGAAACTAAGGAAATGGTTGAAAATCATAGAGCAATGTTTGCTTCTGGAAGAATTGTTGGTGAAAAGTATGGAGAACAATTAGTTAATAATGAAAATAAAATTTCTGAATTAAAAAGAGTTTCTAAAACTGATATAGATAAATGGGAAAAAGTAATAGAAGATGTTGAAAAAGATGATAAAGAAATAGGTAAGTTAAAGGAACTTATCGAAACACAGCAATCTTTGATGGTATCAGGAATAATTGGTGGGAAAGATGCAGTAAAAAAGCAAGATGAATTAAAAAGACAATTAAAAGAAAGAATGATATCTGTTAAAGAAATTGAAGAAAATGATAAAACTGTAAAAGACCAGGGAAATAATTTACCAGCAATAATAAAAAAAGAAAATATTGTTACAAAAATAAAAAATTCTAAATTAGCAGAAGTATTTAAAAATTTAGGAAGTAAAATTTCTAATATTTTTTCTAAAAATAAAAAAGATGAAAAAGTAGAAGAAAATTCAGAAGTTATTGATAAATCAAAGGAATATAGAGAAAAAGTAAAGAAAGAGTGTCAAGAAGATAATGAACAAGCAAAAGAAGGGGAACAACATCAACAAGAACAGCTAATACAGGATAAGGAACAAGAAGACTTTGAATTAACTTTTAAAACGGATGAAGAACAAGACGAAGAAAGATAAAACAAAAAACCATAGAAATATAAATTTCTATGGTTTTTTATTGATTACTATTGCAATTTTAATAAAACAATAATAAAATAGAAACATCATGAATAAGAATAATAGCAAAATATAACAAACATAATAAGAAAGGAAATGAAACAATGAATATATTACTAGACGCAATGGGAGGAGACAATGCACCAGATGCCAATATAAAAGGAGCATTAAAAGCAGTTAATCAAATAAAAGCAACAATAACATTAGTAGGAAAAGAAGAAGTAATAAGAAACAAAGTAAAAGAATTTACAGGAAAAGAAATTGAAGAAGTATCAGATAGACTAAAAATAAAAAATGCAACAGAAACAATTGAAATGGAAGATGGACCAACAGATGCAATCAGACACAAAAAAGATTCATCAATGGTAGTTGGATTTAAAATGCTAAAAGAAAACGAAGGTGATGTATTCATATCTGCTGGAAATTCAGGAGCATTGCTTGCAGGAGCAACATTAATTGTTGGAAGAATAAAAGGAATAGATAGACCAGCATTAGCAGGAATATTACCAGCATATAAAAGCCAATTATTATTAATAGACTCAGGATCAAATACAAATTGTAAACCAATTAACTTATTACAATTTGCTCAAATGTCAACAATATATTTAAGAAACACATTTGGAATTGAAAAACCAGCAGTAGGTTTATTAAATATAGGAACAGAAGAAACAAAAGGAAATGAGTTAGTAAAAGAAAGTTATCAGTTATTAAAAGAAAAATCAAAGGAATTAGGAATAAACTTTATAGGAAATGTTGAAGGAAGAGATGCATTTTCAGGAAAAGTTGATGCAATAGTAACAGATGGATTTACAGGAAATGTATTTTTGAAAACAACAGAAGGACTTGGAAAATTTGTAAAAAGAACTTTATCAGAAAGTCTAACACAAAATATATTTGCTAAAATTGGAACAATACCATGTTTGCCAGCAATTAATAGATTTAAAAAGACAATGGATTATAAATCATATGGAGGAGCATTATTCTTAGGAGTAAAAAAACCAGTTGTAAAAGCACATGGAAGTAGTGATGAAAAACTATTTGAATTTACAATAAAACAAGCTGAAAAATTTGTTGAAAATAAAGCTGTA
>OIEF01000889.1_pt1 | contig 11147 bp, 8 predicted proteins | sample 1581721 | NCBI WGS metagenome assembly OIEF01 (sample SAMN01760908, study PRJEB22395) | human gut metagenome
CATCGCCAGTTGTTCCTGCGCGGAAGAGTAACCAAACAGCGCCGCGCCCAGCACAATGGCAAAACTGGCACCGGCGTTCACGCCAAGCAAACCAGGATCGGCAAGCGGGTTTCGGGTGAGGGTTTGCATTAACGCCCCGGCAAGGCCAAGCGCACCGCCTGCCAATAAACCGGCAAGGGTGCGCGGCAGACGGGCGTCGAGCACAATGGTGCAGTCGGCGCTCTGGCAGGTGCCGGAGAGCGCCTCCAGCACTACGGAAGCGGGGAGTGATTTTGCCCCAATGAGTAGGCTTAATGCCGTCGCGATAATCAGTAATAACAGCAATCCGGGCACGGCAATGGCGCGTGTCACGGCAACAGAACCAGACATACGAACTTCCATGATAATGAAATTAATTATCGTTATCGATCTTATTTGGATATGTTAGCATGTGCAGCCTAAGAATAGATATTTAAAATATTTGATGGCAAGGCATTGTAATGAATAAACAATCCTGGCTGCTTAACCTCAGCCTGTTGAAAACGCACCCGGCGTTTCGCGCAGTATTCCTCGCTCGTTTTATCTCAATTGTTTCTCTGGGTTTGCTCGGCGTCGCGGTGCCGGTGCAGATCCAGATGATGACGCATTCCACCTGGCAGGTGGGGCTTTCGGTGACGCTGACCGGCGGCGCGATGTTTGTTGGCCTGATGGTCGGCGGTGTGCTGGCGGATCGCTATGAGCGTAAAAAAGTGATTTTGCTGGCGCGCGGCACCTGTGGCATTGGCTTCATTGGACTGTGCCTGAATGCGCTGCTGCCGGAGCCGTCTTTGCTGGCAATCTATTTACTTGGTTTATGGGATGGTTTTTTCGCATCACTTGGCGTTACGGCGCTACTGGCGGCGACACCTGCACTGGTAGGGCGTGAAAACCTAATGCAGGCCGGGGCGATCACCATGTTGACTGTGCGTCTGGGATCGGTGATTTCGCCCATGATTGGCGGTTTACTGCTGGCGACCGGAGGCGTAGCCTGGAACTACGGGCTGGCGGCGGCGGGCACATTTATTACCTTGCTACCGTTGTTAAGCCTTCCGGCGTTGCCACCACCGCCGCAGCCGCGTGAGCATCCGTTGAAATCATTACTGGCAGGATTTCGTTTTCTACTCGCCAGCCCGCTGGTGGGAGGGATTGCGTTGCTGGGGGGTTTATTGACGATGGCGAGCGCGGTGCGGGTACTGTATCCGGCGCTGGCTGACAACTGGCAGATGTCGGCGGCGCAAATTGGCTTTCTCTATGCGGCAATCCCGCTCGGTGCGGCTATTGGCGCGTTAACCAGTGGAAAACTGGCGCATAGCGTACGGCCAGGTCTGTTGATGTTGCTCTCCACATTGGGGGCGTTCCTCGCCATTAGTCTGTTTGGCCTGATGCCGATGTGGATTTTAGGCGTGGTTTGTCTGGCGCTGTTCGGCTGGCTGAGCGCGGTTAGTTCGTTGCTGCAATATACAATGCTGCAAACGCAAACCCCGGAAGCGATGTTAGGGCGGATTAACGGTTTGTGGACGGCGCAAAACGTGACGGGCGATGCCATAGGCGCGGCGCTGCTGGGCGGTTTGGGAGCGATGATGACACCGGTTGCTTCCGCAAGCGCGAGCGGTTTTGGTTTGTTGATTATCGGCGTGTTGTTGCTGCTGGTGCTGGTGGAGTTGCGACGTTTTCGCCAGACGCCGCCGCAGGTGACAGCGTCCGACAGTTAATGCTTAAAACAGCGCCTTAAGTCTATCCAGCACTTGCATGGCGCTGTAGTAATCCAGGCGGAACGTCTCGGTTCCCAGCGCATAAACCTGCTTGTTTTGTACTGCAGGCAGGTGCGCGAGCAGCGGATTAGCATAAATAGCATCGGCGTCTTTCTGATCACCGGCGAACAGGAATAGTGACTCGCCATTTAACCCTGCAGCCAGATTTTCTCCACCAAGCTGAATGATGTCATGGCGTTTGCCCTGGCTTTGGCTGGCGTTTAAGCCTGCGGGCAACTTCGCCAGCGTAAAGCCGAGTTGTTCCAGCATCTGCCCTTGTGCTGATTCCGGCGTCCAGAGATTGGCACTGTGTGCAGCGGCGGTATAGACGATGGCAGTGACCGGCTGCGGCGGTAATTTGATTTGCTCTTTCGCCGCCGCCAGTTGCTTATCAAACTGTGCAATCCGCTCTGCCGCTTGTTTCTCATGCCCGGTAATTTCGCCAAGCTGCGTTAACAGCGACTGCCAGCTTTTGTCGTCGTAATTGATGATTAATGTTGGGGCGATGGTAGAAAGCTGATCGTACAGCGCCAGCGCCGAATCGCCGCCGGTTGCGCTAATTAAAATCAGATCCGGCATTTGCGCGGCAACGGCTTCTGCACTCGGTTCGCCGATATAGAGCCGTTGCAGTTTGCGTTCTTTCGCCACCTTGCTCCACTGGCGTAAAAAGCCCTGGTCATCCGCGACGCGGTTATTTGGCGTGGTCGCGCCGCTGGCGATCACCGGAGCATCAATCGCCAGCAGTGAGCCGGTCAGGGTGACGCTGGTGGAAACTATACGCTGCGGCTGGCTTTCCAGGGTATGAGTGCCACGGCTGTCAGTAATCTGACGCGGCCAGTCGGCGGCCTGAACTGCGGCTATTCCTGAAAGCAAAAGTCCTGTTAATAGAAGGGCGTTGCGGTAGAGCGGGGCGAGTCTCACAAGTCAGCTTCCTGTTATTAATGAAGTTAATGCTTCTCATTTTCATTGTAACCACAACCAGATGCAACCCCGAGTTGCAGATTGCGTTACCTCAAGAGTTGACATAGTGCGCGTTTGCTTTTAGGTTAGCGACCGAAAATATAAATGATAATCATTATTAAAGCCTTTATCATTTTGTGGAGGATGATATGGATACGTCACTGGCTGAGGAAGTACAGCAGACCATGGCAACACTTGCGCCCAATCGCTTTTTCTTTATGTCGCCGTACCGCAGTTTTACGACGTCAGGATGTTTCGCCCGCTTCGATGAACCGGCTGTGAACGGGGATTCGCCCGACAGTCCCTTCCAGCAAAAACTCGCCGCGTTGTTTGCCGATGCCAAAGCGCAGGGCATCAAAAATCCGGTGATGGTCGGGGCGATTCCCTTCGATCCACGTCAGCCTTCGTCGCTGTATATACCTGAATCCTGGCAGTCGTTCTCCCGTCAGGAAAAACAAGCTTCCGCACGCCGTTTCACCCGCAGCCAGTCGCTGAACGTGGTGGAACGTCAGGCCATTCCGGAACAAACCACGTTTGAACAGATGGTTGCCCGTGCTGCCGCACTTACCGCCACGCCGCAGGTCGACAAAGTGGTGTTGTCACGGTTGATTGATATCACTACTGACGCCGCCATTGATAGTGGCGTATTGCTGGAACGGTTGATTGCGCAAAACCCGGTTAGTTACAACTTCCATGTTCCGTTGGCTGATGGTGGCGTTCTGCTGGGGGCCAGCCCGGAACTGCTGCTACGTAAAGACGGCGAGCGTTTTAGCTCCATTCCGTTAGCCGGTTCCGCGCGTCGTCAGCCGGATGAAGTGCTCGATCGCGAAGCGGGTAATCGTCTGCTGGCGTCAGAAAAAGATCGCCATGAACATGAACTGGTGACTCAGGCGATGAAAGAGGTACTGCGCAAACGCAGTAGTGAGTTACACGTTCCCTCCTCTCCACAATTGATTACCACGCCGACGCTGTGGCATCTCGCAACTCCCTTTGAAGGTAAAGCGAATTCGCAAGAAAACGCACTGACTTTGGCTTGTCTGCTGCATCCGACCCCCGCGCTGAGCGGTTTCCCGCATCAGGCCGCGACTCAGGTTATTGCTGAACTGGAGCCGTTCGACCGCGAACTGTTTGGCGGCATTGTGGGTTGGTGTGACAGCGAAGGTAACGGTGAATGGGTGGTGACCATCCGCTGCGCGAAGCTGCGGGAAAATCAGGTGCGTCTGTTTGCCGGAGCGGGGATTGTGCCTGCGTCCTCCCCGTTGGGTGAGTGGCGCGAAACGGGCGTCAAACTTTCTACCATGTTGAACGTTTTTGGATTGCATTAAGGAGCGAGGATGAGCATTCCATTCACCCGCTGGCCGGAAGAGTTTGCCCGTCGCTATCGGGAAAAAGGCTACTGGCAGGATTTGCCACTGACCGACATTCTGACTCGCCACGCTGCGAGTGACAGCATCGCGGTTATCGACGGCGAGCGGCAGTTGAGTTATCGGGAGCTGAATCAGGCGGCGGATAACCTCGCCTGTAGTTTGCGCCGTCAGGGCATTAAACCTGGTGAAACCGCGCTGGTACAACTGGGTAACGTCGCTGAACTTTACATTACCTTTTTCGCGCTGCTGAAACTGGGCGTTGCGCCGGTGCTGGCGCTGTTCAGCCATCAGCGTAGTGAACTGAACGCCTATGCCAGCCAGATTGAACCGGCGTTACTGATTGCCGATCGCCAACATGCGCTATTTAGCGGGGATGATTTCCTCAACACATTTGTTGCAGAGCATTCTTCCATTCGCGTGGTGCAGCTGCTCAACGACAGCGGCGAGCATAACTTGCAGGATGCGATTAACCATCCGGCTGAGGATTTTACTGCCACGCCGTCACCTGCCGATGAAGTGGCCTATTTTCAGCTTTCCGGCGGCACCACCGGCACACCGAAACTGATCCCGCGCACTCATAACGACTACTACTACAGCGTGCGTCGTAGCGTCGAGATTTGTCAGTTCACACAACAGACGCGCTACCTGTGCGCGATCCCGGCGGCTCATAACTACGCCATGAGTTCACCGGGATCGTTGGGGGTATTTCTCGCTGGCGGCACTGTCGTTCTGGCTGCCGACCCCAGCGCCACGCTTTGCTTCCCATTGATTGAAAAACATCAGGTGAACGTCACCGCGCTGGTGCCGCCAGCAGTCAGCCTGTGGTTGCAGGCACTGGCTGAAGGCGAAAGCCGGGCGCAGCTTGCCTCGCTGAAACTGTTACAGGTCGGCGGCGCCCGTCTTTCTGCCACCCTTGCGGCGCGTATTCCCGCTGAGATTGGCTGTCAGTTGCAGCAGGTGTTTGGCATGGCGGAAGGGCTGGTGAACTACACCCGTCTTGATGATAGTGCGGAGAAAATTATCCATACCCAGGGTTACCCAATGTGCCCGGACGATGAAGTATGGGTTGCCGATGCCGAAGGAAATCCACTGCCGCAAGGGGAAGTTGGACGCCTGATGACGCGCGGGCCGTACACCTTCCGTGGCTATTACAAAAGCCCGCAGCACAATGCCAGCGCCTTTGATGCCAACGGTTTTTACTGTTCCGGCGATCTGATCTCTATTGATCCAGAGGGTTACATCACTGTGCAGGGGCGCGAGAAAGATCAGATCAACCGTGGCGGCGAGAAGATCGCTGCCGAAGAGATCGAAAACCAGCTGCTGCGCCATCCGGCGGTGATCTACGCCGCACTGGTGAGCATGGAAGATGAGCTGATGGGCGAAAAAAGCTGTGCTTATCTGGTGGTAAAAGAGCCGCTGCGCGCGGTGCAGGTGCGTCGTTTCCTGCGTGAACAGGGTATTGCCGAATTTAAATTACCGGATCGCGTGGAGTGTGTAGATTCACTTCCGCTGACGGCGGTCGGGAAAGTCGATAAAAAACAATTACGTCAGTGGCTGGCGTCACGCACATCAGCCTGAAGGAGAGAACACGATGGCTATTCCAAAATTACAGGCTTACGCACTGCCGGAGTCTCATGATATTCCGCAGAATAAAGTCGACTGGGCCTTTGAACCGCAACGTGCCGCGTTGTTAATCCATGATATGCAGGACTATTTTGTCAGCTTCTGGGGTGAGAACTGCCCGATGATGGAGCAGGTGATCGCGAATATTGCGGCACTACGCGACTACTGCAAACAGCACAATATCCCGGTTTATTACACCGCCCAGCCGAAAGAGCAGAGCGATGAAGATCGGGCGCTGTTGAATGATATGTGGGGGCCTGGCCTGACCCGTTCGCCGGAACAGCAAAAGGTGGTGGATCGCCTGACGCCAGATGCCGACGACACGGTGCTGGTGAAATGGCGCTACAGCGCATTTCATCGTTCTCCGCTGGAGCAAATGCTCAAAGAGAGTGGACGTAACCAGCTGATTATTACCGGGGTATATGCCCACATTGGCTGTATGACCACCGCAACGGACGCATTTATGCGCGATATTAAACCGTTTATGGTGGCGGATGCGCTGGCCGATTTCAGCCGTGACGAGCATTTGATGTCGCTGAAATATGTGGCCGGACGTTCTGGTCGGGTGGTGATGACCGAAGAATTGCTGCCAGCACCTATCCCCGCCAGCAAAGCGGCGCTGCGTGAGGTGATCCTGCAGTTGCTGGACGAGTCCGATGAACCCTTCGATGACGACAACCTGATCGACTACGGTCTGGATTCGGTGCGGATGATGGCGCTGGCGGCGCGCTGGCGCAAAGTGCATGGCGATATCGACTTTGTCATGCTGGCGAAAAACCCGACCATCGACGCCTGGTGGAAGCTACTCTCCCGCGAGGTGAAATAATGGATTTCAGCGGTAAAAATGTCTGGATAACTGGCGCGGGGAAAGGTATCGGCTATGCCACGGCGCTGGCATTTGTTGAGGCGGGGGCGAAAGTTACAGGTTTTGATCAAGCGTTTACTCAGGAGCAATATCCTTTTGCGACCGAAGTAATGGATGTTGCCGATGCTGCGCAGGTGGCGCAGGTATGTCAGCGACTGTTAGCTGAAACGGAGCGACTGGACGTGCTGGTCAATGCGGCGGGAATTTTGCGCATGGGCGCGACCGATCAGCTCAGTAAAGAGGACTGGCAGCAGACTTTTGCGGTCAACGTCGGCGGTGCATTTAACCTGTTTCAGCAGACCATGAACCAGTTTCGCCGTCAGCGGGGCGGGGCGATTGTTACTGTTGCGTCCGACGCCGCACACACGCCGCGCATTGGTATGAGTGCTTATGGCGCGTCGAAAGCGGCGCTGAAAAGCCTGGCGTTGAGCGTCGGGCTGGAACTGGCGGGTAGCGGCGTGCGCTGTAATGTGGTTTCGCCGGGCTCCACCGACACTGATATGCAACGCACGCTGTGGGTGAGCGATGACGCCGAAGAGCAGCGTATTCGCGGCTTTGGCGAGCAGTTTAAACTCGGCATTCCGCTGGGGAAAATCGCCCGTCCGCAGGAGATTGCCAATACGATTTTGTTCCTCGCCTCTGACCTCGCCAGCCATATTACCCTACAGGATATTGTGGTCGATGGCGGCTCAACGCTGGGGGCATAAGCATGATCTGGAAACGCCATTTAACGCTCGACGAGCTGAACGCCACCAGCGATAACACAATGGTGGCGCATCTGGGAATTGTGTATACCCGTCTGGGCGATGATGTACTCGAAGCCGAAATGCCGGTTGATACCCGTACTCATCAGCCGTTTGGCCTGCTGCATGGCGGCGCGTCGGCGGCGCTGGCGGAAACGCTGGGATCGATGGCCGGATTTATGATGACCCGCGACGGACAGTGTGTGGTGGGCACGGAACTTAACGCCACACATCATCGCCCGGTGTCTGAGGGAAAGGTGCGCGGTGTCTGCCAGCCGCTGCATCTTGGACGACAAAATCAGAGCTGGGAAATCGTCGTTTTCGATGAACAGGGGCGGCGTTGCTGCACCTGTCGGCTGGGCACAGCGGTTTTGGGATGAACCCGACAGAATAAAATGAGATTGCAGGAAAATTCGGTTAACGGAGTGATCGAGTTAACATTGTTAAGTTAAATATTGGTTTCAACTCCGATTTACATGGTTGCTGTGTTGTTAAATTGTACAAAGATGTTATAGAAACAAAATGTAACATCTCTATGGACACGCACACGGATAACAACTATGAACAAATCAGGGAAATACCTCGTCTGGACAGTGCTCTCTGTAATGGGAGCATTTGCTCTGGGATACATTGCTTTAAATCGTGGGGAACAGATCAACGCGCTGTGGATTGTGGTGGCGTCGGTCTGTATCTATCTGATCGCTTACCGTTTTTATGGGCTGTATATCGCCAAAAATGTGCTGGCGGTTGACCCGACGCGTATGACGCCAGCGGTGCGCCATAACGACGGGCTGGACTATGTGCCGACGGACAAAAAAGTGCTGTTCGGTCACCATTTTGCGGCCATTGCCGGAGCAGGTCCGTTGGTTGGGCCGGTACTGGCGGCGCAAATGGGTTACCTGCCAGGGATGATCTGGCTGCTCGCAGGGGTGGTTCTCGCCGGTGCGGTGCAGGATTTCATGGTGCTGTTTGTTTCCACGCGCCGTGACGGTCGCTCGCTGGGTGAGCTGGTCAAAGAAGAGATGGGGCCAACCGCCGGGGTGATAGCGCTGGTGGCCTGCTTTATGATCATGGTCATTATCCTTGCCGTGCTGGCGATGATCGTGGTTAAAGCCCTGACTCATAGCCCGTGGGGAACGTATACCGTTGCGTTCACCATTCCGCTGGCGCTGTTTATGGGGATCTACTTGCGTTATCTGCGTCCGGGGCGTATTGGCGAAGTGTCGGTGATTGGTCTGGTGTTCCTGATTTTCGCCATTATCTCTGGCGGCTGGGTGGCAGAAAGTCCGACCTGGGCACCGTACTTTGACTTTACCGGCGTGCAGCTGACCTGGATGCTGGTGGGTTACGGTTTTGTGGGGGCGGTGCTGCCGGCTCCGCGTGACTGCCTCTCAACCTTCCTGAAAATCGGGACTATCGTCGGTCTGGCGGTGGGCATTTTGATTATGCGCCCGACGCTGACCATGCCTGCGCTAACTAAATTTGTCGATGGCACTGGCCCGGTATGGACCGGTAACCTGTTCCCGTTCCTGTTTATCACCATCGCCTGTGGCGCGGTGTCTGGCTTCCATGCGCTGATCTCTTCCGGCACTACACCGAAGATGCTGGCGAACGAAGGGCAGGCGTGCTTTATCGGCTACGGTGGGATGTTGATGGAATCCTTCGTGGCGATTATGGCGCTGGTTTCCGCCTGTATCATCGATCCGGGTGTGTACTTCGCCATGAACAGCCCGATGGCGGTGCTGGCTCCGGCAGGGACGGCGGATGTGGTTGCTTCTGCCGCGCAGGTGGTGAGTAGCTGGGGCTTTGCGATTACCCCGGATACGCTAAACCAGATTGCCAGCGAAGTGGGTGAACAGTCGATCATTTCTCGTGCGGGCGGTGCGCCGACCCTGGCGGTGGGGATGGCCTACATTCTGCACGGTGCGCTGGGCGGCATGATGGATGTGGCGTTCTGGTATCACTTCGCCATTCTGTTTGAAGCACTGTTTATTCTTACGGCGGTGGATGCGGGTACGCGTGCTGCGCGCTTTATGTTGCAGGATCTGCTGGGCGTGGTGTCTCCGGGCCTGAAACGGACCGATTCACTGCCTGCTAACCTGCTGGCAACGGCGCTGTGCGTGCTGGCGTGGGGCTACTTCCTGCATCAGGGCGTGGTCGATCCGCTGGGCGGTATTAACACCTTGTGGCCGCTGTTTGGTATTGCCAACCAGATGCTGGCAGGGATGGCGCTGATGCTTTGTGCTGTGGTGCTGTTCAAAATGAAACGTCAACGTTACGCCTGGGTGGCGCTGGTACCAACGGCCTGGCTGCTGATTTGTACCTTGACCGCAGGCTGGCAGAAAGCGTTTAGCCCGGATGCGAAAGTCGGCTTCCTGGCGATTGCTAACAAGTTCCAGGCAATGATCGACAGCGGCAATATTCCATCGCAGTATACTGAGTCACAACTGGCGCAACTGGTGTTCAACAACCGTCTTGATGCCGGGTTAACCATCTTCTTTATGGTGGTCGTGGTGGTTCTGGCGCTGTTCTCGATTAAGACGGCACTGGCGGCATTGAAAGAGCCGAAGCCAACGGCGAAAGAAACGCCATATGAGCCGATGCCGGAAAATGTCGAGGAGATCGTGGCGCAGGCGAAAGGCGCGCACTAAAGTCAGAGTGAGGGGGAATGTGCTGAGCGCTCCCCTTACTCTCATCCCGAGCGTGTTGATAGCAATTAAGCCCTCTTAATTCAGGAGGGCATTTGTATTACCGGAGGTTTAGATGTTTGATTCACTGGCAAAAGCCGGAAAATATTTAGGTCAGGCGGCGAAACTGATGATTGGTATGCCTGATTACGACAACTATGTCGAACATATGCGGGTTAACCATCCCGATCAAACGCCGATGACCTACGAGGAGTTTTTCCGTGAGCGGCAGGACGCGCGCTACGGTGGAAAAGGCGGCGCGCGCTGCTGCTAAATTTGTACGTCAGGCTTTAAACGATTCCACTTTTTCGAACGCTGCACGCAAGGTATCTGGTGTCAGCGTGACTGGCAGGTAATGAATGGATTCCACCGGACGTAGGGTGTGGGCAATCATTTTGTCGATCTCCACCTGATTATTGATATCCACTTCCAGCTCCGCCAGCGTAGTCGGCAGATGAAAACGCTGATACGCCCCGGTTAATTGCGCCAGCACATCATCCTGACCCAGCAAGGCGCTTTGCACCAGAATTCCGTAGGCGACTTTGGTGCCGTGGAGAAACTTCTCGGTTTGTGGCAAAACGGTAAGACCGTTATGCACGGCATGGGCCGCCGCCACACGCGTAAAACGATCGCCCAGACCACCGACCATCCCACCACCAGCAATAATGGCATCCACCACATCGCAAAATGATTGCGTTAATTGCTGATTTTGCTGATCGGCAAGCGCCTGTTCGCTACTGTTTAACAAGACGTCGCGAATGGCCTGCGCATTATTGATTCCCAGCCGCACGGTTAGTGGCAACGTTTCTGGTTGCGGAGCCAGCACCACCGCTTCATACCATTTCGCCAGCGTGTCACCGATCCCCGCCAGCAGATATTCTTGCGGCGCATTGAGGATAATCTCTGGCTCCAGCAGCACCATAAAATTGGCGTCGTCGAAAATCTCATAATGCAGCGCCTGTCCGGCATCGTTATACCAGACGGAGAGCGGTGTCCAGGCGGCGCAGGTGGCGGCGATCGTCGGAACGGCAACAAACGGCAGACCGAGACGGCGGGCGAGGGCTTTTGCGGTGTCGAGCCGTGCGCCGCCGCCGACGCCAATCAGCTGCTGCGGAATAAGATCGGAAGAGGCC
>OIEF01000891.1_pt1 | contig 11135 bp, 13 predicted proteins | sample 1581721 | NCBI WGS metagenome assembly OIEF01 (sample SAMN01760908, study PRJEB22395) | human gut metagenome
TTGGTTTGTCAGGGAAGATTTTAATCCAAACCTTTCCACCTCTTTTTATATAACGAGTCATAGCAACACGGGCTGCTTCAATTTGATTTGAAGTAATTAGTCCGATTTCTTGTGATTGTAAACCAAACTCTCCGTCTGTTACTTTATTTCCTCTTGTTGCTTTACCTCTAATTCTACCTTTTTGTTGTTTTCTATATTTTGTTCTTTTTGGCATTAATGGCATTACTCATCTCTCCCTTCTGCTTGTTTTTTCTTAGCTGGAAGAACTTCGCCTTTATATATCCAAACTTTAACACCGATTTTTCCATATGTAGTATCTGCTTCTGCAAATCCATAATCAATATCAGCTCTTAAAGTTTGAAGTGGAATTGTACCTTCTTTGTAGAACTCTGTTCTAGCCATGTCTGCTCCACCTAATCTTCCAGATACAGCAGTTTTAATTCCTAATGCACCTGCTTTCATAGTTTTTTGCATACATTGTTTCATAGCTCTTCTGAATGAAATTCTTCTTTCTAGTTGTCCTGCAATATTTTCTGCAACTAATTGTGCATCAACATCAATGTTTTTAACTTCAACAATATTTAAGTTAACTGTTTTACCTATCATTTTTTCAAGTTCAGCTTTTAATTCTTCTGCAAGGTTTCCACCTTTACCAATTACTAAACCTGGTTTTGCTGTATAAACGTTTACTTTAACGAATTTTGCAGTTCTTTCAATTTCGATTTTAGAAATTCCTGCAACATATAATTTTTTCTTAACATATTCACGGATTTTGTGATCCTCTACTAGGTATTCACTAAAATTCTTTTTGTCTGCATACCATTTTGAGTTCCAATCTTTAATAACACCTACTCTTAATCCGTTAGGATCCATTTTTTGTCCCATTTTGTTAAGTCCTCCTTTCTTAATCTCTTTCCTTTAACACGATTGTAATATGGCTTGTTCTTTTTCTGATTCTTACTGCACTACCTTTTGCAGCTGGTCTAATTCTTTTTAGAGTTGGACCTTGGTTTGCGTAAATTTCAGCAACATATAATTTTTCATGTGCCATATGATGATTATTTTCAGCATTTGCGATAGCTGATTTTAATAATTTTTCGATAATTTCGCTTGATGCTTTTGGAGCATATTTTGCAATAGCTAAAGCTTCATCAATATCTTTTCCTCTAATTAAATCTGCTACAATTTTGACCTTTCTAGCTGAAATTCTAGCATATCTTAGAGTTGCTTCTGCTGTTGGAATAATAGTTTCTTCCACTTTATTTTCCTCCTTTTTTTAGATATGTCTTACAGGTTTTTATTTTTTAGTTGTTTTGTCTCCTGCATGACCTTTAAATGTTCTTGTTGGTGCAAATTCACCTAATTTATGTCCAATCATTTCTTCTGTAATATATACAGGTACATGTTTTCTACCATCATGAACAGCTATTGTGTGTCCAACCATTTGTGGGTATATAGTAGAAGCTCTTGACCATGTTTTTATTACTTCTTTATTTCCACTTTCATTCATTGCATTAACTCTTTTTAATAATTCAGGTGCAATAAATGGAACTTTTTTACTTGATCTTGACATTTATATTACCTCCTACTTTCTACGTTTAGTGATTAGTTTATCACTCTTTTTGTTTTTCTTTCTAGTCTTGTATCCTAATGCTGGTTTACCCCAAGGAGTCATTGGTCCTGCGTGTCCAACTGGAGCTTTACCTTCACCACCACCATGAGGGTGATCTACTGGGTTCATTACAGAACCTCTAACAGTTGGTCTGATTCCCATATGTCTGCTTCTTCCAGCTTTACCAATTTTAATATTTTCATGATCTGTATTTCCTACTGTTCCTATTGTAGCTTTACATACAGCCATTACTAATCTCATTTCGCCTGAAGGTAATCTTACATGTGCGTATTTTCCTTCTTTAGCCATCAATTGAGCTTCTTGACCAGCAGCTCTTACAAGTTTTCCCCCTTGCCCTGGGTTCAACTCAATGTTATGAATCATTGTACCTACTGGAATGTTTTCAATTTTCATGCAGTTACCTGGTTTGATATCTGCTTTATCTCCAGATACAACTTTGTCTCCATCTTTTAATCCAACTGGTGCTAAGATATATGCTTTTTCTCCATCTTCATATTGAATTAAAGCTATGTTTGCACTTCTGTTTGGATCGTATTCTATACCAATTACTGTTGCTGGCATATCAACTTTATTTCTTTTAAAATCTATAATTCTATATTTTTGTCTATTTCCTCCACCTTGATGTCTTACTGTAATTCTACCATATGAGTTTCTACCAGCATTTTTCTTTTTAGTAGCTAATAGAGTTTTTTCTGGTTCTTTTTTAGTAATTTCATCAAATGTTGAAACTGTCATGTTTCTTCTTGATGGAGTATATGGTCTGAATCTTTTTATTCCCATTTTAATTTCCTTTCTCAAAATTTATGAAAAACTTCGTTTTTGATAAATTTTATATTACTATATTTACGGATATTTTCCCGCTCCGTATACGGATATTTATTTATTTTCCGGGGTTACTTCCCGATAATTTTATTTAAAATTTCTTATAATTTTTAAGCACCCATGAAGTGTTCGATAGAATCCTTATACTTCTTAGAAACTTTAACTTCTTTTCCACCTTTATCTAGATATTTAATATCTCCTGGGTTTGTATCAATAGTTACTATTGCTTTTTTCCAGTCAGAAGTTTTTCCTGTTGTTTTTCCTCTTCTAACTTCTTTTCCTTTAACACTCATTGTGTTAACATTTAATACTTTTACTTCAAAAAGTTTTTCTACTGCATTACGAATATCTATTTTAGTAGCTTTTTTATTTACTCTAAATGTGTATTTTCCTGCTTGTAGTTCATCATTACTTTTTTCTGTGATTACTGGTGCTATGATAATATCTTCTGGTCTCATTATGCATACACCTCCTCTAATTTTTTAACAGTATCTTCTGTTACAACAAGATTTTTGTGTTTTAATAAATCATATACATTGATTGTTCCAACTTGTAATGTTTTAACTCCTTCAATGTTTCTAGCTGATTTTTGAACTACTTCGTCTTTTTCTGGTAAAAGAATTACTGCTTTACCTTCTACTTTTAAGTTATTTAAAATTCTTGCCATTTCTTTAGTTTTGATTTCTTTTAATGATAAGTTTTCAACAACTACTAATTCATTTTCTAATACTTTTGAGCTTAACATTGATTTAATTGCTAATCTCTTTTCTTTTTTATTTACTGTATAATTGTATGAACGTGGTTTTGGACCTAAAGCAACTCCTCCACCTACCCAATGTGGTGCACGAATGCTTCCTTGTCTTGCTCTACCTGTACCTTTTTGTCTCCATGGTTTTCTACCACCACCAGATACTTCTGCTCTTGTTTTAGTACTTTGTGTACCTTGTCTTTGATTAGCTAGGTAATTAACTAGAACACTATGTACTACTGCTTCATTTGGTTCAATACCAAATACTTCTTCTTTAAGCTCTATTGTCTTAACTTTTTTACCTTCTATATCATATACGTCTATCTTAGGCATTTGTATTTCCCTCCTTATTTACTTTTTACACTTGTTTTTAGTTTTAATATTGCACCTTTAGCTCCTGGTACACTACCTTTTACTAAAATAACATTTTTATCTAAATCTACTCTTACAACTTCTAAGTTTTGAATTGTAATAGTTTGGCTTCCCATATGACCTGGCAATTTTTTGCCTTTAAATACTCTACCTGGTGTAGATGTTGGTCCCATTGAACCTGGTCTTCTGTGATACATAGAACCATGTCCCATTGGTCCTCTTGATTGGCCATGACGTTTGATAACGCCTTGGAATCCTTTTCCTTTTGATGTTCCTTGGATATCTAATTGATCTCCTGCTGTAAATGTGTCAGCTTTTAATTCATCACCTACATTTATGTTTTCTACAGAATCTAATCTAAATTCTCTTAAATGTTTTTTAGGTGTTAATTTTGATTTTGCAAAATGTCCTTTTTCTGGTTTGTTTATTTTGCTTTCTTTTACATCTCCAAATCCTAATTGTATAGCATTGTATCCATCAGTTTCTACTGTTTTAACTTGTGCTACTACACATGGACCTGCTTCAATAACTGTAACTGGAATAACTTTTCCTTGTTCATCAAATATTTGAGTCATTCCTAATTTTTTTCCTATTAATCCTTTATTCATTTTAAAATGTTCCTCCTAACTATTGGCTAATATACTGTATTTTATTATTAGCTTGGTTTTTATAGTCTTTTAATTTGTAATTATAATTTGATTTCTATATCAACACCAGCTGGTAAATCAATTTTCATTAAGCTATCAACTGTTTTTTGTGTTGGGTAAAGAATGTCAATTACTCTTTTATGTGTTCTCATTTCAAATTGTTCTCTTGAATCTTTGTGTTTGTGTGGAGAACGTAAGATTGTAACAATCTCCTTTTCTGTTGGTAGTGGAATAGGACCTGAAACTTTAGCTCCTGTTTTTTTAGCAGTATCTACTATTTTTTCAGCAGACTGTTCTAAAACAACATGATCATAAGCTTTTAATCTTATTCTGATTTTTTCACTTGTTACTGCATTTTCCTTCTTTGTTGCCATTTAAAATTCCCTCCTTCTAAATTTTTAGGACTTTTCGCGTCCTTTTTTGGTCGGAAGTTATAACGCACCCTAGTGTTTCTTTTATTAAACATATAAAAACCCAAGTTTGCATGATAAAATCTTGGGATAAGTGCTTATTTGTTCTTAACTTACCGCCTGGTCTAAGCCATAACATACTCCATAAGAGTTCCCTCCAAACATATATTGCTATACATTTGTAGCCACATCTTACTTCATCGCTAAATACATGCTTTATTATTATACAATGTATTATGCTTAAAGTCAACTGTTATTTGGGATTTTTTTCATTTTTTTATATTATTATTTAAAAAGGTGCTTTTTGCCCCGTCTTCAAAGGCACCTATTTTACATAATTGAAAATATGTGGTATAATATTGTTAACTGGTAATATACCAGAATAATTTTATATGAGGTGATAGGATGTATTTCACAGCAACAATTCAATTGGCAAAAATCTCCTCTCGGACAGAGGGAATAATTGCCATGTTGAATAACATGTCGGCTTCAGGTATTGGCATGCAAATGACCGTACTTGAATTATCGCCATTTGATGATGGCCAGAGTGTACTCGGTAACGTGCAGTTGAAGGCTGAAGAGTTAAAATTCAATTTTGGTGTTATTGCCCCTTCTGGAGCACACATCAGTAGCTTAGCTTCTCAGTTTAACATGGCTAGTTCTCACTATTGTGAGATCAAGTTTGAGCTTATTAAGCCTACCAGCTTGAAGTTCACATTCTGTCCGCCTTCTCAAGAAGTCGCCACGCGAGTCGAAAATTTTTTCGAACTCACCTCAATCCCAAATCTCAATGCTTAAATAAGCAGAAAAAAAGAAATACTTTGAAAAAAGTATTTCTTTTTTACTTTTATTATTATTCTGCTGATTCTTCAGTTTCTGGAGCTTCATAAGCTTCTAATATAGCTTTTTGAATTTTCTCTCTTGTTTCAGCATTGATTGGATGAGCTATATCCTTGAATTCTCCGTTTGGAGTTTTTCTGCTTGGCATAGCAATGAATAATCCATTTTGGCTTTCGATAACTTTGATATCATGAATAACAAATTCGTTATCGAATGTTACAGAAGCAACAGCTTTCATTCTGTTTTCTGAATTTACTTTTCTTAAACGTACATCTGTAATTTGCATTTTAAGTACCACCTTTCAAGTTTTTTTATACATTTCTTATGTACATTTATATTATTCGCCATCTTTTTTGTTTTTCCTTCTTTATTTTACAAATTTTATATAATTTTTTATTTATTTTTTTCACAGTTTTTTAAACTATGAATATTATATTGTATCATATATTATTTTACTAATATATTTAAGAAAAATATTGAAAAATTCTAATATAAAGTATATAATACCTTTGTTGATTAAAATGTCTTCTATAATAGAAGATTTTATATAAACTTAAGGGGAGTGTATTTTTTTGGCAAATATAGATGAATTAAGAAAATATAAAAATGTACATATGATTGGTATAGGTGGAATTAGCATGAGCGGGATTGCTGAGATTTTAAAATTTTGGGGATTCCATGTGACAGGTTCTGATTCTACCTCATCTGAAACTACTGAAAAGCTAATTGAAAATGGTATTCATGTAACTATTGGTCATGATTTAGAGAATTTGGCTAAAGCCGACGTAGTAGTTTATAGTGCTGCTATAAGAAAAGATGATGTTGAACTTGTAAAAGCTCATGAACTAAATATACCTACAATTGAAAGAGGAACATTCTTAGGAAAAATCACTAGAGCATTTAATAACAGCATTTGTGTTTCTGGTACTCATGGAAAAACCACTACTACTTCAATGATTTCTGTGTGTTTCTTGGAATCACACAAAGACCCATCTATTCAAGTTGGCGCATTTTTAAAACAACTTAATGGAAATTACAGAGTTGGTAATAGTGAATATTTTATTATTGAAGCCTGTGAATATGTAGAAAGTTACTTAAAGTTATTCCCTAGAACAGAGGTTATTTTAAATATTGATAATGATCATCTAGATTATTTTAAAACTTTAGATAATATAGTTAAATCTTTTGATAATTATATTAAACTACTTCCTGAAGATGGCTTATTAGTAATAAATGGTGATGATTCTAATTGTAGAAAAATTGTTAAAGATTCTAAAGCTAAAATAGTAACTTTTGCTCTTGAAAATGAAAATGCTAATTTTATAGCTAGAAATATTTCTGCTGATAAAGATGGTTTTCCAAGTTTTGATGTTTATTATAATAATACTTTTTATAAAACTATCAAATTATCTGTTCCTGGAATGCACAATGTTTTAAATGCTTTAGCATGTATTGCTGTTTGCCATGAATATGGAATATCTAAAGAGGATATAAAAAATGCTTTGGCTAAATATACTGGTGCTCATAGAAGGTTTGAATATGTTGGTAGTTTTAATCAAGGAGTGGCTGTGTACGACGATTATGGTCATCACCCTACTGAAATTATGGCAACTGCTCATGCTGTAAATCAAAAAGAACATAGACAATCTTGGGTAGTATTTCAACCACATACATATAGTAGAACTAAAACTTTATTAGATGATTTTGCCAAGGCTTTGCTTGATTTTGATAATATTATTATTACTGATATATATGCGGCTAGAGAGGATAACATTTATGGTGTTTCTTCTCAAGACTTAGTTGATAAACTTCAAAACACTTATAATAAAAAAGCTCTTTATATTTCTGATTTTAATGAAATTGCAAAGTATTTAAAAGAGCATACTATAAAGAATGATATTGTACTTACACTTGGTGCTGGTACAGTTACAAATATTGGACCATTATTAGTTAAATAAATGAAAAATGAAGTAATTTTAATTTACTTCATTTTTTTGTCTAATAATTTTCATAATTTGTTATTGAAAGTGTTGGTAATGTAAAGATCATACTATTTTCTGAAATTTCTCCACTTGGTGTATGGTCTTTAAAGAATTCTTCGGATCCTTTTAAGAAAAATTTGTATTTTTCATTATCTGTTATGGTTTCTCCTCCTGTTATTACTGGGTCATCCCAAGTAACATCAACCGCATACCATTTATCATCGATTTGCACATAATTCCAAGCATGCGCCTCTATTTTACCTTGTGAATTTTCTGCAGTTCCTGGCACTAGTACACATGGAACTCCTACTTTTTCCATTATATATTTAAAGCTTCTTGCATAGCCTTCACATACAGCTTTTCTATCATGCATTGCTCCATATATATTATACTTATTTGCATTTGTTCCAGAGGTATCATACTCTATAGCATCTATTAGCCAATCATGTACTTTTTTAATTTTGTTTACTCTATTGTCATTTTGAGTTTGCTTTATTATATTCTTTATAATATTATTTATATAGTTTTGTGCTTTTTCTATGCTTTCTCTCGTTTGAAAATTATCTTGCAAATAGTTTTTATTATCTCCTGGTCCAATTGAAATATAATATGTTGTAATACCTCCTAGAGTTCTTGTCTCGTTTATTAAGTTCATCTTTTTTATATCAATATAAAATAAGTCACATTCATCATATGAAAATGCATTCCAAGCAGACTGAAAAGCTGTATATAATGTTTTGTCTCCCTTTTCAGTATTCAAAAGGGTATTAAAGCTCGTTCCAAATTCAAATACATATGTGCCTGTTATTAGTTGTTCTTTATTTTGTTTTAACTTGTCATATATCATCTTTCCATATGAATCTAATTGACTATAGTAATATCTTGCTGCAATAGTTTCTGATGGTATCGCATTATTATTTGGTTCTTGTATTATTGGTTCTACATCGTTGACATTCAAATCATTTTGATTGTTATTTGTTGTCTCATTACCAGATATCTCGCTATTACCTGTTTCAAATTCATTACTGTTTACTACCTGTTTGCTCATACTAAAAAACTTATATATTCCAAAGCTTACTCCACCTAGTATAAGAACTATAAGTATAATAATTATTCCAGTTATTAAAATATTTCCTTTTGCATTTTTCATTTTTTCTACCTCACACTTTATTCTACTTCTTTCATCTGTTTTAACATTATATCCGCAAAAACTCCATATCCAATGGTCGGATCATTCACTAGAACATGTGTAACTGCTCCCACAAATTTTCCATTTTGTATTATTGGCGCTCCGCTCATTCCTTGAATTATCCCTCCCGTTTTTTCTGATAGTTTCTTATCAGTGACTTTTATCAACATGCTTTTGTTATCTTTATTGTTACTTATAAAAATTCTTTGAATTTCTATATCATAATATTCTTTTTTACCATTTTCTAATTCACAAATAATTTGTGCTTTACCTGTTTTTATTTCTTCTCTTAATGCCACTTGCACCTCATTTGTATTTGATGTGTTAAGATATGGTGTTTTATTTATTGTTCCAAAAACTCCAAATTTAGTATTTTTCGAAATACTTCCAATAGTATGTCCTGCTTCAATTGTACCTCGTATTTCTCCTGGATTTCCTTTAGTTCCTTTATTAATACTCAGAATATTAGTTGTTACTAATTCTCCATTTGCTATTTTTATTAATTCTGCAGTATCAATATCCATAATTCCATGTCCTAATGTAGCAAACATTCCTGAAGATGGCTCATAAAAAGTAAGTGTTCCAACTCCTGCAGCTGCATCTCTAACCCATAAGCCAATTTTATATTCATTGCTACTATTTTTTAACGGCTTTATACTGGTTGTAATAGTTTTTTCATCTCTAACATATTTTATAGAAATATTATTTCCATCACTTTTATTTACAGCCTTCATCAAATCATCTGTATTATCTATTTGATTTTGGTTTATTTGTATAATTCTGTCTCCCTCTTTTATGCCCGAATTTTCATATGGTTTCTTTCCTTCTATCTCAGACATTCCAACTACTAATACCCCTGCTGTATATAACTTCATCCCTATAGCATTTCCCATTGGTACAACTGTAGTTTTAGGTATAACATTAACATCTATGTTTTTTAATGGTATTAAGTTAAATAAATTTAATCTAAAACTTACTTTTCCTATTTTATTTATTTTTTCCTGTTCTAGTGTACTTGAAGTTTGTAATGTCTGATAACTGCTTTCTTCTATGAGTCTTATTCCTAGTAACGTATATAAACGAAGATTTTCACCTTGCATTATTATATAATTACTAGGTAATAAACTTATATTACAAACATAAGCATATATTATTAATAGAAAAGTAATTATTATAATTTTTTTAAATAATTTCATATGGTCACTCCTTTTTTATTAGAGTAACCATATTTCTTTTTTTTAAACATTTTTAATGTATGTCTATTGTAACTTGTTTAGTTATTGTTTGGCCCGCTCCTATTCTTCCTTGCCAGTTCCATACCATACCACTATCTACACCGGTTACATGTTTGATTGTATGTATAATCACAATATCGATATGAAGTTCTATTACTATAATGTCCAATCCATACTCCTGTTACAGGTGTTATAAATTGTATGTACATATTTGTGCTACTTCCTGTAACTATTATTCGATTGTTTTCATATTTTATTGGTGCTCTATCGTTATCTTGGAACTTTGTATCACAATCAGTTGCAACTTTGTAGGTTGAACTTGCATTTCCTTTATTTTTTATAGTATATGTTATCAAAATTTTTCCATCTTTATATGAAGTATTCACTTTCAAAGTAACATTTGAATTTCCTGGGTTGAAAGTTACATTATATGGCCTATTTCCATAAGTTGTCTGTTTTTCTCTTCCATTAGTATTATCGTATATATAAAATCCATTATTAGTAGCATTTTCAGCTCTATATTTGCCTATAACATTAACTCTACATTTAGCTGACACGTTGCTTCCATCATTCGACTTAGCTGTTATTGTTACCTCTCCTATTGCTTTAGCAGTAACCTTTCCCTTTTGGTCAACTTGAGCTATACTGTTATTTGAGCTAGTCCATGTCAACGATTTGTTAGATGCATTTGATGGATTAATCGTTGCAGTTATATTTTTGGTTTCTCCAGCATGTAATACAATATCAGTAGGATTTAATGTTATGTTTTTAACTTTAGATATAACATCTACTGTACATCTTGCTTCTATTCCATTTTCAGCTTTAACAGTTATAGTTACCCTTCCAAGCTTTTTAGCAGTAACTTTTCCATTTGCATCAACTGTTACTATACTACTATCACTGCTATTCCATGTTAATTCTCCACTCGATAAATTATCAGGTTCAGTTGTTGCTTTTAATGTATATGTATCTCCCACATTCATTTTTAGGCTTTCTAGGTTCAATCTTATATTTGTAACTTTTTGTTCAACTGATACTATACAACTTGCTGATGCTCCTCCACCGTCTACTGCCTCTGCAGTTATTGTTACTGTTCCAGCTTTTACAGCTGTAATATTACCATTACTATCCACCCTTGCTATTGACGCATTACTGCTTCTCCATCTTATTCTTTGGTCTACTGCACTTTCTGGTTCTATTTTAGTAACATTTATTTTTTCTGTCTCTCTAGGTTTCATTGTCAATTCATATTTGTCT
>OIEF01000892.1_pt1 | contig 11130 bp, 7 predicted proteins | sample 1581721 | NCBI WGS metagenome assembly OIEF01 (sample SAMN01760908, study PRJEB22395) | human gut metagenome
AAAGCCGAACAGGTTGCTATCGTCGCTGAGAAAATGAAAGCAGCAGCATCTATCGTTGTTGTTGACTCTCGTGGACTTACAGTTGACCAAGATACAGTTCTTCGTCGTAATCTTCGTGAATCAGGCGTTGAATTTAAAGTTATCAAAAACTCAATCTTGACTCGTGCAGCTGAAGAAGCAGGTCTTGAAGACCTTAAAGAACTTTTTGTTGGTCCATCTGCAGTAGCATTCTCAAACGAAGATGTTATCGCACCAGCAAAAGTTATTAGCGAATTTGCTAAAGACGCAGAAGCTCTTGAAATCAAAGGTGGTGTTGTTGACGGTGCGTTCACTTCAGTCGAAGAAATCAACGCTCTTGCATCACTTCCAAACAAAGAAGGTATGCTTTCTATGCTCCTTTCTGTACTTCAAGCGCCAGTGCGCAACGTTGCATACGCTGTCAAAGCGGTTGCAGAAAGCAAAGAAGACGGTGCTGCATAAGCCCATCTTCACAACTCGTAGCCTAAGCTACGTTTAAAAAATTATATTAAAAACACATTTGGAGGAAATCACAATGGCATTGAACATTGAAAACATTATTGCTGAAATTAAAGAAGCTTCAATCCTTGAATTGAACGACCTTGTAAAAGCTATCGAAGAAGAGTTTGGCGTAACTGCTGCTGCTCCAGTTGCAGTTGCTGCTGCTGCTGAAGAAGAAGGACCTGCTGCTAACGTAACAGTAATCCTTAAGGAAGTTGGACCTACAAAGGTTAAAGTTATCAAGGCTGTTAGAGAAATCACTGGTTTAGGACTAGTTGATGCTAAGGGCTTAGTTGACAAGGTTCCATCTGAAATCAAGAAAGACGTACCAGCTGAAGAAGGTGCTAAGTTAAAGGAAACTTTAGAAGCTGCTGGTGCTGTTGTTGAATTAAAGTAATTTAATACAAACACAATTATAAAAGCCCTATCTTAGGGCTTTTTTCTTATGAGGAATGAGAATGTCACACTATTATACAAATGATGAAATAGAAAGCAGACCAACGATCATTCACTTCGATTATCAAGGACATTCTATTGAGTTTCATAGTGATCGTGGTGTTTTCTCTAAGGATAGTGTAGATTTCGGTTCAAGAACACTACTTGACACCGTTAATCTAGAAGGTGTAAAATCAGTATTGGATGTTGGGTGTGGATATGGTGCTTTGAGTATCAGCTTAAAGATGGTTTATCCAAATATCGCATTTGATATGGTTGACGTCAATAGACGCGCAATGGAACTTGCTAAACGCACAATTGAAGATTATCATCTTGAAGATATGCATGTATATGAAAGTAATGCATATGAGAATGTAGAGAAGACATTTGATATGATCATCTCTAATCCTCCAATTCGTGCTGGCAAGAGTGTTGTGACTACTATTCTTAAAGAAAGTTATTCACACTTAAATAAGAATGGACGCCTTGTGATTGTTATACAAAAGAAACAGGGTGCACCAAGTGCTAAGAAATGCATGGAAGAAGTCTTTGGAAATGCGGAAGTATTGAAGCGAAATAAAGGCTATTACATAATTCAATCAATTAAATAATGAACTATAGGGAAATTGTATAAATTTCCCTTTTTGGGTTGACACAAAAGTACCCTTGTGCTAGTATACTAAAATGCCTACTCATGTATAAAAGCAGGTCATTTTGACCCTTTTTAGCTTGCAGATAGAGATTAAAAAAGGAGTGGAACGGATTTTGGAAAAGAATGTAAGAACTGCAGAAAGCCGCATTAAGCGACGCAATTATTCTCGTATTAGTGGTTCTTTGAAACTACCTAACCTTGTCGAAATTCAGACAGATTCATTTAAGTGGTTTCAGGAAAAAGGTATAAGAGAAGTATTTGAGGATATTTATCCTATCACAAATTTTAACGACACTTTATCATTGGAGTTTGTTGACTGTCGTTTTGATGAGCCTAAATATGATGCAGATGAAAGTAAAGAAAGAGATGCAGTCTATGCAGCTCCTTTGCGTGCTACTTTACGTCTTGTAAACAAGAAAACTGGAGAAATCAAGACAAGTGAAGTATTTATGGGTGATTTCCCATTAATGACAGATTCAGGTACATTTGTTGTTAATGGTGCAGAACGTGTTATCGTTTCACAGTTAGTTCGTTCTCCAGGAGCTTATTTTGGTAATGGAACAGACAAGATTGGTAAGACTGTCTTCAATGGACAGGTCATCCCATCTCGTGGTACTTGGTTAGAATTTGAAAATGATGCCAAGGATGTTTTAAATGTTCGTATTGACCGTCAGAAGAAGATTCCAGGTACTATTCTTTTACGTGCTCTAGGACTTTCTTCAAATGAAGATATTATTGAAGTTTTCGGAGAACACCAGTTCCTCTACAATACATTTGAAAAGGATCCAACACATAACACTGATGATGCGTTGATGGAAATTTATAGTAAATTGAGACCAGGTGAACCAGCTACTTTAGATGGTGCTAACTCTTTACTATTTGCGCGTTTCTTCGATCCAAAGCGTTATGATTTAGCAAAAGCAGGTCGTTTTAAGCTTCGTAAGAAATTAAGCTTATTAGATCGTATTGCTGATCGTGTTCTTGCTGAAGATGTTGTTGACGTTGATGGTAACGTTGTAATGACAGAAGGTACTAAGATTACTAAAGATAAATTAGAAATCTTAAAGCCAGTATTTGAAGCAGGTGCACATACAAGAGAAATTAAAACTAACGAAAATATGCATTCTAATCATACTATTCAGGTATTAGATGTATATACAGATGAATCTAAGTCTATCAAGATGAGAGTAATCGGTACTGATCTTTCATTAGATAGTAAGTTTGTCACTATTTCAGACTTTATTGCTGCATATTCTTATATGCTTAACCTTGTTGATATCTATGATTCTCAGGACTTAGCACCTGAAGATAGAGTGTCTTTAATGAGCCGTATTGGTTTATTAGATGATATCGACCATTTAGGTAACAGACGTGTTAGAACTGTTGGTGAATTAGTTCAGAACCAGTTCCGTATCGGTTTATCACGTATGGAAAGAGTAGTTAAGGAAAGAATGTCTTTAGCTGAAGATGATTCTATGACTCCACAGTCATTAACAAACATTCGTCCATTAACTGCTGCAATCAAAGAATTCTTCGCAAGTTCTCAGTTATCTCAGTTCATGGACCAGATTAACCCACTTGCCGAATTAACAAACAAGAGACGTCTTTCTGCCTTAGGTCCTGGTGGTTTATCAAGAGACCGTGCAGGTTATGAAGTACGAGACGTCCATCCATCTCACTATGGTAGAATCTGTCCAATCGAAACACCAGAAGGTCCTAACATCGGGTTGATTTCTACACTTGCATCTTATGCAAAAGTAAATGAATATGGATTTATTGAAACTCCATATCGTAAAGTAAATAACTGCGTTATTGATGAAAATGATATTCGTTATTTAACAGCAGATGAAGAAAAGAATTATATTATTGCTCAGGCAAAAGTTAAGACTGATGAAAATGACCGTATCATTGATGAACAGGTTATTTCACGTCATTTAGGTGAAAACATCATGGCTAAGCCAGAAGAAATCGACTTCATCGATATCTCACCTAAACAGATCGTATCAGTAGCATCTTCATGTATCCCATTCTTGGAAAACGATGATGCGACTCGTGCCCTTATGGGATGTAACATGCAGAGACAGGCTGTACCTCTATTAAATCCACATGCGCCTTATGTAGGAACAGGTATGGAATTCCAGGCTGCAAGAGACTCTGGTGCTGCAGTTGTTGCGAAAGAAGAAGGAACTGTTAAATATGTTGACGCTAAGAAGATCATCGTTGAAGGTGAAAGCGGCGAAAAGACATATAAGTTATTAAAGTTCACTGTATCTAACGCTGGTACATGTATCAACCATCGTCCAATTGTTATGGCTGGTGATCATGTTCTTAAGGGTCAGGTTCTTGCTGATGGACCAGCTATGGAACAGGGTGAATTAGCATTAGGACAGAACGTTCTTGTAGGTTTCATGACATGGAATGGTTATAACTACGAAGATGCTGTCATCATGAATGAAAAGCTTGTTAAAGAAGATTACTATACTTCTATCCACATTCAGGAATATACAATTGAATGTCGTGATACAAAGCTTGGTCCTGAAGAAATTACTAGAGATATTCCTAACGTAGGTGAAGATGCACGTTCTAACTTAGACGAAAACGGTATTATCCGCGTTGGTGCTGAAGTTAAGGAAGGCGATATCTTAGTTGGTAAAGTTACTCCTAAGGGACAGGCAGAATTATCTGCAGAAGAAAAACTATTATTAGCTATCTTTGGTGAAAAATCTAGAGAAGTTAAAGATAACTCATTAAGAGTACCTCATGGTGGTTCTGGTATCGTACATCGTATCAGAGTATTCACTCGTAGAGGTAAAGAAAGAAAGAATGAAAACAAGTATGGTTCAGCAAACTCTCTTGCTTATAAAGAAGTTGAAAGAGATGATTTACAGCCAGGTGTAAACAAGGTTATTAAAGTATATATCGTTCAGAAGCGTAAGATTTCTGAAGGGGATAAGATGTCAGGTAGACACGGTAACAAGGGTGTCATCTCTAAGATCTTACCAACAGAAGATATGCCTCATTTACAGGACGGTACACCACTTGATATCATGCTTAACCCATTAGGTGTACCATCTCGTATGAACATCGGTCAGGTATTAGAATTACACTTAGGTTATGCTGCTAGACAGTTAGGTGGTCAGTATTTCGCTACTCCAGCCTTTGATGGTATCAATTCTAAGGACTTAGAAAATATCATGAAGGAAGCTGGTATGCCAGAAAATGGTAAACAGAAAGTTATTTCAGGTAAAACTGGTGAATATTTTGATAACGAAGTATCAGTTGGTATCATGTACATGATCAAGTTATGTCACATGGTTGATGATAAGTTACATGCAAGATCAGTTGGTCCTTACTCACTTGTTACTCAGCAGCCACTTGGTGGTAAAGCTCAGAACGGTGGTCAGAGATTCGGGGAAATGGAAGTATGGGCACTTGAAGCTTATGGTGCAGCATATACATTACGTGAAATCTTAACAGTTAAGTCAGATGACGTTGTAGGACGTGTTAAGACTTATGAAGCAATTGTTAAGGGACAGAAGTTACCTGAACCAGGATTACCTGAATCATTCAGAGTATTAAAGAAAGAATTACAGGCATTGGCATTAGATATTCGTCTATTAGATGATGAAGGTAATGAAATCAATGTAGGTAATATCGAAGATGAAGATCGTCGTTTCCCTCGTTCATTCGATGCGCCTAAGAAGCCAAAAGAAGATGAAGAAAATGATGATAAAGAAGAAAAAGAAGATGAAGAAGTTGACACTCACGAAGAATTCGTTGCCGAAGGTGAAGATGATATCGTAGAAGACAGCTTCGATGATGATGAAGCTCCAGAATCAGTCGATGATATTATCGAAGGATTATTTGGAAAAAGCGGTGAGGAGGAAGAATAATGGCAGAGAATAATAATTTTTCAGCAATTCAGATCGGTTTAGCCTCTCCTGAGAAGATTCGTGAATGGTCATATGGCGAAGTCAAAAAACCTGAAACAATCAACTATCGTTCACAGAAGCCTGAAAAAGATGGTTTATTTTGTGAAAGAATCTTTGGTCCAACAAAGGACTGGGAATGTGCTTGTGGTAAATATAAGAAAGTAAGATATAAAGGTGTTGTCTGCGACCGTTGTGGTGTCGAAGTCACTCGTTCTTCAGTAAGAAGAGAAAGAATGGGTCATATCGAATTAGCTACTCCAGTAGCACATATCTGGTATTTAAAGGGAGTTCCATCTCGTATGGGACTCATCCTTGATATGTCACCTAAACAGTTAGAAGAAATCATCTACTTCGTATCTTATGTTGTTACTGATAAAGGTTCTACACCACTTGAATACAAGCAGGTATTATCTGAAAGAGATTACCGTAACTGTGTTGAAAAGTTCGGTGGTCAGTTCCAGGCTAAAATCGGTGCTGAGGCAATCAAAGTATTATTACAGAAGGTTGACTTAGATGCTGAACTTGAAGATGTAGAAGCTCAGTTAAAAGAAGCTCAGGGTCAGAAGAGACAGAAGTTATTAAAGAGACTTGAAGCAATTGATGCATTCAGAAGCTCTAATAACCAGCCAGAATGGATGATCATGGATGTTCTTCCAGTTATTCCACCTGACTTAAGACCAATGCTTCAGCTAGACGGTGGTCGTTTTGCGACAAGTGACTTAAATGACTTATATAGACGTGTTATTACTCGTAACAACCGTTTAAAGAAATTATTAGAATTAGGTACACCTAGTATCATCGTACAGAATGAAAAGCGTATGCTTCAGGAAGCCGTTGATGCTTTAATTGATAATGGTAGACGTTCTAAGCCTATTACAGGTGCTGGAGGAAGAGCATTAAAATCTCTTTCACATACACTTAAAGGTAAACAGGGACGTTTCAGACAGAACTTACTTGGTAAGCGTGTAGACTACTCTGGACGTTCAGTTATCGCTGTAGGACCTACATTAAAGATGTACCAGTGTGGTATCCCAAGAGAAATGGCTGTTAACTTATTTAAGCCATTCGTTATCTCTGGATTAGTAAGAAACGAATTAGCAACTAATATCAAAGCTGCTGAACGTATGATTGATAAGATGGATGATAAGATCTGGCCAATCGTTGAAGATGTTATCAAACATCACCCAGTATTATTAAACCGTGCCCCTACATTACATAGATTAGGTATCCAGGCTTTCGAACCTAAGCTAGTAGAAGGTCGTGCCATCCGTCTTCACCCATTAGCATGTCCAGCATTCAATGCCGACTTCGATGGTGACCAGATGGCCATCCATGCACCTCTTGGTGAAGAAGCAATTCAGGAAGCAAGACAGTTAATGCTTGGTTCTAGAAATATCCTTGGTCCAAAAGATGGTAAACCTATCGTTACTCCATCACAGGATATGGTGCTTGGTAACTATTACTTAACAACAGAAAAAGCAGATCAGATTGGTGAAGGTACAGTATTTGCTGATGTAAATGAAGTATTAATGGCTTATTACAATAAGACTGTTAACTTACATACAAGAATGGCAATCCGTGCTTCAGCATTAAAGAATAAGACATTCACTGAAGAACAGAACAACATGTACTTAGTCACTACAGTAGGTAAGATCATCTTCAACCAGATCTTTGAAGGTGAATTCCCATACTTAAATGATCCAGATAAGGCAAGCTTAAAAGCAACTCCTATGAAATATTTCTTACCTTATGGTACAGATATCAAGGAACATATTAAGAATCAGCCTTTAATCAAGCAGTTCACTAAGAAGACTCTTGGAGCAATCATCGATGAATACTTCAAGATCTGTCCAGTTGATGAAATCCATGTCATGCTTGATAGATTAAAGAATCAGGGATTCTATTATTCAACTATCGCTGGTATTACAGTATCAGCTTACGATATTCAGATTCCTCAGGATAAGTATCACCTATTCGATGACGCTGATGAGCATCTTGAAGTCATCAAGAATTTATACAACAAAGGTAAGTTAACAGAACATGAACGTTATACAGCCGTAATCAAATTATGGAATGACGTTAAAGAAGAAGTTACTGGTATCGTTAAAGAAGAGTTCGAAGCTGACCGTGATAACCCAATCTTCATCATGTCAGATTCAGGTGCCCGTGGTAACATCTCTAACTTCACTCAGCTTGTAGGTATGCGTGGATTGATGAGTAACCCTAAGGGTGAAACTATCGAACTTCCTATCAAGTCTGCCCTTCGTGAAGGTTTAACTGCATCAGAATTCTTCATTTCTACACATGGTGCCCGTAAAGGTTCTACAGATACAGCCTTAAAGACTGCCGATTCAGGTTACTTAACAAGACGTCTTGTCGATGTAGCTCAGGAAGTTATTATCACAGAAGATGATTGTCATACTGATAAGGGATTCAAAGTATCTGAATTAATTAATACAGCTGATGGTAACGTCATCGTACCATTAGTAGATAGACTTATTGGTCGTACTTCATTAAAGGATATCGTTGATCCAGCAACTGGTGAAATCATTGTCCATGCAAATGAATTAATGACTGAAAAATCAGCAAAAGCAGTATCTGATGCTGGTATCAAGACTGTTGAAATTAGAAATATCTTCGGATGTAAGTCTAAGAACGGTATCTGCCGTAAGTGCTATGGTCTAAACTTAGCAACTGGTCAGGAAGTATTACTTGGTGAAACAATCGGTATCATGGCTGCACAGTCAATCGGTGAACCAGGTACTCAGCTTACAATGCGTACATTCCACATGGGTGGTGTTGCCGGTGACGCCGATATCACTCAGGGTCTTCCTCGTATCCAGGAATTGTTTGAAGCACGTGTTCCAAAGGCTAAATCAATTATTTCTGAAATCAATGGGCACATTTCATCAATTACTACACAGGGTGATCATAACAACCAGCGTTCAGAAGTAACTGTCGCAAATGATCTTGAAACTAAGACTTACTTAACACCAATTGGTGCAAAATTAGCTGTTTCAGAAGGAGATATTGTTGAACCAGGTGATAAGATTACTGAAGGTTCTATCTCTCCAAAAGAATTATTATCTGTTGCCTCTGCAGAAGCTGTAGAAAACTACATCTTAAAAGAAGTACAGCAGGTATATAGATTACAGGGTATCGAAATTTCTGATAAGCATATCGAAATCATCATTCAGCAGATGATGAGAAGAATGAAGATCGTAGAAGGCGGAGATACAGAAGCATTACCAGGATCTCATGTTTCAGTTAAGAACTTCACTGAATTAAACAGACAGGTTCTTAAGGAAGGTAAACATCCAGCTGTAGGTAGACCAATCTTACTTGGTATTACTAAAGCTTCATTAGAAACTGATTCTTGGTTATCAGCTGCATCATTCCAGGAAACTACAAGAATTCTTACTGATGCTGCCATCAGAGGTAAAGTCGATCCACTTAAGGGTCTAAAAGAAAACGTTATTATCGGTAAGTTATTACCAGCAGGTACTGGCTTAAGAGGACCTTTAAAGTCTGACGAAACAATTAAGAGAGAGGAAGAAGAAGCTGCTCAGCAGGCTGAACTTGAAAAATCAAGAGAAGAAGCTGAAAATTTCACTCCTGACTCTGCAATGTTTGATGAAGAAGAAGAATTTGTAACTTCTCATCATGACGCTTAATTTATAAGAAACACTATGGACCTGTGTCCATAGTATTTTCACATATAAGGAGAAACGTTATGAAATTTAAAACAAGGTGGTAGTTGTTACTGGTGGGGCTCACGGTATAGGACAAGCCATAGCAGAAGATTTTAGAAAAGAAGGGGCTTTAGTAGAAGTTATAGATAAAGCAGAGGGTCATCATTATGTTGGTGATATTGCAGACAAAGAAACATTAGAAGCATTTAGTCATTATGTACTTGAAAAGTATGGACATATTGATTATCTCATTAATAATGCTTTGCCTATAATGAAAGGTATTGATGAATGTAGTTATGAAGAATTTCAATACGCTTTATCTGTTGGAGTCACTGCTCCATTCTATCTTACAAAGCTATTCAAGGACTCATTTAATAAAGGTGCTGTAATTGTTAATATTTCGTCTTCTAGAGACCGTATGAGTCAAGCCAATACAGAAAGCTATACTGCTGCAAAAGGAGGTATAGCAGCCCTTACACACGCATTAATGATGAGTTTAAGAGGAAAGGTAAGAGTCAATTCTATTTCACCAGGATGGATTGATACTCATGGTAATACATACACCGGTCCTGATGCATATCAACAGCCAACTGGAAGAGTAGGAAATCCCCAGGATATATCATCTATGGTTTTATTCTTATGTTCACCTCAAGCATCATTTATCAACGGTGAGAATATCTGTATTGATGGAGGAATGACCAAACAGATGATTTATCATGAAGATGCAGGATGGTATTTAGAAGATAAGTAGTAAAAATCAAGAAAAAATCAAAAAAAGTTGTTGACGAGGACTTTTATTTGTCATATACTGACAAAGGTGTCCGACGAGGGCACATATATAAAAACAAATTTGTGAAACACCCGGAATTGTGTGTTAGAATTAGAAAGGAGAAAATCATGCCTACAATTAACCAATTAGTAAGAAAAGGACGTAGCGAAAAGACTAAAAAGGGTAAGTCTCCAGCTTTAAATAGAGGTTACAACTCATTAGCAAAAAGACCAACTAATGATAATTCACCTCAGAAGCGTGGTGTTTGTACCCGTGTTGCTACAATGACACCAAAGAAGCCTAACTCAGCATTACGTAAATATGCCCGTGTTAGATTATCAAATGGATTAGAAGTTACAGCTTACATTCCTGGTATCGGTCATAACCTTCAGGAACACTCTGTTGTATTAATTCGTGGTGGTCGTGTTAAGGACTTACCAGGGGTTCGTTACCATATTATCCGTGGTACTATGGACTGTGCTGGTGTTAAAGATCGTATGCAGAGCCGCTCATTATACGGAGCTAAAAAGCCTAAGAAATAAATTTTTAAATTAATAAAATAGAGAGAGGAGAATTTGCCGATGTCTAGAAAAGGACGTATTGCGAAAAGAGATGTTTTACCTGATCCAATTTACAATAGTAAAACAATCACTAAGCTTATTAACAACATCATGTTAGATGGTAAAAAAGGTGTTGCTCAGAACATCTTATATGAAGCATTCAAAAAAGTTGAAGAAAAGACTGGAAAGCCAGCTATGGAAGTATTCGACGCAGCTATCAACAACATCATGCCTGTACTTGAATTAAAGGTAAGACGTGTTGGTGGTGCTAACTACCAGGTACCAGTTGAAGTAACACCTGAAAGAAGAATGACTTTAGGTTTAAGATGGTTAACTAACTATTCTCGTTTAAGAAACGAAAATACAATGGTTGATCGTTTAGCTAACGAAATTATCGATGCTTCTAACGGTACAGGTGCTGCTGTTAAGAAGAAAGAAGATACTCATAAAATGGCAGAAGCTAACAAAGCTTTCGCACATTTCCGTTGGTAATATCTTTATTACATAAATTAAAAGAAAAAGTATTTGAAAGGAGAAAATTATGCCAAGACAGGTTTCACTTGAAAAAACA
>OIEF01000896.1_pt1 | contig 11111 bp, 9 predicted proteins | sample 1581721 | NCBI WGS metagenome assembly OIEF01 (sample SAMN01760908, study PRJEB22395) | human gut metagenome
GAATTGTTGAGAAAATGAATAATACAAGGGCAAATCCTAATGGAGTACCAATTGAGTATACTAACATTTGTGCAAAATTATAACTATTAGAGATATTTACTAAACATACATTTAATACAACACAGTTTGTTGTGATCAAAGGTAAGTAAACACCTAAAGATTTATAAAGAGCAGGACTTGTCTTTTTAATAAACATTTCTGTCAACTGAACTAAAGAGGCAATTACTAAGATAAATGTAATCAAATCCATAAATTCAAGTTTTAAAGGTACAAGTACTAAATAATAAAGTGCATATGTAACCAATGCAGCAACAACGATAACGAAGACAACGGCCACACCCATACCAATAGCTGAGCTTTTCTTTTTAGAAACACCCATGAATGGACACATACCTAAGAATTGAGTTAAGATAACGTTATTTACTAATACACTCGTTACTAAAAGTGCCATTAATTCACCCATCTTACTTTTCCTCCTTTGCCGCAGCTTCTTCCTTAGCTGTTACATGTTGTTTATAAGCACCAACAGCCGCTGCTAAAACCGCAAATGTAATGAAAGCTCCAACACTAGATCCAAAGATACTAATTGTGAAGTTTTCAGGAATAATGTGTAAGTTCAACCAAACTTGCGCTTCATTGAATGGGTTTACCACTTTAATTCCACCTGTCGAAATCAATTCACGAATAAATGACATCGCAAGTACTGCCAAAGTATATCCTAGACCCATTCCTAAACCATCAAGAGCTGAATCCAAAATTCCGTTTTTACTAGCGAAAGCTTCCGCACGACCCAAGATGATACAGTTAACTACGATCAATGGAATAAATACACCTAAGCTTGTATTTAAACTTGGCGCATAAGCTTGAATCAACATTTGAATGATCTTAACCAAAGTTGCGATAATAACAATATAAACTGGAATACGAATTTCATCTGGCGTAATTTTACGAACACATGAAATGATTACGTTTGACATGATCAAAACGATAATAACACTAACACCCATACCAATCGCATTATTTACAGTTGTAGTAATGGCTAGTGTCGAACAAATTCCTAAGAATAATGAGAATACTGGGTTATCTTTAATTAAACCCGCTTTAAAGTTTTCAAAACGATTCATCTAGATAACCTCCTTACTTTAATTGATCGACAAGTTTTGCCGCTTCATGAATACCACTAACAACAGGACCAGAAGAAACAGTTGCACCAGAAATTGTATCCAATTGTCCAGTTGCATCTTTTCCTTCTAAAGATTTCTTAAATGGAGCTTCCGTTACTTGAGATCCTAGACCTTTTGTATCTCCATTACTAATGGCATTGTATTTATCAATTTTCTTTGAATCTTTATCAATAGATACTAAGAATACAGTTCCATCCTTATATCCACTAACACTCATGTTAAAAATATAAACATTTTTATATTCATAAACCTTTTGAACGGTTTTTGAATCCAAAGTTTTGTTCACTAATTTAAAATCATTTGAATTTGCATCTGGATACATAGCTAATAATGATTCTTTTTCTTGTCTTTCGTTATTTTCAGCAATAACTGGAGCTGTCATTTGATTGGCGAATGCTAAAGCACCACCAGCAACTGCACTTACAATAGCCAAGAATAAACCTAAATGTACAATCTTGTTCATAGAGTTACCTCCATCGTTTCAACTACAGCAGCTGTATTTGCAGGTACATCTTCTACCTTTTGAATAGAACTAGCTGCATAGAAACTGATAGCTAAACCAATTAAAGCTAAGCAGGCACAGACAATTCTTGATTTTTTAACCAATTCTAATTGTTTTCCGTCGAAGCAAGATTCGATCCAAGGAGTAAACATATTCATTAATAAGATAGAATATAAACATCCTTCTGGAAGATTGGCTTTTAAACGAATCAATGTAGTTATAATAGCTGCACCCATTGCGAATACAACACGTCCACTTGCACTTGTTGGACTTGTTACTGGATCTGTTAACATAAATACAGCACCAAAAATAACACCACCCGTTAACAAGTGTAATAATGGATACCAAATAAAGGCTGGAATACCATTGTATGAATCAATTCCTGTAATCAAAGCTACAACAGCCGTTAGTACAAAAATCGTTCCTAAATAGACAACTGGAACTCTCCAGTCAATGATTTGACGAACCGCAAGTACTACACCAATAATCAAAATCAAGATAGAGAATGTTTCGCCAATAGAACCAGGATATGTTCCTAAAGCTAGACCTGCAAATCCTCCATATTGTGATAAAAATGAATCTAATACAGTAGCATTTGCTGGTAGCCAATGATAAGCACTCGCAATCACTGTAGTTGGTGTTGCTTGTGAAATAAGTCCAACACTCACACCTGTAAATGCCTGTAAAATAACAGCACGACCTACAGCTGCAGGGTTAAAGATATTTTGTCCAAAACCACCAAATAATAATTTTGCAAGTACGATTGCGAATACTGTCGCAATAATAACTGCATAACAAGACATGTTAACAGGTACCATCAAAGTTAAAATGATAGCTGTTACCCATCCAAATGAGCTCTTTAAGAAAGTTTTGATATCTTTCTTCATAATCTTTGCGAAGATGGATTCGCAAACAAATGTAGTAATTAAAGAACAAGCTAATAAAAGAACACAATGTAAAGCAGCATCAGCACCCCATGCAGATGCATAGTAAATTACGGATGCTACAAACACAACTAATAAACTTAAAGATAATTCTTTCATGATACGTTGTGTTGACAAGTTATTCTTAATGCTTGGACTTACATGAAAAGTAAATTTCATTTGAATCCTCCCTACTTTTTCTTAAGCATAACAATACGTTTTGCCTTACGAACATTTTCAGTTACATCGATATGAGAAGGACAAATATAAGTACACATTCCACATTCGATACAACTCATAACACCACGTTTTGACATTTCGTCCACGTCATTTGCCTTCAATGCAGCTGTAATTCTTACAGGCTGTAAACCACTTGGACAATGATCACTACATTTACCACAACGTAAACATGCGATCGCATCATCATTTGCAGCTGGAAGTACAGTTAATGCATTCATAGCACGATCAACGACAAACATATCATTGACAATGGTTTTACCCATCATAGGTCCACCAGAAATCAAGCGAACTGTATCTTGTGTATATCCACCACAAGCTTCAATGATCTCACTTACAGGCATACCAACTGGTACACATACATTGTGAGGATTTTTTACACATTCACCACTCACTGTTAAATTCTTTTGTGTGATGGCTTCCCCTTTTTCAAAGGCTTTCGCAATCGCAATGGCACTTGAAGCATTTCCAATGATAGCACCAGCTTCAGCAGGTAATCCACCATATTCTTTATGTAATACTTCACGTACTAAAACACGTTCCCAACCCATTGGGTAAACATCAGGGACTGGATATACCTCAACACCAGCCGCATCTGTCAATGCAGATTTCACTTTTTCAATTAAATCCGGGTGAGATTCTTTGATACAAATGTAAACCGTTTTAGCTTCAGCCATCTTCTTCATGATTTTAGCACCCGTAACTAAATCTTGGGCATCATCCATAACAGAGCGGTAATCGGCTGTAATATAAGGCTCACATTCTACGGCATTGATCAATACATAATCAACTCCATCTGGTTTCATATATTTTACATAGGTTGGAAAACCAGCTCCACCTAAACCAACAATACCTGCATTTTTTACAAAATCAACACACTCTTCTCTTGTAGCACTTTGCCAGTCTAATGGTGCAAATGATTGAACTTTGGTTTGTTTAAAATCGCATTCAATCACCATGTGATTTTGTGGACGCAAAGAATTGTGCATACGTTTAACAATTCCTTTATAAGTTCCAGAAACACTTGAATAAATTGGCACATAAAAACCTGACTTTGTTTCAGCCAGTTTTGTTCCAACGGATACAGTATCTCCCTCTTGAACAAGAATATCAAAATCTAAAGTACGTCCTGCAACTAAAGGAATATAAACTTCCTTTTTAGGCATAAGATGTAATAATTCAGACTTTTCTGTCAATTCTTTTTTACCAGGGATATGCTGTCTCATTGGTCCTAAAAATAGTGACATATAAATCCTACCTCCCATTTATACTTTCTAATCATAGGCCTTTTTTTTCACAAGTTCAAGAATTTTTTGACAATTTCCCATAATTTAGGTAAGTACTTACATTTACATTAAACTCAATTCATCATATAATACTTTTATGCAAAAAAATAAATCTATATTATCATGGCTTGTCCTATCGATTTGTTTTCTAATCTTTATAAGTTCTGTCATATTCTTCGTTCAAAACAAAGACAATGAAACAACAGAAAACCTCAATGTTACATTAACAGATGTTGGCTTTGACACGCCCATCACTCTAAATTGCTCATGTTCACAAGCAGATTTTGCGAAATATACAAAAATCTTACGAAAGACATTTAAAGAAAACAACAAACGATTCGACCAATACCATGCCTATAAAAATATGAATAACCTTTATACTTTAAATAATGAAGCTTACAAACATCCCGTTCAAATGGATTCCACCTTTATTGATTGTTTAAAACTAGCCATGAAGATGCAATCAGAAAACTCGCAATTTGACATCAGTCAAGGAGCCCTATTAAATTTGTGGCATGATGCCAGAGAAAATACACAAGTGCCACCTAGTGATGAAAAGATTCAAGAAGCTTTAAATCATATTAGCCTAGATACTATTCAAATAAATGGTCATGAAGTTTCTTATTTAGATTCACAATTATCCATTGATCTAGGTGCCATTGCCAAAGGATATACCGCTCAACTTGCCAAAGAAGCATTAAATAAAGCCGGCCTAACCAATGGATATATCAATGCCGGTGGTAACGTTGTCTTACTTGGCAAAAAAGAAGATGGATCCAATTGGAAGATTGGTATTCAAAGTCCAGATTCCAGCGATGCTCTAGTTCAATATGAAACAAAAAAAGCCACTTGTTTAGTTACAAGTGGAGATTACCAAAGATATTTTACATATAAACATAAAAAGTATTCTCATATTATTGATCCTAAAACCGGTTATCCTGCAAACTATGTTCGAAGTGTAACCGTCATCACAAAGGATTCAAGCAAAGCCGATGCCTTAAGCACAACATTATTCTGTATGAGTGTAGAAGATGGAAAGAAATATCTATCGACTCTTGATTATGATGTACAAGCGATATGGATCGTAGATAAAGATACAGATATTAAAGCAGATCTTGAAACGAAAGATTATAAAATCATCACAACCGATAAAATTAAAAACAGAGTAACTCTTGTCGATTAGAGTTACTCTTTTCATTTACATATTAGTCATGTAATACGTGGTTACAACGATCACACAATCCATCTTCATTATCAGATTCCGTGTAGTTCCAGCAACGAGGACATACATGGCCTGTAGCCTTTTCTACTTTGACCTGACAAACTTCAAATTGTTCTAATTCATCCGTTGTGAATGTTACTTTAGATACAATAAACCATTGTGCTGCATTACTTAACACACGATCCATGATTTCTTTTTGTGCATCACTTACATGTAATACGACATGTGCTTCTAATGATTTACCAATTAAACCTTCAGCACGTGCATTTTCTAATGCTTTGAAGACATCCTTACGAACTTTGAATAATTCTTCCATATCCGCTTTGATCTTTTCAACATCAAAATCCAATTCTAGATCTTTGAATGTAGTTAAGTGGATACTTTCTTCATCAAAGTGCATATAGTCATTGACTTCTTCACAAGTATGAGCCAAGATTGGAGCCCACAATTTAGTCATTACTTCAACGGCATTGTAAAGTACAGTTTGAACTTGACGACGAACTGGTGCATCTTCTTTTTCAATATAAAGAATATCCTTCGTGTAATCTAAGTAATAAGCTGATAATTCGTTTGTCATTAAGTTTGTCAAATATGTAACAACATCGGAGAAACGATATTCATTATAAGCTTTTCTACAGAAATCTACGGCATACTTTAATTCGGTTAAAATATATTGATCCAATTCACTTAATTCATTGAAGTTTACACAATCTTTGGCAGTAAATTTTTGATCATCTAAGTTTGCCATTAAGAAACGCAATGTATTACGTACTTTACGATAATTTTCACTTACTTGTTTCAAGATCTTTTGACCCATTGAAACATCCGCTTGATAATCTACACTACAAGCCCATAAACGTAAGATATCTGCACCATATTTCTTAGTGATTTCACTAGGTGCAACGGCATTCCATTGTGATTTAGACATCTTAACGCCTTTTTCATCCATAACGAAACCATGTGATAAAACTTGTTTATATGGAGCTTTACCATGAACGGCAGTACCAACAATCAAACTAGAGTTGAACCATCCACGATATTGGTCACTACCTTCAAAATATAAATCTGCAGGATAGCCTAGGCCACGATCCATCATAGCTCCAGTATGACTTGATCCTGAGTCAAACCAAACATCCATAGTATCCGTTTCTTTACGGAAGATACCATTTGGTGAATGTTCATTTGTATATCCTTCTGGTAATAAATCTTTAACATCTCTTTCAAACCAAACATTGGATCCATATTCACCAACTAATTTGGCAACATGATCAAAGATTGCTTGATCCATGATTGGAGTATCATCTTCTCCATAAATAATTGGAATTGGAACACCCCAAGCACGTTGACGAGAAATACACCAGTCATTACGATCGGCAATCATATTGTGCATACGTTGTTCACCCCAAGCAGGTACCCAAGATACAGAGTGAATTTGTTCTAATAATTCATCACGAATTTGATCAATTGACGCAAACCATTGTGTTGTAGCACGGAAAATAATTGGCTTTTTAGTACGCCAGTCATGTGGGTATGAGTGCGTGATGAATTGAAGTTTTAATAATACACCCAATTCATCTAATTTTTGAGTGACTGTTTTGTTGGCATCTTCCACATATTGACCAGCAAGCCATTCGCCAACATCATCCATCATGCATCCTTGTGCATCCACGTTACAATATACTGGTAAACCATATTTCATACCAATATTAAAGTCATCTACACCAAATCCAGGTGCTGTATGAACACAACCAGTACCAGCATCGGCTGTTACATGATCTCCACACATCAATAAACTTTCTCTTTCTGGATATAATGGGTGAGTACAAGTAATATATTCGAATTCTTTACCTTTGAAAGTTTTTAAAACATCACGTTTTTCAACTTCAAACTTATCACACAATTCATCAACCATGCTTGAAAGCATAATCAATTTACCCTTTTCTGTATCCACTAATGAATAATCAAAATCAGGGTTCACACTGATTCCTAAGTTTGCAGGAATAGTCCAAGGTGTTGTTGTCCAAATGACAAAGTTGCAATCTGTATCTAATACGCCTTTTCCGTCTTTAACGGCAAATTTAACATAAATTGTTGGACTCTTAACATCTTTATATTCAACTTCTGCCTCCGCTAAAGCCGATTCACTACTTGGTGACCAATAAACCGGTTTTAATCCTTTGTAGATCAAACCTTTCATAGCCATCTTTCCAAAGATTTCGATTTGGTGTTTTTCAAAACCCTTTTGAAGAGTGATGTAAGGATGATCATAATCTCCAATTGATCCTAAGCTTAAGAATCCAGCTTTTTGATTAGCTACTTGCTTTAAAGCATAGTCATAACAGATTTTTCTAAATTCAGCAATTCCCATTTTCTTACGGTCATAACCCAATTTAGTAACCGCAGTTTCAATTGGTAAACCATGAGTATCCCATCCAGGAATATATGGTGTTTTGTATCCTTCCATAAAGTGAGATTTTATAATGACATCTTTTAACACTTTATTTAAGGCATGTCCTAAGTGGATATCCCCATTGGCATAAGGAGGACCATCATGTAGTACAAATGATTCTGCTCCTTCTCTTCTTTCTAACATCTTTTCATACAATTTTTCATCTTGCCAGCGTTTTTGGAAACCAGGCTCTTTTTTAGTCAAATTTCCACGCATTTCAAATGCCGTTTTAGGCATATGAAGAGTTTCTTTGTAGTCCATACTTTATCTCCTTTTCAAAATAAAAAAACGCCCTTAAAAAAGGACGTAATAAACACGCGGTACCACCTTACTTCATAGTTTTCACTATGCACTTTCATGAGATAACGGTTCACCCGGATCAAACTACTTTAATTTCGTAAGATCAGCTCAAAAGGGATACCTAAATTCTTATTCATACAATGTTTCACCAAAAACTTCATTGCTCTCTACAATCATAACGAATAAAGGCGTGTCTTTATCTTAGCTAGATATATTGATCAAAGTTCAAAACAAGTCTTCCCTTTTTTGTGGTTGAAACAACCTCTTTAAACTGAAATCGACCCGTTTTTCTGATTGACACGAAATCATTATTGCACAATTGTAAATTTTGTTCAAGTACCACATCATTAACTTTCACAAATCCTGCATGAATCTTTTTTAATGCTTCACTTCTAGAACAATGTGACAATTGCGCAACAACACTATCTAAACGTAAACTGCTGCACATAACACGTATTTCTTGTTTATTATTTTTTATGATTTCATAATCCAAACATACTTCAAAATGAGCTGTACACTTACCAATCTGCGTACAATTATCGATAATATATTTTGAAATCTTTTCCTTACAAAATATATACAGATCATCTTCTTGTACAATCAAATCTCCGATGACACTTCTTTCAATACCCGAATGCATTAAACAACCTAATAAATCAGAATGTGTCAATGTTTTGAATTTTGAATTGTATGTGGCATGAAGACAGACACAATCACTAAAACCTTCATAACCTTCCGGTATAAAACATGCGATCTTTCTTTCTGCATTCTCGTACCCACCATCAAAAACGACACATATATTTTTAGGAACCATGTTTTGAAGAATGGCTTGTTCAGAAATCGTTAAAAAATAGGTCATGATTAGCCTATTTTGTTTTTGAAAGATACGAATTTGATCTTTCATCTGCGAAATAAACACCTCATGACCTACCATAAATGAGCTCATTAAAAGTAATTATTAATCTTCATCTTCGAAGTCATCAGGACTTCCTAATGAAATAGTTCCTTGTACACCAATTTCAGCTGGAGAACATAAAATTACGTTCTGACCAATTTTCTGAATTTTACCATCAAGTGCATAAACAACACCTGTTAAAAAATCAATAGTACGTTGTGCATAGTCACGATCTAGCTTATGTAAGTTAACTACAACAGCACGACCTTCTTTTAAACGTTGTCCTACTTCTTCAGCTTCTCCAAAGCTTCTTGGTTCAAACAATACCATTTTTGTATTCGAATTCAAAGAAGTTGCGTTCGTACGAGCTTTTGGTCTCTCATAACGACTTTGAGGTTCTACTTCTTCTACCTTTTCAGCTTGTGGTGCTTCTTGATAATCGTCTTCTTCTTCGATTGGAGCAACGAAGTCTTTTACTTTATCCATAAATCCCATGGGAAAAACCTCCTTAACGAACATAATTATAGCACAAAGAATAACTTATTCAAACTTATATTCTTTTTTTTATTTCCAATTAAAAGACATGCCAATTTGACATGCCTTTTTACATATTATTCAGTTTCAATTAATCCGTATCCACCATCATGACGTTTGTAGCAAACGGCAATTTTGTTTGTTTCATCATCTGTATAAATGAAGAAATCATGTCCTAATAATTCCATCTTCATAATAGCTTCATCCAAGCTCATTTCTTTTGGAACGATAGATTTTGTACGAACAACTTCATCATCATCTACTTCTTCATCATTGAATAATTCATGATCTAAGAAAGCTTCGGCAAGTGATTCTTTATTTTTACGTGTTAAACGTGTTTTTGTTCTACGAATTTGATCTTCCAATTTATCTACAGCAAGATCGATAGCTGCATATAAATCATCGTCTACAACCTCCGCACGAAGAATCGCATAACGCGTTGGGATTGTAACTTCAATTTTTTGTTTTGTAGGATATGTACGAACTAAAACGTTGGCTACATCATCCTCACTAATAATGAAGTACTTTGTTAAAACATCTAATTTTTTATGGATCTTATCTGAGATTCCTTCAGTGACTGTGATGTTTTTTCCTACAATATTGACTTTCATATTATGTACCTCCTATATGATTTCTATTGTTACTTAGATTATAACACTTTTATTTTGTTTTACACTTTTCGACAAGAAATGACAAAAATATAACCAACTTTGCCAAGGAGGTTGACAAGTAAAATGTAACTATTTTCAGAAAATAACTTGCATATTTTCAAAGATTAAGTTATAGTATACACAGGTGATTAACATGAACATTCAATCTACATATTTTTACTTTTACTTTAGATAGCCCTAATAAAACCAATCCAAACAGAATGGTATTTTTATTAGGGTTTTTAAGCATTAACAATTCGAACGGTTAATGCTTTTTTGTTACTCACAAATGGAAAGAAGGATATTACTATGATTATTACATTAAAGAAAAATGCACCAAAGCACGGGAGTTTGACACCCCTTTTCACAACTGATCTTAAACATAGCGCTTAAACTAGCGCTTTTCTTTTACTTTTTTTGTCAAATTATTTGTTTTTGTATATCGTATTATCTCGTATTCTGTAATATAATTGTATTAGGTGATATTTATGCGTGTTACAACTACTAAATCTAAAACAGATGAATCTTTTTATATCAATTATGCTTTCATCAACGAAAAAGGAAAAAGCACTTCAAGAATCTACAAGAAGCTCGGTAAACTTTCTGAACTTTCTAAAAAACTGAATACAGATAGAGATGGTGTTATGGCCTGGGCAAGAGAACAGGCTCGTATAGAAACTGAAAAATATAAAAAGGAAAATGAATCCGTTTCTATCGCTCTTAATCCAAATATTCCAATCAAGAAGGATCAGCAGAACACTTTTAATTGTGGCTATCTTTTTCTACAAAGCATTTATTATTCTCTACATTTGGATAATATCTGCAGAAACATCAAAAACAGACATGATTACGAATACGATTTGAACGCAATTCTTTCCGATCTGATATATGCTCGTTTTTTAAACCCAACGAGTAAGTTAAGTTCATTT
>OIEF01000897.1_pt1 | contig 11104 bp, 6 predicted proteins | sample 1581721 | NCBI WGS metagenome assembly OIEF01 (sample SAMN01760908, study PRJEB22395) | human gut metagenome
GGAAAATTAGGGCTCGAATTATCTTTAAATGAGTTGTTAAAAGGAAAAGATGGAAAGGAACAATATCAGCAGACGGTGGATGGTTCTAAGCTTCCAGGAACGACGAAGGTCATTGAACAGGCTGAAAATGGAAAGGATGTTGTCTTAACGTTGGATTCAAGCTTGCAGTCGACAGTGGAAACCCAACTTCAAAAGACAATGGATAATGAAAAGGCCAAGTCGGCATGGTGTCTAGTGATGGAAGTAGAAACGGGTAAGGTCTTAGCTTGGGCAAGCTATCCTACTTTTGATCAGAATGAACATAAGGAAATTCCTAGCTATCAAGATGCGATTTCTACAAGTACATATGAGTGTGGTTCGGTAATGAAGCCATTTACGTATGCGACAGCGATTGATACAAATGTGTACCCTTATAATAAGACATTTACAGCGTATCAGTTCTGGTATGACTATGATGCAAATACAGGAAAAATTGTGCGTGTTCCAAATGGTACCAAAACACCATATCCATATATTGGAGATGCCTTAGATGAAGATTTTGGTACGATCACATTCGATCAGGGCTTGGCTTTTTCAAGTAATGTGGGGATTTGTGAGTTGTTGGCTAATTATGTCAATTATAGCCAGTATTGTGATTATTTAGATAAGTTTGGATTCTTTCAAAAGGTAAATACGCCTTATGTAGCACAGTCTTTAGGTGTAAAGAATGTGGGACTTCCAACCGATTATTTGTCGACTGGATTTGGTCAGGCAAGTTCAATTACAGTTTTGCAGCTTTGTCAGGCTTATACTTCCATTTTTAATGATGGAACAATGATGCGTCCTTATGTCATTGATTCAATTGTAGATAGTGATACAAAACAGACTGTAAAGAAGTATAAGAAAAAGGCTGTGGGTACGCCAATATCATCTCAAAGCGCAAAAGAAGTGCAGGAATTGATGTCGCATGTAACGGATGAAGGAGCGAGTGGTCATCGCTTTAAAATGGATGGTATCGATCTATTGATGAAAACGGGAACGGCACAGATCTATAATGAAAACTTAGGTAAATATGATCCGGATTATCATACTTCAAGTGTCATGGCGGCAGCTCCTGCAAATGATCCAAAAGTCATGGTGTACTATGGCTTGGTTTCGACAAATATTACTTCGTATTCGGCAGAACCATTTAAAAAGATCATGCGCGATACGTTGCAGACATATGGTGTTTCTTCAACACCTACAACACAGACAGAAGATACGTATGAGAAGTGGGAGAGTTACTCGATGCCAAGTTTAGTGAATCATACGATTGATTATGCACATGAGAAGATGAAAGATAAAAAAGTGCATTTTGAAGTAATTGGGGATGGTACAAGTGTAGTGGGTCAATATCCAGATGCGAATATCACAATCAATTCAAATGATCGCATCTTTGTGTTGACAAATGGCAGTAAGATCACAATGCCAAATATGACGGGTTGGACGCGTAAGGATATTACGGTGTTCTGGCAGTTGACGGGGATTGGTATAAAAACGAGTGGTTATGGTAAAGTAACAAGCCAAAATGTTGAAGAGGGTACTACGATTTCTACGGATACAAAGATTGAGGTAACTTTAGAATAAGTGAAGCGTCTATTATAGGCGCTTTTTTTTGTGTGTCATATAAATGAGAGTTGACAAAACCATTTTTATATATGAAAATTATATATACAGTGAAAGAGGAGAGAGTAAAATGAATGATTCACAAAAAATGAAGTGGTACACACTTGCGTTTATGTGCTTTTCTACACTTTGGGGATTTGGAAACGTACTAAACGGATTTATGTACTTCAACGGAATTCAAGTTATCTTTTCTTGGATTTTGATGTTTGCGCTTTACTTCGTACCTTATGCTTTAATGGTAGGTGAGTTAGGTTCAGCATTCAAAAATTCAGGTGGAGGTGTAAGTTCTTGGATTCACGAAACAACAGGTCCTAAGGCTGCATACTATGCAGGTTGGACTTATTGGGCATGTCACATTACGTACATTGCTTCAAAGGGTTCTGGTGGTTTAAAAGCATTAAGCTGGATGATCTTCCAAAACTCAGAAACTTATGCATCTTTTAACACAAAAGCTGTTCAGTTTGCGACATTGGCTGTATTATTACTATTCAGTTATGTAGCAAGTCGTGGTTTAAATCCATTGAAGAAAATGGCAACAATCGCTGGTTCTAGTATGTTCGTTATGAGTATTCTTTATATCGTAATGATGTTTGCGGCACCAGCAATCAATCCAAATGGTGGATATTTAGCTATGGATTTCAGCTTCAAAAACTTAATTCCAACATTTGACTGGAAATATTTCAGTTCATTGTCAATCTTAGTCTTTGCGGTTGGTGGATGTGAAAAGATTTCACCTTATGTAAATAAAGTTGAAGATCCTTCAAGAGGTTTCCCTAAGAGTATGATTTTTGCGGCTATCATGGTTATCATCTGTGCTATTTTTGGTACAATCGCAATGGGTATGATGTTTGATCCAGCTGTAATCGATGCGAACTTTGACTCATACAATGCGAATGGTTCTTATTGGGCATTCCAAAGATTAGGTGAATACTATGGTATGGGTAACGTATTGATGATTGTTTATGCAGCTTGTAACTGTATTGGACAATTCTCTACATTAGTCATTAGTATTGATGCTCCATTGAGAATGTTATTGGATAACGAAGATGCTCGTCAATATATTCCAACTAAGTTGCTACACAAAAATGATGCAGGTGCTTATTCAAATGGTATCATCATGGTTGATATTCTTGCAGGTGCAATCATTTTAGCTCAAGCTTTAGTTCCAAATGCAGATACAGTACTTCGTCAGTTGACACAGTTAAACTCAGTAACAATGCCAATGCGTTACTTATGGGTATTCTTCGCTTATGTTATGTTGCGTAAGAAAACAGATATTTTCCACCGTGACTATAAATTTGTGAAGAATAATACAGTTGCGATTGTATTTGGTGCATGGTGCTTTGTATTAACGGCTGCTTGCTGCTTACTTGGTATGTATAAAGCAGGCGATATGTATACAACATTCTTAAATATTATCACTCCAGTTGTATTAACAGCTTTAGGTTTGATTTTACCAGCAATCAAGAAAAAAGAGGCAAAAAATTAATTTTGCCTTTTCTTCATATTTGTGGATAATTATATATAGTTGAGGAGATGTTTTTATAATGAATACAGTAGAAATTTCAAATGAATTAATTCAATTTATTGAGTCAAGTCCAAGTATGTTTCATTCAATCAAAACGATTCGTACTTATTTAGAAGAAGATGGATTTACATATCTTCCTGAATCTTGTGCTTGGAATGTTAAAGCGGGTGGAAAATATTATACAATTCGTAACCACTCAAGTTTGATTGCGTTTAAGGTAGGCAAGGATCTAGATTCTTATCATTTCCAAATGTGTGCAAGTCACTCGGATTCTCCAACTTATAAAGTAAAGAATGTGCCAGAACTTGAAGGACCAAAAGAATATTTGCGTCTAGATGTAGAGGCTTATGGTGGTATGATCGATAATACTTGGTTTGATCGTCCTTTAAGTGTTGCAGGTCGTGTGCTTGTTCGTAATGGTTCGAAGATTGAATCTAAATTATTATATATCGACAAAGATATTTTGATGATTCCAAATGTGGCTATTCACTTTAATCGTGAAGTGAATAATGGTTATAAATATAATCGTCAAATCGATTTATGTCCTATGTTCTCTTGTGGTGCACTTAAAAAGGGTGCTTTTGACAAGATGGTTGCGGATGAATTAAATGTTAAGGCAGAGGATATTTTAGGTAAAGACTTATTCTTAGTCAATCGTCAAAAAGGTTTAGTTTGGGGATTGGAAAATGAATTTGTTTCAAGTCCTAAATTGGATGACTTACAATGTGCATTCGTTTCATTGAAGGCTTTTATGGAGGCTGAAAATGAGAAGAGTGTTAATGTATATTGTTGCTTCGACAATGAAGAAGTGGGTTCAAATACAAAACAGGGAGCTATGTCTACTTTCTTAAAAGATGTATTGCACCGTATCAATAATGGTTTACATAAAACAGAAGAAGAGTATTATCAGGCTATCGCAAAAACTTTCTTAGTAAGTTGTGACAATGCACATGCACTTCATCCAAATCATCCTGAAAAGACAGATGCCGTTAACTATGTCACAATGAATGGTGGTATTGTCATTAAGGAAAGTGCAAACCAAAAATATACAACGGATGCGTTTAGTCGTGCGTTATTTACAGGGGTTTGTCAAAATGTAAATGTGCCAGTACAAAGTTTTGCGAACCGTAGTGATAGTGTTGGAGGTTCAACACTTGGTAACTTATCAAATACGCAGGTAAGTATTCATGCGGTTGATTTTGGTTTAGCGCAGCTTGCGATGCACTCATGTTTTGAAACAGCCGGTGTTAAGGATACGGAATATGCGATTATCGCATTGAAGGAATTCTATGAAACAAATGTGCAGATCGATGAAGCTGAATCGGTATGTCTAGAGAAGTAATTGTTCAAAGAATAGAGAAGTCGGATTTGATCGATGCGAAAAAGGAATTGATGATTGAAATTGTCCAAAATAAAAAAGAGGATGATTTTGATAAGAAGATCGATCGTTTGTATCGTCAATTTTCTAAGAGTTCTTCTTTTAAAAAACATGCGGAAAAGATGGTTTGTCGGGATGATGAAAAGTTAAAGATTTGTAACATGATGCTTGTGATGAGTGTGACTTTGACTTTGTTCTTTTTAAAGGCCGTCTTGTTTTCGAGTTATGTTGTTAATTTTAGTGTGGATGCGATTGTTGGTTGTCTAGCATTCGTATTCTCATTTATCAATGTTCGTACAAAGTATCGTACTTTAAGAAGATATAATCTAGTTCGTGACTTTATCTATTTGGATGGTTTATCTTTACTTCTTTGTGTTTTGTTTAAAATGTTCTTTCCTGTACAGGTAGATTTTTCATTGATTATTTTATTGGTGGATTATTATTTGTGTAAGAAAAGATTTAAGGAAAAAGCATTTAAAATGTTGGAGGCAAATTAGCTATTTTAGGGGTGTTACAATATGTGATACTCCTATTTTTTTCTCATTTGATTTTAAAGACTAGCCTTCTATTTTTAATTCAATTATGGTATTATTGTTAAGTAGTATGTAAAAAGGAGACGTCGAATGAGTAAGAAAAGAGTTTATGCGGCTATCGAAATTGCTGATCAAGAGATTCGTCTTATCGTTTTAGAGATATTTGAAGCTCGTTACAACGTTTTAAGAACAGAAAGAGTTGCTTGTTCAGGTGTAGATAAAAATCAAAAGATTGTCGATGAAAGTGCTATTGTTACAGCCATTCGTCAAGCTATAACGAATGCACAGGCAGCTTTAGGATACCGAATTGAACGTGTATTATTGGCTGTTCCTAGTGTAAATGTAATGCGTAGCTCACAAAAGGTACGTGTACAAATTGAAGATGGAACGAAGAACATTCGTTTATTCCATATTCAGCAAGGATATAAAAACGCGATTCAAAAACGATTGAATGAAGATGTAGAATTTGTAAATGCGAATAAGGTTACTTATGAAGTAAATGGTACAGTAAGTCAAAAGCTTCCATTGAATCAGGAATGTGAAGATTTTATGATGGATGTAGATTTATTATATGCAGATAAGGAAACGATTTATTCATATGCTCGTTGTGTTGAGCAGGCAAATCTTGAAATCTTAGATCTATGTTTAGATTCATTTGCGATTGGTCAGGAAACAGCTGCTTTAGCACAGAGTACAGAAAGAGTTACAATTCAAATTGATTTGGAACAGAATCATTCTACTTTAGCTTTGTTTAGCACAGGTCGTTTGATGACTTGTACAACATTGGATTTTGGATATTTATGGTTTATTGAAGATATTCAAAAGAAATATAAGTTGAGTGATGAAGTATGTTACAGATTGTTGCAAAATATTTTCTCAGGTCAAGAAGATGAAAATAGTGATGTGATCATTTATATTGAACAAAGAGAAGATATGCGTGTTGAGATTACGGCAAATGAACTTGCGAAAGCTTGTTTACCTCGTATTCGTCAATGGATTGCAGCTGTCAATGATGCATGTTTACCAATTGTTCGCCAAGGAAAATCTAGATATGTCATTACAGGACAAGGAAGTAATATTCCTGTATTGAAGGATTTAGATAAATCATTCAATGCGAGTGCAATGATATATCAAGAACAAGCAATTGGTGCAAGAGATGGTGCGTTTGTATGTGGCTTAGGTATGGCATATGCTTGGCAAGATATTAACCGTATTCACCATGATGACAGAATTAGTGCTAACAATAATGAATTGGAGGCAAGTATTGATTCAATCAATCAAAAGGCATCAAGCGTTGAAGGTGGATTTACAAAGAAATTAAAGAATGCTATTTTAGCGGAAGAAGAATAAAAAGAGAGGAAAATATTATATGACTGAATTTAATCAAGTAGCAAATATTAAAGTATTTGGTGTTGGTGGTGGTGGATCCAATGCCGTTAACCGCATGGTTGCTGATGGTGTTAAAGGTGTTGATTTCTATATCTGCAACACAGATGTACAAGTAATGAAAAATTCTCCTTGCGATAATAAAATCGTTTTAGGAAAAGAAACTACAAAAGGTCTAGGTGCTGGTGGTAATCCAGAATATGGACGTAAAGCAGCTGAAGAAAGTGAAGCTGAAATTCGCGAATCAGTAAAAGGAAGCGACATGGTATTTATCACTGCTGGTATGGGTGGTGGAACAGGTACTGGTGCTGCTCCATTAATCGCAAAGATTTCTAAAGAAGAAGGGGCTTTAACAGTTGCGGTTGTGACTCGTCCATTCACTTTTGAAGGTCGTCGTCGTGCAAACAATGCCAAAGATGGTATTGAAGAATTGAAAAAATATGTTGACTCATTGATCATTGTATCAAATGACAACTTATTAGATGTGATTGGACGTAAACCAATCGAAGAAGCATTCCAAGCTGCAGATAATGTATTACGTCAAGGTGTTCAAACAATCTCTGATTTGATTGCGGTTCCTGCATTGGTTAACTTAGACTTTGCGGATGTTCGTAGCGTTATGCAAAACCAAGGACGTGCATTGATCGGTATTGGTATGGCAGAAGGAGAAGACAAAGCAATTTCTGCTGCTGAAAAGGCAATCCAATCTCCATTATTGGAAGCACAAATTTCTGGTGCTAAATCAGCTATCGTAAATATCACTGGTGGTGACAAAGTTAGCTTATTTGATGCTCAAAATGCTGTATCTGTAATCCAGGATGCGGCTGGTGGAGATGTTGACTGTATCTTCGGTATCGCAATCAAATCAATGAACAATTGGGGGATGCGATTATCGTTACTGTTATTGCGACAGGATTTGAAGAACCAAAAGAAAAACAACGTAAAAGACGTACTGAACCAGTCATCAAACAAGTTGCGAATGATGCATTATTTACAGAACCAAAAGTTCAAGCTCCTGTAAATTCAGGTGTTGTAACAAGTGTTGAAAACAACTCGAATGATGAACAAATTCCTAATTTCTTCTTCAATCGTTAATTCACACATTTAGAGAGCCTAGGCTCTCTTTTTTTAGTGTTATACCGACAAAATTATGACGGTAATATTGAATAAATGACGGTTAAACAATATAATTTAGTTGGGTGATATAAATGGTTAAATATTATGAAACACAAACTATGGAATTAAAAGAAAAATATACAGATTCAATTGCTAAAGAAATAGTATCTTTTTTGAATTCGGATGGTGGAACTTTAATTGTAGGTGTTAAAGATGATGGTACTGTAGTTGGAGTTGATAAATTAGATGAAACTTTAAGAAAAATATCGGATGTCATTACAGGGCAGATTGAACCAAACCCGCAAGATGAGATTACAACAGAAGTTCGGTTTGATGAAAAAAAAGCTTTAATTGTTTTGAATATCTCAAAGGGAGTTCGCAATATTTATTGTCAAAAAAAATATGGTTTTTCGTCAAATGGTTGTATCATTCGAATTGGAACCGCATGTAAAGAAATGACTCCTGAACAAATTAAGATTCGATATGAACAAAATTTCATAGATAATGAATATATGTTGAAAAAGAAATCGAGTATGGCAGATCTGAGTTTTAGAGAATTGAAGATTTATTATGCGGAAAAAGGATATCATGTTCTAGATAATAATTCTTTTGAAAAGAATCTAAATTTAAGAAATCAAAATGGTGAATATAACTTATTAGGAGAATTATTGGCAGATCGAAATAATATTCCATTGATTTTTGTGAAATTTCATGGGTCGAATAAAGCCTCTATTTCAGAAACTAGTAATTTTGGGTATGGTTGTCTATTAACTTCTTATACAAAAATTAAGAATCGATTGATTGCTGAGAACATCTGTATTTCAGATACGACAGTGCGCCCTCGTGTTGATACATATTTATACGACATTGATTGTGTGAATGAAGCAATTTTGAATGCATTGGTGCATAATGATTGGACGATTACAGAACCACAAATATCTATGTTTAGTGATCGTATTGAAATTTTATCGCATGGGGGGCTTCCAAATGGTATGACAAAAAAACAGTTTTTCGAAGGGATAAGTAAACCTAGAAATGTTACGTTAATGCGTATTTTTTTGAGTATGGGACTTGTAGAACATACAGGACATGGTATTCCAACAATTGTAGAGCGTTATGGTGAAGAGGCGTTTGAAATTGAGAATAATTATATTAAATGTACAATTCATTTTGATAAAGAAGTGATGGAAAAATCAAATAAAACAATTGTTCAAGAATTAAATACTGTGCAACATGCATTGTTAAAACCCTCAGAAGAAAAAGTTTTGAAAGCTATTTTAACAAATCCAGATGATTCAGCATTAAAAATGTCTGAAAAAATAGGCTTAAGCCAAAGAACTGTTGAACGTGCTTTAACAAGGCTTAAACAAATTGGAAGAATTGAGCGAATTGGAAATAAAAAAGATGGTTGTTGGATTGTGATAAAGTAATTGTATAAACATCTGTCATTATTTGATAGGTGTTTTTTTGTTGGTAATGTCGGAAATTAATTTGAAAATGTCGGAATAAATGTCGGAATAAATGTCGGTATAGTGTCGGAAATGCAAAAAAAAACAGAGAATCTCTTCTCTGTATTAGGCATGGCTGGGGTACTTGGATTCGAACCAAGGAAATGTCAGATTCAGAGTCTGATGCCTTACCGCTTGGCTATACCCCAATGTGCCTATTTATAATACACTATTGGTTATTTTTTTACAAGTGTTTTTTCATGTAAAGCACTTGTTTTTTTGCGTTTTAGATCAGATAGGTGCAATCGTTTGAAATTGATGGAAATTCACGTTGTTTTCACATTGAGTTGTCACAATTATAGGTGAGAAGAAAAGAGTATATAAACAAGGGGGTGAAGAAATGAAAAAGAAGATTTATATATGTATGAGTATTCTTATGGTGTTGTTTCTTTCTTTGACAATGGTGCATGCCAATGAATCAACAACATATCGTTTGAGTGAAAAAGAAATGGAGATGATGGATGAATATAGTAAGCAAAATGTAAATACGCCTGAATTTATTCAGTTGCGAAAAGAAAAGGCAGAAACCTATGGATTAGTCGACTATTGTGATGAAAACTATATTTTAGAAGAGTATTTCTATGATGAGTATGCCGATGCATATTTGATGCAAAATGGATTGATGATACTCGATCGATATAGTGCTGGATTCGAATCAAGTTCTAGTTTTATGATGGCTAGATCTCAAAGTGTCACAAATGTTTTCCATCATCGCTATACAGATCGTAATGGACATTATCTTGCCAATTGTCTATATCAATTATCGAATTCACACTATGCCTTTTGTGCACAAGGATTGAATGCCAGCCCATCGAGTGGAAGTGTTACATCCGATCCTTATTTAGTAAGTAATGCGAATTTGAAAAAATGTTTATATTATGGCTATAACGGACCAGGTGATATATTGACGAGTCGTTATGGTGAAAGTGCTGCCATTGTATTAACGGATGAATTGGTTTCGAATGCTTATTCGTCAAATTGTATCAGTAAGGCACTTTCCAATGGATATCACTGGAATAATGTGGTCAGTGCCTTATGGAATGAAGTCACTTCAAAAGCGGAACCAAGTGGTTATGATGTGTATTTTGTCGATGTTGCAGGACAAGCTTATAACTGGCAAGGTGTCATGACAAGCATTCAAAAATTGGCATATGGTGTAAATAGTCCTAAGGGAAGTGTTCAAATTAAAAAGAGCAGTCGATTAAGTGATGTAAGCACAAACAATGTAATGTATACATTAAAAGATGCAAAGTATGGTTTATACAGTGATTCTGGTTGTACTAAGAAGATGGGTGAATTTCTTCTTGATGAAAAAGGAAATTCCAATGTCATTTCGAATTTAAGTGTTGCGAAATATTATGTTCGTGAAATCAGTGCACCAAAGGGATATGCCAAAAATGATACGGTATATCCTGTGGACGTAAAGAGCAATCAAGTTGTAGAAGTGGCTGTATCGGATGTTCCTTATACAAATCTTGTGAATTTGATGTTAGTCAAAAAGGATAAGGATGATCAATCTAAACCTTTAAAAGATGCGCAATATGAATTCAAGTTTTATGATCAAGAATCAAGTGCTAAATCTCCATTGCGTACGTGGCTAATGAAAACAGATACCGATGGAAAGATCTTAATGGATGATGCACATAAAATTAGTGGAGATGCCTTCTATAAAGATGTGGATGGAATGGTTTGTTTACCACTAGGAACGATCACAGTACAAGAGGTTGTGCCTCCTAAAGGCTATTTATTAGATCCAACAATCTTTGTTCAAAAGCTTGAAGAAAAGAATGTAATGTCGACACATTTTAATAGTTTTAAATATTTTAATGCAGTGGACAAAGCAAATTCCTTAAAACTAGTAAAGGTGCAAGAAGGTACAGATATTCCGCTGTCGAATGTGACCTTTAAGCATTTTGTGAATGGATCATTCTATATTGGGCAAGATACTACAAATGAAAAGGGTGAAATTGAATTTGTGGCTCTTTCAAGTGGTAAACATACGCTACAAGAA
>OIEF01000900.1_pt1 | contig 11075 bp, 6 predicted proteins | sample 1581721 | NCBI WGS metagenome assembly OIEF01 (sample SAMN01760908, study PRJEB22395) | human gut metagenome
GGTGTCATTTTGATTCTTGTTGCTGCTTGTGTATGTAACAGTGGATACTGGTGTTGCTTTGGATCTGATGGTTGTTGTTTTTCCTTTTGCAATTGTTGCAGAGGATTTTGTAAGTGTAAAGGTCGGGTTCTTAACTGTCAGCTTGTAGGTTGCTTTCAGTTTTCCGCTTGTTGCTGTGATCGTTACAGTTCCGGCTTTGATTCCCTTTACGGTACCTGTCTTGCTGTTTACAGTTGCAATCTTGGTATTGCTGCTCTTGTATGTTACAGAAGATACTCCGGCCAGTGTTGCTTTTACAGTGGCTGTTTTTCCTTTGTAAACAACTGCAGATTTCTTTGCGAATTTTACAGATGGAGCTTTTACAGTTACTTTGCAGGTTGCTGTTGCGTTTCCGCAGTTTGCAGTGATCACTGCAGTTCCGGCTTTCACACCTTTTACAACACCTGTGCTTGATACTGTTGCTACTGCTTTGTTGCTGGTTGTATATGTTACTGTCTTAGCTGTATCATTTGAAGCTGCCTTCAGAGTAACTGTTTTTCCTGTGTAAATGGTTGCAGATGTTTTGTCAAGAGTAACTGTCACTTTTACAAGTGCTGCCTCTGCGGCTTTAAGATGCTCAAGTGCCTCGTCAACTTCTGCCTGTGTTGCGTCTTCTCTTGCAAGAAGCTCCTCTGCCTCCTGAAGCTCTGTCTGCATTGCCGCCCAGCTGTCGGCCGTATAATCTGATTCCGTCAGACTTTCGGCTTTCTTAATTGCTGCTTCCAGATTTGTTGTACTGATCTCTTCTTTTGCGTCTTTTACGATGTTTTCATCTGTTGCCTGGAAATTATATGTTACATCTTTATACCCCAGTGCTGAAATTGTAATTGTCCAGTATCCTGTTCCATCTGTTCCTTCCGGCAATGTACAACGAAGTGATTTGGTAAGGCCAAGCTGAACCCCCATTGATTTATGCATCCAGTTATCTGCTGCAAATTTTGTTCCATATGTTGCTTTTGCATTTGTGTATGTACTGTCGTCTCCATAGTATGTCCATTTTACACTCTGCATATTGGCTCCGAGATCTCCGTAATTACCTGTCAGATCTACCCTTAAGAATTCTCCATAAGAACCATTTGCTTCTTTTACTGTAAGTCCTGCTTCTTCTGCGGATGGTGCTGTTTTTAATTCCTGTCCTTCAATACCGGAACCTGTTCCGGCTTCTTTTGCAGAAAAACTGAATGTTCCATCTGCATTCCTGGTTGCTGTCTTAAGTCCGTTTGTATCTGCTGTAACTTCTGCTTTCAGACCACTGTATGACTGCAGTTTATTTTCTGCAAATCCTCCTGCAAGTTCTCCGCCATTTTCTACAACTTTATATGCCTTGCAGAACGCTTCATAATCTTCTGATGCTACTTTTACCGGTACATATTTCAGACCTGTAACATCATATTTTACCATCTTCGTTGTTGTTCCATCTTCTTCCGTGATTGCTCCACGATTAAATGTAATCGTCTTTCCATTTGTCAGAACAGCTTTATCTGACGCTGTCCAATATGAGACCTCATAAGATTTCCCGTTTTCAGCCTCTATGGTTGCTGCGCACTGATAACTTCCTCTGTGAAGTCCATGATTCACGGTTGCACGTGTTACGACATCAAAAGCTCCTTTATCCAGCTCTCCTTTTTTATCAGCTTCACCTGATGATGAACTGTCTCCTGCTGCCTGTACTCCTTCTGCTGCCCAGTATTCCGCCCAGCTAAGTCCTGCATAGACATATTTATATTCTTCTTTTACTGCTGCTTTCAAGTTATCAATTGCACTATCAAGATTTTTTTTCGCTGCATCGACTGTATCCTGAGATTTCTTTTCAGCGAGTGCTGTCTCTGCAGACGCAAGTGCTGTCTTTAACGTATTCCATGTCTCAGCTGTGTAATCACTTTCTTTTAATGCTTTTGCTTTCGTAATTGAAGCTTCCAGAGCTGCTGTATCTACAGTTGCTGCTGTACTTGCTTCTGGTGCTGACTGGATTGCTTCTAATGCCGCTTTTTTTATGGCATCAGATGATCTTGTTGCAGTAGATACGGTATCCCAACTATTAATTGTATCTTCTGTTGCTGACTGACCAGCTAATTTTGATTTTATTCCCTTTGATTTAGAATATGCTTTGTTAAAATATGAATCGTTACCAGACTCATAGCCATTTTCCGGAGTTACTACAATATCAGAAAACTTTCCATCTTTTACAGTCAAGGCTACTCGGACATCATATTCATTCCATTCATCTTCATCATCATCCTCTGTTCTTGTGACATGTGCAGTCTTCGTATATGTTCCATCTTTTGCCACCTGATCTTTCGTTACCGCCATCGCCGGTACCGCCGGACAAATGCTGGCTGCCATGGTCGCCGACATCGCAACTGCCATTACTTTTGTCTTCATTTCTTTCTTTTTCATAAAAGCCTCCTTAATGAAAATATTTATTATTAAGTTAGTATTTTCTAACTTATAATCAAAAAAATTTTACTAATCAGACATGTGCGTTTTCCACACACGTCTGCATGTTATGTTATTTTATACGCCAAGCCAGATACATAATCCAAGTAATATCAAAGCTCTTAAGATTGTAAACCATATTTCATTGCCTCTGATCTTTTTCACTCCGCAGTGAATATTCTTCTTCGGACATGTATCTATACATTTCTGGCACTGGAAACAGTCACCTTCTACTTTCCAGGAACCGTCCGTCGGAAGTCCGATATTCGCCGGACATTTTCTGGAACATGCACTGCACTTTGGAATGCAGGATTCCCGGTCTCTGTGAAGTGCAAATGTCGGTAACACCGGAACCAGTGAGAATACAGCTCCCATCGGGCAGAAATTTCTGCAGAAAAATCTTTCCTCCAGACACATTCCGACAATCAGAAGCACCAGAATGACCAGCCCTATGAGATATCCATTCAGTTTAAAATTTCCTGCATGTATCATGGAAAATACATCCCACGGACTTGTTCCCTGCGCTTTATTGTATACACCGCCATAACACATAAATACGATGATTGCCAGAATCACATATTTCAGATATACAAGTCTGTCTGCAATCCGGTCCGGAATCTGCACCGGTTTCTTTTTCATCTTTTTGCAGATCAGTCTGTATAATGCATTCACTCCATCGCCAAGACTTCCAAATGCACAGGCGAATCCACAAAAGAATCTTCCGAAAACAGCAGTATATATACACACCACAATAAGTACAGTAACAAATGATGTCAGCGCCACTTTTTCGCCTGCGCCAATCTGTGTAAATATATATTTCACACCTGCAAATGCTGCCGTGTATACCGACGGAATAAAGATAAAATACAGCAATTGGATGATTGCCCTTATCCATATATGTATCTTTTTCAATTGTTTTGCATTCATTTATTTTACCGCCTTTTCTAATGCCTGTTTTGTCGCATTCTTAATTCCTGTAGAACTGAAAGTCGCACCACTGATCGTATCTACTTCTGCACTTTGCGCATCCAGAATCTTCGGTATAATATCTTTCGCCATAGTCAGATAAGAACCATCTTCTCCGTCAGCAGAGACAATATTTATTTCCTTAATCTTCTGCTTTTTTACTATTACTTCCACTTTAACAGTTCCACCAAATCCATCCGCTTCTCCGGTATATGTTCCGTCTTTATAAGAACCGTTTTTTGAATCCTCATCTTCTAAACTTTCCGTATTTTCGATTTTGGCATTCAGTTTTGCAATTTCCTCATCTTTTGCTCTGGCTTCCAGCACGGAATTATATCCCAATATCAACCCGACGATCACTACAAGGCTCATCAGGCGCATCCAGAATTCTCTCATTCTTCTCTCTCCTTTAACTCAGTCTCTTTTTACTGTCTTTTTGCAGAAAGCAATGCGTTCTCACACGCATCCAGGATTGCTTTTGAAGTGCAGGTTGCACCCGATACTGCATCAATTCCTTCTGTATTACCTTTCTCGATCAGCTGGCTTGTCACACCTTTTTTACTTGATGTTCCGTTTGCCGCGCGGAGGATATATCTGTCATTTGATGAATCTCCGTCCCCTTTTACATCGGTAACAGCAACGATCTTGTCATCCCGCACCGTCACTTTCAATGTCAGATTATAGGCCGTGAAATCTTCATCTTCATCTGGTCTGCACAGCGCACGTCCTTCATAGATACCATTTTTATATACTGTAGTATCATCTTCGCCATCGTCTTTTTTCTCCAGCAGTGCCAGTGCCTGGTTCAGATTCTCAAGAGCCTGGTCTACATCTTCCTGACTGATCTCTGTCTTATCTGTATCAAGCAGCTTCTGTGCATCTTCCATTCTGGTCTTAAGAACCGCATAGGTTGCTTCCGTATAATCCTCTTGTTTCAGTTCTTCTGCTTCTTTCATCACTTTTTCAAGTTCTGAAGTATCAGCTTTTTCTTTATCTGGTTCCGTTGTCTGTCCGTTTGTTACCTTTTCTGCTTCTTTTAATGCATTCTTCACTGCATTTATAAGACCATTTGAACTGTAAGTTGCTCCGGATACTACGTCCACATCCGTACTCTGTTTTTTCATAATATTTTTTACTACATCCATTGCACGGTTAAAGAATTTTTCATCATCATGATTCTTTGTTACGAGCACTGCCTTGATTGATTTATCCTGAAGAACCACCGCTACTTCTATCTCTCCGTTGTATCCTTCTGCCGTTCCGTAATAAATACCTTCTTTATATGGGAAATTGCCTTTAACAGTCGTATTGTCTTCTGTCTTAGAAGTATCTTCCGTCTTCGTATTTACAGACTGTGAATTTCCGCTTACTGCAGCCTGACGGAGTGCGTCTCTTACCGCACTCTTGATTCCGTTCGAACTGTAAGTCGCACCGGAGATTACATCTACATTTGTACTCTGCGATGAAATAATATTGCCGATCAATGCTTTTGCACGATTCAGATAACTGCTGTCATCATGATTCTCCACAACCTCAACAGACGCAATCTTTCCTCCGCTGATCACAACCTTAACTTTCAAAGTTCCTCCGAATCCGGTTCCTGTTCCATAATAGGTTCCATCTTTATATGCTGCCGCATCCTGTACGTCAGCCAGTGACAGTGTACTTCCCTGTGCCGCTGCATTTCCGGACTGGGATTCTCCCGTCTCTCCACTGTCTTTTTCTCCTGTCAATGCATTCTTCACTGCACTGATAATACCATTAGAGCTAAATGTTGCGCCAGACACCACATCCACATCCAGAGTCTGCCCTGCAATGATCCTGTCTATCACTGCTTTTGCACGGTTAAAGAATGCTGCATCGTCCGAAGAACTTAAGATATCGATTGCCGTAATCTGTTTATCTTTGATCGTTACCGCAACAGTCACCTCGCCGGCATAACCGGTTCCTGTTCCTTTATAGATTCCGTCTGCCAGATCAAAAGAACCTTTTGCCTTGCTTTCTGTCTTCTTCGCTTCATCGGCATCCGTTGTCTTTGTCTCTTTCGTCTGCGCCTGAGCTTCATAAACCGGTGCCTGATAGCCGCTTAATGACACCCCGATACAGGCTGCAACTACAATCGCCGAGGTAGCCGGTGCACCCTGTTTTATTTTTTTGATCACTTTTTCTTTATCCATGTCTTCCACCTCTACTTTTTCATTATGTTTACCTTATAATCCGATTGAAAATCATCCGCAATTCCTTCTGATACATATAATTGATCGTCATCCGTAAGCAGGATCACATCAAATTTATCGCTATACTTCTTCCAGAATTTCTCTGCTTTCTCTTTTCCCATGATAAAAAGCGAAGTAGATAATCCATCCGCAAGTGTTCCATCATCACTTACGATTGTCACCGAAGTCAGTCCGTTCTCTGCCGGATAGCCGGTAACCGGATCAATAATATGGTGATATTTCTTCCCGTTTTTTTCAAAGTATCTCTCATATCCACCCGATGTAATAACCGCCTTGTCCTTTGCCTGCAGGATTCCAAGATAATTTCCGTCTTCATCCGGACTTTCTACCGCAACCTTCCATGCACTTCCATCTGGTTTTGCACCAAGAAGCTGTACATTTCCTCCAAGACTTACCAGGCCGCTCGTCACACCACACTCTTTATAAATCTGCATAATCCTTGAAGATGTATATCCCTTCGCAATGCCTCCGAAATCAATTTTCACATTCTTGGGCAACGTGATTTTTTTTGTCTTTTTGTCATATTGGATCTTCGATGCATCTACATTCTTCAGTAACGCACTCAGTTCATCCTCCGCAGGAATCCGGTAATTCTCCGTTGTAAATCCCCATGCATCCATGACCGGGTAGATGGATATGTCAAATACTCCTTTTGTCTGTTTATATATTTTTTCAGAGCGTTCATACAAGTACGCCGTGTCATCCGAAACAACCGCTTCCCCGTTTTGATTTAATTTGTACACTTCACTGTTTTCATTTCCGGTAGACAACATTTCATCCAGCCGTTTGATCTCTGTCTCAGCTTTATCTACTGCTTCAGATGCATGCTCTCCATATGCTGTTACCGTCATATACGTATCCATCGCAAATATATCGCGGCTTTGCTTTTCTTCACTGGATTTTTCGGAATTTTCACTTTTGGAATCTTCTTTTTTATCTGTCTGCGTCTGTGTTTTCTTGGCGGATGCCGTACTGTTTCCACATCCAACGGTTCCCATTGACACCGCCGCACATAAAATGGCTATTACAATCTTTCTTTTCATTCTTTATCCTCTATATCTATAGTTACTTTCATCTACCAATAGTTAGTCCGTGTTGTTTTCAGTTCTGTTCTTCTAACTCAATAAATGTACCATATGTTTTTTTCTGCTTCAATTCTTTTTTTGATATTGATATTTATTATCATTTAATTCCACTGTTGATTTTCCACCAAAAAAGCGCAAAAAAAATATCCTGAAATCTTTGATTCTTTCAAAAATTTCAGGATATCAGTGGACCTGGCGGGAGTTGAACCCGCGTCCGAAAGCCCATCCATTCGAGCATCTCCCATCACAGTCATTATATTAACATTCCCTCCATGCGGCACCTAATGACAGGTTCCTCACTTTAGTAGCTTCATAAGTTCTTCCATCTCCTCAAAGCTTTGGAAACGAAGTGCTCCGCCTGTTTGAAGCCGGTGACCCGGACAGCGGATGATCCGGGGCCGACTGCGGCCTAATTAGGCTGCGTACGCTAATTCTGTATTGTCTGCGTTTATATTTAAGTGGAACTTTTAACGTAGTGTCCCGCTACGGATGGCTTCTCCAACTTCCAGACCCCCGTCGAAACCAGTACAAGCCCTGATTGTAATGCTTTTCTGGTTTGCAGACTGTCTTTCTTTAGGTAAAGCATATTATACCCCCGTAAGAGTTATTTTGTCAAGGTTCACAAGACAATGAATTTTACGATCTACAGGACCTGCCCCCGGCAGCTCCTTACGAATGCATGGCAACAAAAAAAGCGGGAAACAAATGCTTCCCGCTTTTTGTACTAACGATTCTTGATACGTCTTCTGATAATCTCAGCGATCACTGCAAATGCTGCTACAGCAGATGCGATTGGGATTACTGGCATGGTGTCTCCGGTTTTGGCTGCATTTCCATTATTATTCTTGTTGTTCTTTCCAACATTCTTATGATTGCCGCCTTTCGGATTCTTTCCGTTTGCATTATTATTGCTGACATTCTGTCCATTACCCTTATTATCGTTATTCTTATTATTATCTTTTCCTGTATCTTTTCCGTCTGCTTTTTTAAGATTACCTATTGCCTGTTTCAGAGCTTCTGTCTTCTGATCAATCTCTGCCTGTGTTACATCGTCTTTATTTGCAGCTTCTACTGCTTCTTTCAGCGCTTCCTGAAGTGCATCCCAGCTTTCTTTTGTATAATCTTCTTTGTTCAGTTTCTGTGCTTTTTCAATGTATTTTCTGATATCATCTTTCTTCACTTCTTCCTGAACTTTCTTAAGATTCTTTATTGCTGTCTGAAGTGCCTGAAGTGCATCATCAACTTCTTTCTGTGTTGCTGCCGTATTATTATCTACAAGATATGCTGCCTGAAGTGCTGTCTGGAAATCATTCCATGACTCTTCTGTATAGTCTACACGCGTATATTTCTCTGCATTGGCTATTGCTTTCTTCAGTTCTTTTTTGTCAGCTTCTTTTACCGGTTCTTCTTTTACCGGCTCCAGATTATCCATTGCCTCTGTCAGAAGTGCTGTTGCATTATCTACTTCTTCCTGTGTTGCAGACTCATTTTTCTGAACTGCCTTCGCAGATTCGAGTACTCTTGCAAATGTCTCCCAACTGTCACTTGTATAATCTTTTTCTGCTCGTGACTCGGCTTCCCTGATCACTGCATCTAATGCTGTCTTATCTACTGTTTCCGGCTTGTCCTCTGCATATTTGCCATAGACCTTCCATTCAATCACTCCGACACCGTGTGCAGGATCTCCGTCGTTCATAAACTCCGGTTCCATAGTCATACGGATTGCTTTTGTCTTAATGTTTGCAAGTTTTACAGTATTGTATTCATCTTCCACACATGCAAGTCCCTGTGCTTCATCTGCCACAACCCATTCACCTGCATCATTCAGATACTCAAAGCTTGCACTCTTTGGTGCCACGATTCCACCGTGATCTGAGAAATAATAGATATCCATACTATTAATTTCAACAGGTTTATCCCAGGTATAGCTTACCCATGCATTCTTCGCAACACCATTTTCATATCTGTTATTCCAGTTATGCCATGCACCATGTGATGTATCATGGGATTCTGTTGGTTCATAACCATCATTTAATGTTGCAAGTCCGCCAAGATCGTTGGTGTAATCGCAGATTCCATCTGCTTTCGCTTCCGGTGCGATATTATCATATTCCGGTTTTTCACCTTTTTTCACTAACGCATTTGCTGCTTTCAGAAGATTTGTTCTTGCAAGATCTGCTGCCTCCTGCGTAACAGTATTATCAGCAGCTGCTGCCTTTGCTTCTTCAAGTGCTTTTGCAAATGTCTTCCATGAAGATGCGGTGTAATCACTTTCGTTCTTTCCTTCTGCTTCCTGGATAGCTGCTTTTAAGGCCGTAAGATCTGCCGCTTTCGTTCCGTTTACTTTCCACTCAAGAACTCCGATTCCATGTGCAGGGTCCGCATCACTTAAGAATTCAGGTTCCATTACCATACGGATTGCTTTTGTCTTGATGTTACCCAGTTTGGTTGTATTGTATTTGTCTTTTTCACAACCAAGTCCTTCTGCATTCGGAACTTCTTTCCATTCACCTGCTTCGTTCAGATATTCGAATTTCACAGATTTCGGAGGCTGGATTCCGCCACCGTCTGTACCGTAATATACATCTGTACTTTCCAGTACCATTTCTGAATCCCATGTATAACTTACCCATGCATTCACTACATTGCCATCTGCATCATAACGGTTATTCCAGTTGTGCCACATTCCTTTGCCTGCGTCTACCTGACTTCCATCCCAATCTCTTGATGAAGACGGGTCAATGTTGTTATTAAGCTGTGCAAGACCTCCAAGATCTGTTGTATAATTACAGATTCCGTCTACTGCTGCCTTCGGAGCAATATTCTTGTCTTCTGCTTTCTTCACCAGATTATTCTGTGCCTTTACCAGTGCTGCAAGTGCTGCTTTGACTTCTCCGGAACTTACCTTTTCTGATTCAAGAACAGATTTTGCTGTTTTTAAAGCTGCTTCGAATGCTTTGTAGCTGTCTTCTGTATAAAGGTTTGCCTCTTCTGTCTCTGCATCCTTCACTGCCTTTTCCAGATCTGCCTTATCGTTTTCATCCGCATATTTTGCAGTTCCGTATACCTTCCACTCCATAACGCCTACACCGTTCGTATCATTTGCCTGCTTGTTTAACGTCACACGGATAGATTTCGTTGTTATTTCATCAAAGGTCGTATTGTTGAATTTGTCCATTTCCATTCCATAAGAAGATGGATTCGGAACTTCTTTCCAGTTTCCTTCGGAATCAAGATATTCATAAGTATAGCTCTTAGGGATCTTAATTCCACCCTTTGTATAATCTCCTTCTGTATCGCCGTCATACCAGAGATAGATATCTGCTCCTGTCAGCTTCATCTCCTGGTTCCATGTATAGGTAACTGTTTCTTTCGAACTTGCATTACCCCATGTTCCATATCTTGCCATACCACTTGGATTATATGAGCTTTCCGGTATCTTGCCATCATTGACAGCACTTACTTTTTCCCAGCTGGATACATAACTTGTTGATACAGCTGCACCATATGCCAGGTTACCGTCTGCTGTTGGAAGTGATGACATGATTCTTGCAAGTTTTGCTGCCGCAAAATCAACCTCTTCCTGTGTTGCTTCTTTATTGTCATTCACTGTAACTGCTTCCTGGATTGCTTCCGTTAATGCAGCCTTGTCTTCTTCTGTCAGTTCATATTTTGTAAGATCCAGCGCATTTGCACTGTCAATTGTCTTTTTCAGAAGTGTTTTGTCAATGACATTCTCTGCATATCCATATACTTTCCATTCAATCACACCACAACCTTGTGTCTTTGGACTCATATTCATACGGATAGCTGTTGTCGTTACCGGCGCAAATGTTGTTGTATTATATTTGTTCAGTTCTGTACCACAGCCTGACACGTTTGGAAGATCACGCCAGTTGCCATTTGCATCTTTATACTGATAACTTACTGATTTTGGTACAAAGTTACCATCTGTAAAATAGTATGCGTCTGACTGATATATCGTCACTTCTGACTCCCAGTCATACTGCACCCATGCATCGGCGCCATTATCTCCCAGCCAGTTATGCCATACACCATGTGATTTGTCGTTTGAACTTGCCGGATCATATCCGTCATTCAGTCCTGCCACTCCTCCCAGATCCTCCGGTGTATCGATAATTGCTGATGGTGTTGCGATCAATGCCACGTTCTGTGCTTCTCCGGATACTACCATAACCGTAACTTCTACCTTCAGATCTGTATCTTTTACCGTTCCATTTACAGTAAAGTTTCCGGAATCTCTAAGCTTGTATGGAAAATTCAAGCAAAAAATAATAGGAAGAATGCAGTA
>OIEF01000901.1_pt1 | contig 11070 bp, 6 predicted proteins | sample 1581721 | NCBI WGS metagenome assembly OIEF01 (sample SAMN01760908, study PRJEB22395) | human gut metagenome
TTTTTTAAAATAAACATTTGAGGTGAGAAATATTGGATAAATATGAATATAGGGTGAAGACCGAGCAAATGCTTGATCATCTGGAAAAGAAGGAGTACCAGCAGGCAAAGGAAATTGCCGATGGTATAGACTGGCGAAGAGTAAAGAATGCGTCAATGCTCAATACAGTCAGTGAGATTTATGAATATAACGGTGAGTTTAAGAAGGGGAGAGATATACTGTTCCTGGCATTTGACAGAGCACCGGGAAGCAGAAAAATTGTATATCGTTTAGGCACACTGGCATTGAAGATCAAAGATATCAGAGAAGCAACAGATTGTTATGAAGAATTCGTAAAGCTGGCACCAAAAGATCCGAATCAGTATATTTTAAAATATAAGATTCTGAGAACACAGGGGGCATCGCTGACAGATCAGATTACAGCACTGGAAGAATTTAAAAAAGCGGAATATATTGAAAAGTGGGCATATGAACTTGCCAAATTGTATGATGAAGCCGGAATGACAGCAGAATGTCTGGAAGAATGTGATGATCTGATCTTGTGGTTCAGTGAAGGCAAATATGTATACCTTGCAATGGAACTGAAGATGAAGTATAAGCCACTGACACCACTTCAGCAGGAGAAATATGACAGCCGTCCGGGAGCGGTTAAGAAGAAACCGGAACCGGAGAAACAACCGGAATCAACACTGGAAGAAGTGGATGACGAGAATGAATATAATGAAAGTACAGAAGAGACTGTTGACGTACAAGAAGAGCCGGTCAGAGAGCCAGTGACAGAAAGAGTTGATGAATCTGAAGTTCAGGAAATTCCTCCGCAGGAAGTACCGATGCAGGAAACTGTTGTACAGGAAGAGATTCCACAGGAAGAAATTGTAGAAGAAGCTGCAGAAGAAGTCGTGGAAGAAGAACCGGTATATACTGAACCGGAAGAGGCTGCGGAAGAACATGGATCAACAATCAAACAGGTTGTGACGGGAGCTACTTTGGAGGAAGCTTTAGCGCAGGGCATGGCGGTTGCCAATGGCATTACAATTGAAGAAGAAGCAATGAAAGAGCGTGAAGATGAGATTCTGGCGAATGGTCAGATGATGATCGATGATATTCTTCAGAAATGGGAAGAAAAACAGAAAGACCACGAAGCAGCAATCGAGAAGCAGAAAGCAAAAGATGAAGAGCGTCTTCAGAAAGAAAGAGAACAGGCTCGTATCCGCCAGGAAGAAGAACGCAGAGAAGTTGAGAGAAAAGCGGCGGAAGCTGAGGCAAGAAGAAAAGCCGAGGAAGAAGAGGCAGCAAGAAAGGCGGCCGAAGAAGAGGCAAGAAGAAAAGCCGAGGAAGAAGCAGCAAGAAAGGCAGCCGAAGAAGAAGCAAGAAGAAAAGCTGAGGAAGAAGCAGCAAGAAAAGCGGCCGAAGAAGCAGCAAGAAGAAAAGCCGAGGAAGAAGCAGCAAGAAAAGCGGCTGAAGAAGAAGCAAGAAGAAAAGCCGAGGAAGAAGCAGCAAGAAAAGCAGCCGAAGAAGAGGCAAGAAGAAAGGTCGAGGAAGAAGCAGCAAGAAAGGCGGCCGAGGAAGAGGCAGAACCGATAAGCAAGACACAGAGAATTCCGGATGATATTGTACGTCTGATGGAAGAAATGGGAAATGAAGAGTCGGAAGAAGAACTCTATGAAGAGGATTTTGAAGATGATTCGGAAACGGAAGAAGACTTCATTGAAGGAATCGAAGAAGAACTTAGCGGAATCGATATGAGTGGAAGCAGTTTTGAAGAAGCCGATTTCGGTGATGAAGATTTTGAAGAAGCTGATTTCGAAGAGGAAGACTTTGAGGATGAAGACTTTGAAGAAGCTGATTTTGAAGAGGAAGACTTTGAGGATGAAGACTTTGAAGAGGCTGATTTCGAAGAGGAAGACTTTGAGGATGAAGACTTTGAAGAAGCTGATTTTGAAGAGGAAGACTTTGAGGATAAAGACTTTGAAGAAGCTGATTTCGAGGATGAAGGCTTCGAAGAAGAGGACGAAGAAGAAGCTGATTTCGAAGAGGAAGACTTTGAAGAAGCTGATTTTGAAGAGGAAGACTTTGAGGATGAAGACTTTGAAGAAGCCGATTTTGAAGAAGACTTCGATGATGATTTTGCGGATGTAGAGGACGACGAAGAAGACTTCGATGATGATTTTGCAGATGTAGACGATGAAGAGACAGATTTTGATGACGAAGACTTAGAGATTGAAGACGATGAAGAAGCGGATGAAGAGTTAGAAATCGAAGAGCCATCAGAGGAAGAGATTCAGGCAAGAATCAAGAAATCTAAAGGCGGTGTTCCGTTCGATACAGGATTTGTTGTAACCGGAAGATATGATCTGAGTGCTACGAGTGAGATCGGTCTGAAAGCCGGACTTACAGAAGAACAGAAGAAGTTGTTCTCATATTTTGTACCGGTGAGAGGAATGAGCGAACAGATCGTTGAAGTACTTGATAACGACAGAAGGGCACAGAGAGAAGGAACATCCAAGACAGGTAACCTTCTTGTGATTGGTAGAAAAGGATCTGGTAAGACAGTCCTTGCGGTTGATATTGTAAAAGCAATTCAGAAACAGAGAAGTCTGAAACAGGGTAAAGTAGCAATCGTTACAGGTGAATCTCTTAATAAGAAAGAGCTTACGAATATTATTCAGAAGCTGCGCGGCGGAGCGATCATCATCGAGCATGCAGGAAAATTGAATGCGAGAACTGTAAAAGAGTTAAATTATCTGATGGAGAAGAAGACAGGAGAATTGCTCTTTGTACTGGAAGATCAGAGAAAACCTCTGGAGCGTCTGATGACAGCAAACCCGGAATTCAAGAAGAAGTTCAGTTCTAAGCTGGAGCTTCCGGTATTCATCAATGATGAGCTGGTAACATTCGGTCAGACATATGCGAAAGAGAATGGATACAAATTGGATGAGATGGGAATCCTTGCACTGTACAGCCGTATCGATGTAATGCAGAGAGAAGATCATGCAGTATCAGTTGCTGAAGTAAAAGAGATCATGGATGAAGCAATCTCACATTCACAGAAAGCAAATGTAAAACATCTTGCACGAAGAGTATTCGGCAAGGGAACCGACGATTCTGACAGAATTATTCTGAAAGAAGAAGATTTTAGAATTTAACAAAAACGAATACCTGTAAGAGGCTGTCGAGAATAGGATTTACAGGTCGGATTTTGAAAGAGTTTTGACAAACTAAACGGTCAAAGCTCTTTCTTTTTGCCTGTTTGTAAAGTATAATGTTCTTATAAATATGCAGCAGAATGCGAGGGGTAATTATGGCTGAAAAAAAGAAAAAACCATATGAAATAGGTGAATTGGATCAATACCTTTTCGGACAGGGCAATCATTATGAGATTTATGAGAAGCTGGGCGCACATCTGGTACAGAACGGAAAACAAAAAGGTGTGTATTTTGCAGTGTGGGCACCGCATGCGCAGGCGGTATCGGTAGTCGGAGAGTTCAATGAATGGGACACAGAGGCAAATCCGATGAAGAGGGAAGAGCCGCTCGGGATCTATACCTGTTTTATACCAGGTGTGAAGAAGGATCAGATGTATAAATATTGTATCGAGACTTATTCGGGAGAACAGATATTTAAGGCAGATCCATATGCCAATTATGCGGAGTTAAGACCGGGAACAGCATCCAGGGTCGCAGATATTGAGAATATCAAATGGACAGATACAGAGTGGATGACACGTAGAAAGACCTGGAATCATAAGCACGAGCCAATGTCTGTCTATGAGGCACACATTGGTTCCTGGATGCGTCATCCGGGAAGGGAAGATGAAGGATTCTATACATATAGAGAATTTGCCAGGGCAATTACCAAATACATAAAAGAAATGGGTTACACACATGTGGAATTGATGGGAATTGCCGAGCATCCGTTTGACGGATCCTGGGGATATCAGGTGACCGGATACTATGCACCGACATCCAGATATGGGTCGCCGGAAGATTTTGCATGGATGATCAATTATCTGCATAGAAATAAAATCGGTATCATTCTCGACTGGGTACCGGCACATTTCCCGAAGGATGCACACGGACTGGCAGATTTTGACGGAACACCGACGTACGAATATGCAGATCCAAGATTGGGAGAACATCCGGACTGGGGAACGAAAGTATTTGATTTTGGAAAGAATGAAGTAAGGAACTTCCTGATCTCAAATGCGTTATTCTGGGTTGAGAAGTTCCATATAGACGGATTGCGTGTGGATGCGGTTGCTTCGATGCTGTATCTGGATTACGGACGAAAGGACGGAGAATGGGTTGCAAACAAATATGGCGAGAATAAGAATCTGGAGGCGATCGATTTCTTCAGACATCTGAATTCTGTTGTACTTGGAAGAAACCCGGGAGCACTTATGATCGCAGAGGAATCTACGGCATGGCCGCAGGTTACCGGAGATGTAGAAGAAGGTGGATTGGGATTCAGTCTGAAGTGGAATATGGGATGGATGCATGACTTCACAGAATATATGAAACTGGATCCATATTTCCGAAAGGATAACCATCATCTGATGACATTTGCCATGAGTTATGCATACAGTGAGAATTATATTCTGGTATTGTCGCATGATGAGGTGGTACATCTCAAGTGTTCGATGTTGAATAAGATGCCGGGACTTGGATTTGATAAATATGCGAATCTGAAAGCCGGATATGCATTTATGATGGGACACGCAGGAAAGAAACTTCTGTTTATGGGACAGGAATTTGCACAGCTTCGTGAATGGAGTGAAGAACGGGAACTGGACTGGTTCCTGCTGGCCGAACCGGAACATCAGCAGATGAAGATGTGGGTAAAAGACCTCTTACACCTGTATAAGAGGCATAAGGCAATGTATGAGATGGATCAGAGCTGGGAAGGATTCGAATGGATCAATGCGGATGACGGATACAGAAGTATCTACAGCTTTATGAGACATTCGAAAGGTGCAAAGAAGAATCTGTTGTTCGTCTGCAACTTTACGCCGATGGCAAGAGATGATTACAGAGTCGGAGTGCCGAGAAAGAAACAGTATAAACTGATCCTGAACAGTGATGAGGAGAAATACGGCGGAACCGGAGCAGATCGTAAGAAGATATACAAAGCGGAGAAGAAAGAATGTGATGGAAGACCGTATTCATTCGCATACAAATTGCCGCCTTACGGAGTTGCTGTATTCGAGTTTTAATTATATGAAGTCAGTGGCAAAAAACTTTGATGCCTGCGGATAAAAATGCCGGGAAGTGTTGAAACTTCCCGGCATTTTTCGTTTTACTAGACATCTTTATTAATGACTGTATTTAGTTGGAAGAACTGTCGGCTGAGGAATCAGAAGTATCGGAACCAGAGGCATCGGATTCACTGCTGTTTTGTGTGTTGCTCTGGTTATCAGACTGGTTATCTGTACTGTCATTCGATGAAGAATCATCAGCAGAGTTGTCTGTTGTGCCGTCATCTGAAGAATCAGCATCGTTGTTCAGAGAATCGTTCTGTGTGTCGCCAGACGGCTCATCAGTGTTATCAGAGTTATCTTCTGTAATGGCATCATCGTTACTCTTGTCTGTGTCGTCTTTCTTAGAATTGCTTCCACCGAACAGATCTTTGAAGAACTTCTTGATCTTGCCCCAGAATCCGCTGTCATCACTGTTGTCATCCGAAGTATCATCCGAAGCGGCATCTGAACTGTCTGTGCTGTTGGAAGAATTGTCGGAAGAATCCAGTGTACTGTTAGTTACGACATCATCACCGAGTGCGCTGTCATCCGTGCCGTTAATGATTCCGCCATCGGAACTGTCATCGCCGCCGAAGATACCTTTGATAGAACTCCAGAGGTTGGAGAAGAATCCGCCACTCTTTCCGTCAATGTTATCTAATGTATTCTTCAGAGCTTTGACATCATAGTCATACTGGGAAATGTTTTTCATCAGATCGGAGATCTTGTCGATCTGTTCCTGTGTCAGCGTGACGTTGTTATCCTTGGCAGCGTTTTCAACTGCATTCTGAATGTCATCTGCATCCGTTAATCCGCCCTCGATCACATCTTTTTTTACATCGTTCATGACACTTTCCGCTTTGTCCTGGCCGATGTTATTGGCCAGATCTCCTGTGGTGACAAGTTCATCGGTCGCAGCTGCTTTCTGATCGTCATTCAGAGTTGTTCCGGTGGCTTTCTCATAAGCCATCATGATACCTGTCAGTGCACCGGTTCCGGATACTTCGATCGGAGAAGCGGCAACGACATTACAGTTTTCAACACCGGATGTCAGAAGCGTACTGGAGATCATAGAGCTTGTAACATAAGTTAAGTTGGAAACCTTTACCTGGATTCCGCCGCTTGTGGTCGATTCTACATAAGAACAGCTGTAGGTACGGGTACCGATTTGTTCGTCGGGAGCGACTCCTTCCAGATATTTTCTTTCATCTGCATTGGTAACTTCGATGACTTCTGCTTTGTCAGATGAAGTTCCGAAATACTCATACATAGAATTCTTCTGTGAATCAGTCAGATTGGCGCCAAGTGTTACGACTTTGGATGAATCTGCTCTTACAACCAGTGGTGCCGCAGTAGATCCAAGTACGATTGCCATGGCAACTGGTAATGCTCTTTTAAATTTTTTCATAATGCGTGGTGTGTTCACCATGCCCCCTTTTTATTAAATATTTTTATCCCTGTTACTTTTTTAATATAACATAAAACAGTGTGTTTTCCTAGAAAATATAAATTAACTATTTCTAAAGATTTTCTGTAGATTGCGTCCGCATCTGCACAGTCAACAACTTCTGCAGGCGTGAGTCCAGCTCCTTTTGCGGTATCATTCCCTGCATGGTGGCAATCAGTTCTCGGTCTTTGAAAATGAGAAATGACGGAAGAAGATCGGTCTGATATTGCGCAGCAAGAAGTGCGGATTCAGAGGTCTCTACTTCAAAAAAGCAGATGCTGCCGAAATATTTCTTCTGATATTTCTTTTCCAGATCTTCTATGACAGGGCGCATCATTGCACATTTTCCACACCAGACAGCGTAGAACATGACTACAGCCAGTGTGGGATGCTCCGGTCCAGCCTTTGCCGGTGTATCGGAAGAAAACTGCCAGTGGTTCATCCGGCAGATATCAAAGTTCTGTGTCGTCAGATGTAACATAAGCTTCCACCCTTTCCCATAAGAAACAGGAGCATAAGATATGCTTTCTATTAATATATGAAAGGAAAGGGAAGAAGTGCAGGCAGACAGGATTGGTATATAAGTCCGGATATTGCAGCATGTTATCTGCGCTTTGCGATCAGTTTACAGATCGGATTGCCCATAGAAGAGAACTTGGCTTCATATTCAGTCATAATATTGCCCTGATTCATCGTACTGTCGTTATGAAGATCATAGGATAGCTGATCCAGAACGAAAAGTTCGGAAGTTTCAAGTTCTTCTACTGAAAAGTCAAAGAGCGGCCGGTTGTCGGTCTTGAATTCTACCGTTCCATCTGCGGTCAGGACTTGGTCATAAAGCTTGAAGAATTCATTGGAAGTCAGTCTTCTTCTTGCATGGCGGGCTTTCGGCCACGGATCGGAGAAGTTCAGGTAGATACGTGATACTTCTGCCGGGGCGAATACGGTTGGCAGGTCATTTGCATCCATACAGATGAACCGGATGTTGGCAGGAGCTTTCCCCTCTGCTTCCAGTTCCTGAAATTTCTCAACGGCACGCAGCAGAACGCTGGAATAACGCTCAATGCCGATGTAGTTGATCTGTGGGTTTTTGGCTGCCAGGGTCAGAAGAAACTGACCTTTTCCCATGCCGATCTCGATATGCAGGGGCTGCTCTTTTTTAAACGTCTGGTTCCAGTCTCCGCGTAAGCTTTCCGGATCTTTCACAACTTCTTTGCAGGCTTCGAGAACGCTCTCTGCACGTGGTATATTTCTAAGACGCATACGTGTATTCCTCCTTATAATCACTGGATTTGCAAATCGTTCTTAGTTTAGCGTCTGTGCAGGAAAAAGTCAATGGAAGCAGAAATTGTCAGAAGAATTGAGAAGAAATAATACAATATATACAAAATAATTGTGGTAATTTTAAAAAATAGGTGTATTATTATAACATGGATAAAAAAATAACAATTATTTGTTGTGAAATGTGCGAAAAGGAGGGCGGCTTATGAACTCTGTAATTGAAAAATTGGCTGAAGTAGAGACGACGGCGGAGACGATCGTAGAGCATGCCAGACAGCAGAAGAGTGAAATTGAAAGACAGATACAGGAAGAAAGAGATCAATTTGACCGGGATCTGGAAGAAGAGACACAGAAAAAACTGGAGAAGATAAAAGAAAAGTCGCAGCAGGAAGTAGAGAAAGTTCTGGACCGGGAACGGAAGAAGGACCAGAAGGCGATTGATGATCTGAAGAGGGAATACGAAGAAAATCATGACATTTATGCAGAGGAAATCGTAAGACATATGATCGAGGTGTAGCGTATGGGAAATGTGATGGCTTACAGCGGGATCACGACAAAGGTACGTGCGATGTCGGCGAAGCTTCTGAAAGAGAAAGATTATGATACGATCGTAGGTCTTGGTACAGTGACAGAAGCAATCGAATATCTGAAAGACAAGACGGCGTATGCACCATATGTGGAGCGGATGGATGTTTCCTTATATCACAGGGGAAATGTGGAGAAGATCCTGTATCAGTCGTTGTTCGATGATTATTCGAGGATCTTCCGGTTTGCCGGGATGGAGCAGAAGACGTTCTTAAAATTATACTGGAAACGGTATGAAGTCGATCTGATCAACTACTGTTTGAGGATCGTGTTCAATCATTATGAGAAACCATTTGATCTGGAATACAAGAAAGAGTTTTTCGACAGATATTCACAAATTTCCATAGACCGGTTGATAACTTCGAAAAATATCGACGAGCTTGTAGATAACTTACGGGATACGGAATATTATGGTGCGCTTGCCAGAATCAGAGATTCCGGAGCGGGAACGCTGTTTGATTATGATCTGGCATTGGATCTGTATTATTTTTCTACGATGTGGAAAAAGGGAAAACGGGTTCTGAAAGGACATGAGCAGAAGATATTCTTAAAGGACTATGGAATGAAGATCGATCTTCTGAATCTTCAGTGGATCTACCGTGCGAAGAAGTATTATCATATGCTTCCGCCGGACATTTATTCGATGACGATCCCGATTCATTACCGGGTTCGTGTGGAAGAGTTCAAGAGCCTGGTAGAGACTCCGACACTGGAACAGTTCGAAACCGAAGTGGGAAAAACGTACTATGCGGGAAAGTATGATTATATGCAGGCAGATAAGACACTGGAACAGATGTACCGTGACTGTCTGCGGAAATTGTACCTGACCGATAAAAGGAATGATCCGTATTCGATCGCGATCGTCAATACGTATCTGTTCCTGAAAGAAGAAGAAATCTATAAACTAACGACAGCCCTTGAGTGTATCCGTTACGGTTTGACGAAGGGAGAGACATTAGGATACTTAGGAGGTGTGAATCAATGATTGTTAAGATGAAGTTCTTAAGCATCAGCGGACCGAAGAATGATATCGACCGTGTCTGCGAGGTGTATCTGTCGAAATACGAGATGCAGCTTGAGAATGCAGCGGCAGAGCTTAAGACGACCGACAACCTGCAGCCTTTTGTGGAAGTCAATCCATACAAAGAGCCGCTTGCGAAGGCAGAACAGTTCAGCGCACTGTTAGCGGATGAAGACCAGAGGATCGATGTATCGATGAATCAGGAGGATATGCTGAACCTGATACGGGATGTCAATCATGACTATCTGGATCTGCTGGAGAAGAAAGAGTTAACGAAGAAGCAGGTAGATGAATACAAAGAAAAGCTTCTGATCATGGAGCCGTTCCGGACACTGGAATTGGATATGCAGAAATCATTAAAGTATAAATATATGAAAGTCCGGTTCGGACGGGTAGATGTGAATTATTACAAACGTCTGGAAAAATATTTATTTGATGATCTGAATGCGGTATTTATCGAAGGTACGAGGAATGAAAATTATGTATACGGATGTTATTTCGTATCTAATGCGGATTCCAGTAAGGTGGATTCGGTATTCAATTCCTTACATTTTGAAAGGATTGCAATTCCATCCGAATACATAGGAACGCCGGCGCAGGCCTGTGAAGAGCTTGAAAAAGAAATTGAAGAAAAACAGAAAGAGATTGCTGGGATTAAAAAACAGATCAGTGAACTGATGGCAAAGAATGCCGCAAAGCTCCGAGGTGCGAAGAAGCGTCTGGAAGAACTGGCTACGAACTTTGATGTCCGCAAGCTGGCGGCAAGGATCGAAGAGGGAGATAATAAAGAAGACTATTACATCCTGTGCGGATGGATGGGCGAAGATGATGTGAACAAATTCCTAGCGGAATCGAAGAATGATGATAAGGTATTCGTTGTTGTAGAAGAAGACAAGGAGAAATTCTTTGGAGAGCCGCCGACGAAGCTTAAGAATCCAAGGTTCTTCAAGCCGTTCGAGATGTTCATCCGGATGTACGGGCTTCCGGCAAATGATGAGATGGATCCGACGATGTTCGTGGCACTGACGTATACATTTATCTTTGGTGCGATGTTCGGGGATGTCGGCCAGGGCTTATGCCTGTTTGTATTCGGCGGGCTTTTGTATCTGATCAAGAAGATCAACCTGGCAGGGATCATATCCATTGCGGGACTGTTCTCGACATTTTTTGGATTCATGTTCGGAAGTATCTTCGGATTTGAAGATGTGATACAGGCACGCTGGTTAAGACCTGTGGATGCGATGACGAACCTGCCGTTTATCGGACAGCTCAATACGGTATTCGTGGTAGCTATTGCATTTGGTATGGGATTGAATATCCTGGTGATGATCTTTAACGTGATCAACGCAGTTAAGAGTCATGATCTGGAAAATATGTTATTTTCCCACAACGGAATCGCAGGACTGGTGTTCTATGGATTCCTGGTGCTGACGATCGTGCTTTATATGACGGGACATAAGGTTCCGGGTAATATCATGATGGTAATTTTCCTGGGGGTTC
>OIEF01000902.1_pt1 | contig 11069 bp, 9 predicted proteins | sample 1581721 | NCBI WGS metagenome assembly OIEF01 (sample SAMN01760908, study PRJEB22395) | human gut metagenome
GTGCTGCTATCGCAGCCTGTCTAGTTTACCTAATCACTCAAGGCAGCGCAAACGCCATCGAGAATACGCACAGCAAGGGTTTGTGCATCGCTTGACGTGAACGTGCCGTTGTAGCACGTAAGGCCGGTGAGCTCGATGCGCAGATGCGCGGGCTTGGACGCCGCGGCCTCAAAAGCGGTGCTAATACGCTTGGCAAGGTTGTTGCACTGAGCGAGCGTAAGGGTTGGACGTGGCTCGGCGTTCTCTGGGAGCTCGTCGCTTGCGAGTTCAAGAACCAAATCCATGCCCTCGGGAGCTTCGCCCTCGCTGAGCACCATGCCGCTGTTTTCCGTTGTGGCCGAGGCGATATTCCACATGCGCGACGCAACGCTGCGTGTGATGGGGTCCTCGCCGATAACGGCAATCTGGAAGCGCTCGAGCACGTTGGCGGCGCGAGCAAAACCGATACGGGACTCGGCTTCGGTGACCGAGGGCTTGCCCTCCCACACATGGTGCAGGCGGTTGATGTAGGCGTAGGTGTCCTGGAAGGCCATGCCGTCGGCAAACAGGCCGACATTTTCCTGGAACTGCTGCAGGGCGGCCTCGGTATGCGGACCAAAGTAGCCGTCGTCTTCGCCACAGGCAAAGCCCAAAACGTTGAGAGCGCGCTGCAGGGCCTGCACATCGGCGCCATGGAAATTGGGCATGCGCAGATAGAGGGTGCGGTCGCCCAGCTTATACGAAGCGTCTACAAGGGCGCTCCAACAGGGGATATCGACGGCATGACCGGCAGCAAGGCCGCTGTCGAGCCTGAAGGTGCTGACGGCCTGCTCAGTGGTGGCTCCAAAGTACTTGTCGGTGACTTCGGCGGCATCAATCGTGTAGCCGAGCTGCAGGAGACGAGACTGCACGTCCTCGACGGCTGCTCCTTGCATGCCCGTTGTAATAGGTTCCATGAACGAACCCCTTTCGGCGTACCATTCGTACTATTTGAGCGTCTGTCGGATAGACAACGCAAAGGGATGCATAAACATGCACTCAACAGTGTAGCAAGTTGTGCCTAAATACGCTGCTGACAGGTTTTATAACCCCCGTTAGTTAAGGCGCTCCACAAAGAAATCTGCCATGGAGAGGAACAGCTCGCGTGCGTGCGGATCAAGCTCAACGTTCTCGATGGCCGCTTTGGCCTTAGCGGTCAGGTCGAGCGCGTAAGTGTGGGCGTAATCGATGGAGCCGGTCTCCTGGAAGATCTCCACGGCGCGTGCGAGCTGCGCGGGATCATCGGTACCCGAGGAAAGAATCGCCTCGACCTCGTCGTGGTGGCGCTCATCAGAGAGGGCGTGTACGGCGACAAGCGTGCGCTTGCCCTCGGTGATGTCGGTGCGGAAGTCCTTGTTGGCGGCTTCCTTAGTGCCGACAAGGTTGAGCAGGTCGTCCTGAATCTGAAAGGCAAGGCCCGTGTGCAGGCCAAAGGCGCGCAGCGCTTCGATTTGCTCATCGCTGCCGCCGCCGATAATGGCTCCGGCGGCAAGCGGCGTGGCTCCGCTGTAAAACGCGGTCTTGTGCGTCGCCATGTCCAGGTAGTCATCAACCGAGATATCAAAGCGCCCGTCACGGACCCAACCCAGGTCGAGCGCTTGACCCTCGATGGTGCGGACGATCATCTCGGTTAGCTCGTGGAGCACGCGCAGCTTCACGTCGGACTCCAGCGTGGGGTCGTCGAGAACCGTCTTGGTGACCATGGTGAGCGCCAGGTCGCCACAATTGATGGCAAGGCCCGTGCCCTCGGTAAGGTGCATGCAGGGTTTGCCTCGACGAAGCTGTCCGTTGTCGGCGATGTCGTCGTGGATCAGCGCGCCCGACTGGAAATGCTCGATGGCTGCCGCGGCGCTGCGGGCGCTCTCAAAGCTACCGCCCACTGCGGTTGCGGCGAGCATGCAGATAAGCGGGCGGTGGCGCTTGCCGGCGTTGGCCGTAAAAGCCGAGAGCGGCGCATACAGGTAGCGCTCGATATCGGCAGAGGTCGCCTGTCCGTCAAAGAACGTGGCCAGATAGTCGTTAATCTGGTCAAAGTGCTGGGCTAAAAAGCTGGTAAACGGACTGGACACGGGTTCTCGCATTCTTTCTGAGGTTGCGTTGATGCAATATGCAGACAACATATTGCCACATTAGGGCGTTTGGCGCGGCAGTTTTGGCGATTTGGGACAACGGGCGTGCGTTTGATGGAGCGCGCCTAAATCAGCCTAAAATGCTCGAGCGCCGCAACGACACCGTCGTGATCGACGGTGTCGGTCACGTAATCGGCCTTATCCTTGAGATAGTCCGGCGCATTGCCCATGGCGATACCGACATCGACGGCGTTCATCAGCGAGACGTCATTGCTGGCGTCGCCGATGCCGTATACGGTTCCGTGGTGGGGATCGAGGGCGTCGAGTACAGACTGGATGCCCCCGCGCTTCGTGCATTCGCGGGGCGAGATTTCGGTTACCTCGAGTTCGAGCTCATTAAAGCACAGCAGCGGCTCAAGTGCCTTATCTTGAGCGATGTGGTTGGCGAGCGATGTAGACATCAAGATCTTGTAGACACTGTAATGTTGCAGCTGCGTGACTGCGTCGCCCAGGGTGCGCGCGTATCCGGGAGCATCGGGCGCATCGGCACTCATGCGCACGACGCCGTTGAGGCCCTCAAAGCGGATGACCTCGCCCGATTGCTCAAGGTAGGGGGCAAGACGCTGCAGCATACTGGGCGTCATCGACAGATCGCGAATTGCGTGTCCGTTGATCTCGGCGTAACCGCCCGCAAGACAGACGATGCCGGTCCAAGGCAGCTCAAGAAGTTTGGGGTGGATGCAGCTGAGGGTACGTCCCGTGCAGATAAAGGCCATGTTGCCGTTGGCGACAAACTCGCGGATTGCCTGCGAAACCGCCTCGTTGGGATAGGGGGAGAGGTCCCGCTCGTCTTCGGGAAGATCTTGGGCGAGCCTGGGGTCTTGCCAGGCGAGCGTTCCGTCGATATCGAAGAAGCAAATAGCGCCGCGCTTATGGGCTGCGCTGGCGGCAGGGGAGGCCGAGGTGGTGGGCACAAATTCCGGCTCGAGGCCCATGATCTGGTCAAAATGCTCTTTAACGCGGGGAACGGAGATACCGATAATCACCTGGGCGGTCTTGCCCGTAATGATGAGGCCCTTGGCGCCCACCGCGACAAACGACGCGTTATCTGCAACGATGGAAGGGTCTGCGACCTCGACGCGCAGGCGCGTGGCGCAGTTGGTTGCGCCCACGATATTGCCAACGCCACCTAAAAGCTGAATTACCCGCTCAGCGAGGACGTGATCTTGATCGGATCGACTATTGACCTCGTCATTGGGAGATTGCTCTTTGGCAAAGTCGCTTCCCGTTAAACAATCGATTGCCGCGCGATTGGCAACATGATCCTCGCGGCCCGGTGTCTTAAGGTCATAGACCAAGATGAGTGCTCGAAAACTAACAAAAAAGATGAGGCTAAAGGCAAGGCCGATACCGAGCGCCAAAAGATAGGCACCGGCATGCGTGCGCATGAGCGGAATAAAGTTGAAGGCTGCCATCTCCATGAGGCCGCCCGAGAAGATGCCGACGATGCCAAAGAGATTCATGGTTGTGGCAAGACAAGACGATAAGACGGCGTAGAGCAAAAAGAGCCCGGGGTGGGTGAACATAAAGAGAAACTCGAGTGGCTCGGTAACCCCGCAAACCACCGAGGCGATGATGGCGGGAACAAGGATGACCCTGAGGCCGGCGCGGCGCTCGGGTTTTGCGGTGGAGTAGAACGCAGCTGCGATGGCAGGAAGGCCAAAGAGCTTGACCCAGCCGGTGGCGGTAAAACCGGCCCACGGCGCAAGCTCATTAAGGGGGCGCGTGCTATGGGAGAGGATGGGGAGCAAACTGCTCCACGTGGCGTAGATGCCGTCGTTAATGACCAGGTTGTCGTAGTAGATCGGCATGTAGAGCAGGTGGTGCAGGCCAAAGGGCTCGAGTGCTCGTTCTAAAAAGACAAAGATGCCCACGCCAAAGGGACCGATGCCTGCAAGCGCGTGACGCAGCGTATCAGTTACATCGTATACGTAGGGCACGATGGCGGCCGAGATAGCGGCAAGGGCAAACACGGCAAAAAAGCTGATGAGGTAGACCAGCGAGGAGCCCGAGAAGGTGCCGAGCCAATCGGGAACCTTGGCATCGTAGAAGCGGTCATGGATGGCAACGACGGTTGCCGATACCGTCAGCGGGCCGATAATGCCGGTGTCGAGCGTCTTGATGCCGTCGATGACGGTGATGCCGTTGGCGGGGGTCAAAGATGACGGGTACTTAAGCCCAAGGTTGTCTCCGCTCAGCTTAATGATCTCGCTCAAAAAGAAGCAATAGGCAAAATAGGCGACGAGAGCCTCGAGGCAGCAGCGTGCCGGTTGCTTTTGGGCAAGACCGATAGGCAGCGCTACGGCAAAAAGGAGCGGGAGGCGTTTAAAGACCGTCCATGAGCCGCGCTGGATGATGGCCCAAAAAACGTACCAAGGGGTTCCGTATACGGCGAGATCGCCGACGATGTCCGCAGTCGTTGCGAGAGCGGAGACGCCGACCATGAGGCCTGATATAGAAAACAGCATGGCGGGCGCGAACATTGCCCCGCCAAAGCGTTGGATTTTTTGCAGCATGTTCTGCCTTCCGAATATCGAGGCGCGTTGCGCGTGGGGAAACGTTTAAACAATGGATTCATTGTAGAGGACCAGACGATTGTCGTACCGGCAGTTTTGAGCGAAACCGATTTGGGCATGACAGAAACCGTCAACGGTTAAATCCTGTCGCTTTACCGATATTCGGTTTAAACAACTTTAAGAAATGCTATCGTGCCTAGCCGGAAATGAATAATGTAGAGGTGAAACAATGCCAAAAGCGATATACGAAGGAATCTACCGAGAAATACGCTCGCGCATCATTAATGGGACCTATGCGTTTCAGGAGATGCTGCCAACCGAAGCCGAGCTGACCGCGGAGTTCGGATGCACTCGCAATACCGTCCGTCGCGCCTTGGGTATGCTGGCCGACGGGATGTTTGTGCAGCCCATACACGGCAAGGGCGTGCGCGTTATTTGGCTTAAGGGCGAAACCGACATGCTGGGCGCACTCGAAGAGGTTGAGTCGTTTGGCGAGTTTGCAAAGCGCAACAATGCCGTTGCATCGACGGACGTTAAGTCTTTCGAACATCTGGTTTGCACCGAGCAACTCTCTCGTCACCTGGGCTTTAAGGTGGGCGAGGAGTTGATTCGCGTAGTGCGTGTCCGAAGCCTCAACGGCAACGCGCGCCAAGTGGACCATGGCTATTTTTTGGCGTCGATCGCCAAGGGCCTGACTCCCGAGATCGCGGCAGATTCTATTTACGGCTATCTGGAGCACAAGCGCGGTGTCAAAGTGATGGCGAGCCGTCGTACGGTGAGTGTCGAGCTCGCCAACGATGAGGACTGCAGCTATCTTGACCTCGGCAAATACAACTGCGTTGCCGTCATGGAGAGTCAGTCGTACACCTCGGATGGCATCTTGTTTGAGGTGACGCACACTCGCACACACCCCGAGATCTTCCATTACCGCGTCAATTCCAAGCGATAGCCGGCTAGCTCGCAGCCTGACGAGACTCATGGCCTCAAAGAGAAAACGCCCGGTCAAACCGACGGTACATCGGCTTGACCGGGCGTTTTCTCTGCATTCGATAACAAATAATTGTTTATACAAAACTTGTCAAGTATCAAGTTGAAATTACCGTTCACCGAAGTTTTTCTACCGCTCTAGTAATACTTGTTCAAACAACTAGCCAAATAGCGTATCGTTCAAATCAGCAAAAGGGGCAAAGTCCCCGAGCCAATCTCCGAAGGCGGCGGCAAAGGGTGCCGCCACGGTGTGAAAGGGTGGATTGTAATGAAGAACGAAATGAGCAGAAGGCAGTTCCTGGGCTTTGCTGGTTCCGCGGCTGCAGTTCTTGGTCTGGGCCTCGTGGGTTGCGGTGGTTCTGCCGGCTCCGGCTCCTCTGCTTCTGGTGACGCTGCCGAGGTCTACTTCCTCCAATTCAAGCCCGAGGTCGACAAGGAGTGGAAGGAGATTGCCAAGGCCTATAAGAAGGAGAAGGGCGTCGAGGTCAAGATCGTGACCGCCGCTTCCAACACCTACGAGGAGAAGCTTAAGTCCGAGATGTCCAAGAGCTCCGCTCCGACCCTGTTCCAGGTCAACGGCCCCACCGGTCTTAAGAACTGGAAGGATTACTGCGCCGACCTGTCCGATACCAAGCTCCGCGGTGAGCTCATTGATGACTCCCTGGCTCTGCAGTCCGACGGCAAGGATGTGTGCATCGACTGGGTTCAGGAGAGCTTCGGCATTATTTACAACAAGCAGCTGCTCGAGAAGGCTGGCTACAAGGCCGAGGACATCAACTCCTTCGACAAGCTGAAGGCTTGTGCCGATGACATCCAGGCCCGCAAGGACGAGCTTGGTGTCGAGGGTGCCTTCACTTCCGCCGGCATGGACGACTCCTCCAGCTGGCGCTACACCACCCACCTTGCCAACATGCCGCTCTACTACGAGTTTGAGAAGGAGCACAACCAGGAGGACGACGAGATCAAGGGTGAGTTCCTCGACAACTACAAGCAGATCTTCGACCTGTACATCACCGACTCCACCTGCGATCCTTCGCAGCTTGCTTCCAAGACCGGCGACGACGCCACCAACGAGTTCGCAACCGGCAAGGCCGTCTTCTACCAGAACGGCTCTTGGGCCTACTCTGACCTCGTCAAGGCCGGCATGACCGACGATCAGATTGGCATGATGCCGATCTACATCGGTGTTGACGGCGAGGAGAACCAGGGCCTGTGCTCCGGCGGCGAGAACTACTGGTGCGTCAGTTCCCAGGCTTCCGAGGATGCCCAGAAGGCCACCGAGGACTTCATGTATTGGTGCGTCACCGCTGACACCCCGACCAGCATCATCGCCGACAAGATGGGTCTGACCGCTCCGTTCAAGAGCGCCAAGGAGACCACCAACGTCTTCTCGCAGCAGGCCGTTGCCATGGCCAAGGACGGCAAGAAGACCGTCGCTTGGGACTTCGTCTACATTCCCTCCGAGGAGTGGAAGAAGAACCTCAAGCAGGCTCTGATTGCCTACGCTGCCGATAACAGCAAGTGGGACGGCGTCAAGAACGCCTTCGTCGATGGCTGGAAGACCGAGAAGGCCGCTTCCGAGTAAGCAGTTGCTGCCCAAGCTATCTGATTAGCGACAGGGGGCGGGCAGACGTTGGTTTGCCCGCCCCCTGCATATTGAAAGGACCCTTTTATGGGCAAAGCACTCAAGCGCTGGTGGCCGCTCTTTATGCTGCCCACGTGCCTGGCGTTTATGATCGGGTTCGTGATCCCCTTTATCCAGGGTTTCTATCTCTCGTTCTGCCAGTTTATTACCATCAACAACACGCACTTTGTCGGTATCGAGAACTACGTGCGCGCGCTGTCCGATCCGCAGTTCTCCACGTCGTTCTTCTTTACCGTGGCGTTTGCCTTCCTGTCGACGGTGCTCATCAACGTGATCGCCCTGGCCATTGCGCAGGCGCTCACCCGCAAGGCGCTCAAAGGCACCAACATCTTCCGTACGATCTTCTTTATGCCTAACCTGATCGGCGGCATCGTGCTGGGCTACATTTGGCAGATTCTGATCAACTGCCTGCTCTCCAACGTGGGCGCCCAGCTCATCGCTCTTAACTCTGCTGCTGGCTTCTGGGGCCTTATCATCCTGACCCTGTGGCAGCAGGTCGGCTACATGATGATCATCTACATCGCTGGTCTGCAGTCCATTCCGTCCGACTACATCGAGGCCGCCAAGGTCGACGGTGCCACGGCATGGCAGACGTTTTGGAAGGTTAAGATCCCTAACCTGATGCCGACCATCACCATCTGCCTGTTCCTGTCCATCACCAACGGCTTTAAGCTGTTCGACCAGAACCTCGCCCTTACCGGCGGCGCTCCCGCGCACTCCACCGAGATGCTCGCCCTGAACATCTACAACACGTTCTATTCGCGTGCCGGTATCGCATGGCAGGGCATTGGTCAGGCCAAGGCGGTTATCTTCTGCATCCTGGTCGTGGCCATCTCCATGATCCAGCTTAAGGCCACGAGGTCCAAGGAGGTGCAGCAGTAATGAAACGCGATAAGGTTATCAACCGCGCGCTCTCGATTTTCTTTACGATTCTGTCGCTCGCGTGGATCTACCCCGTGTTCATGATTGCGCTTAATTCTTTTAAGAAAGCGACCGCAATCAGCACCACCACGGCATTCGATCTGCTCACGCCCGAGACGTTCAACGGCCTCGCAAACTACATGCACGCCCTTAACGAGCAGGGCTTTGCCTCGGCATTTATGTACTCGCTCATCATCACGGTCACGTCGGTCGTGCTGATCTTGGTGTGCTGCTCCATGTGCGCTTGGTACGTGGTTCGTGTCAACAACAAGATCTCGAACTTCTTCTATTACCTGTTCGTCTTCTCGATGGTCGTGCCGTTCCAGATGCTCATGTTCACGCTGTCCAATTTGGCGGACCGCATCGGCTTCAACACGCCGTTCAACATCTGCTTTATCTATCTTGGCTTTGGCGCGGGCCTGGCGGTCTTTATGTTCGCCGGCTTTGTAAAGAACATTCCGCTCGAGATCGAAGAGGCGGCCATGATCGACGGCTGCAACCCGGTCCAGGTGTTCTTTAAGATCGTCCTTCCCATCATGAAGCCCACCTATCTTTCGGTCGGCATCCTCGAGACCATGTGGGTCTGGAACGACTATCTGCTGCCCTACCTTACGCTCGACTCCACCAAGTACAAGACCATTCCTATCTTGATCCAGTACTTCCGCGGCGGCTACGGCCACGTCGAGCTCGGCCCCATGATGGCCTGCATCATGATGGTCGTTATCCCCATCGTTATCATGTACATCCTCTGTCAGAAGTACATCATCGACGGCGTGGTGGCAGGTGCCGTCAAGGGCTGATGCCGTAACTGTTTTGCAAGTTTCTGCGGCGCCCCTCAGCGCGGCGCCGCATATCGAAAGGTAGAGACATGGCCGAGATCGTTCTCAAACATGTTCAGAAGGTGTATCCCAACAACGAGTCAAAAAAGAAGGGCTTCTTTGGCAAAAAGAAGAAGACCGAGGAGAAGAAGCACAACCTCAAGGTTACCGAGGACGGTGTGCTCGCTGTAGAGGACTTCAACCTCACCGTTCACGACCAGGAGTTCGTCGTCCTCGTTGGCCCCTCTGGCTGCGGTAAGTCCACGACGATGCGCATGATCGCCGGCCTGGAGGACATTACCTCGGGCGATGTGCTCATCGACGGCAAGCGTGTCAACGACGTGGCGCCCAAGGACCGCGACATCGCCATGGTGTTCCAGAGCTACGCTCTGTACCCCAATATGACGGTGTACGAGAACATGGCATTTACGCTCGAGCTCAAGAAGGTTCCCAAGGACGAGATCGACCGCAAGGTTCGCTCTGCTGCCGAGATTCTGGGCATTACCGAGTACCTCGACCGTAAGCCCAAGGCGCTCTCCGGTGGCCAGCGCCAGCGTGTCGCTATCGGCCGCGCCATCGTGCGTGACCCCAAGGTCTTCCTGATGGACGAGCCGCTGTCCAACCTGGACGCCAAGCTTCGTAACCAGATGCGTGCCGAGCTCATTAAGCTGCGCCACGAGATCAAGGGCACGTTCATTTATGTTACTCACGACCAGACCGAGGCTATGACCCTCGGTGACCGTATCGTGGTCATGAAGGACGGCGTTGTCCAGCAGATCGCCACGCCGCAGGAGGTCTTCAACCATCCCGCGAACATCTTCGTCGCCGGCTTCATCGGCGTGCCGCAGATGAACTTCTTCGATGCCCAGCTGGTGCGCTCGGGCAACGGCTTTACCGTCAAGACCGAGGATATGAACGTGGCGCTCGCCCCCGAGACTTGCGCTCAGCTTGCCCTTAACTGGGACGGCGGCGACGTGAAGGAGATCACGGCCGGCGTGCGCCCCGAGCAGCTCCTGCTTGCCGAAAAGGGCGAGGAGGGTGCGCTCCAGGGCACCGTCGAGGTGACCGAGCTCATGGGCTCGACCGAGCATGTCCACGTGACCGCTCCCGACGGCCAGTTTGTCCTGATTATCCCCGTCGTCGACCTCGAGGCCAAGGGCGCGCTCAAGGCTGGCGACACCATCTGGTTCAAGTTCGAGAAGAACGCGACCCACCTCTTCGATAAGGTCTCTGGCAAGAACCTTATCTAGGCCCGGTGCATCCAGGCCCTCCCTTTGGGCGACTGCGGTATTGCCATCCTTTTGCCGCGGTCACATATAAGGCTCCCCTCCCGTCCACTGGGCGAGAGGGGAGCCTTTCTTTGTGTTGGGGCTGTCTGACCGGTCGTTTGTCTCGATCTGTAACGGGTGAGGCTGATTTCGGACGTTAGATGTTACAGATCGAGACGGTTCCGCTGAGCTAACCATTTCATCTAAATCTGTAACACCAAAGGTGAATTTCAGCTGCTAGATGTTACAGATCGAGATAAACCCAAGGGGAGGGGCCGGTATGTCTCAATCTGTAACAGCTGGGACCGTTTTTACCGAGTAGTTGTTACAGATTGAGATTGTTTGGCCGAGTTGGGTCACAGGGTAACGTACGGGCACAAAAAACGGAGCCGTGTTGCCACGACTCCGTTTCTCAAGAGGATGGGTAAGGGAAGCGAAATTAGTTCAGGTGCCAGATCTCGTCGTTGTACTGGGAGATCGTGCGGTCAGACGAGAAGGTGCCGGCGTTGGCGATATTGATGAGCGTCTTGCGCATCCAGGCGTCCTGGTCCTCGTAGTCGGCCAACACGCGCTCCTTGGTCTGGATGTACTCCTCGATGTCGAGCAGGGCCATAAACCAGTCCTTGCCCTTGATGTCGTCGTGCAGACGCTGCACGATGCATGGGAGATGGCAAAATGAAAAGAGAACTGCAATTTATCTTAAATGACGAACCCACCTGCGTCCAGGTGGAGGAAAACCTGCGGCTGCTCGACGTTCTGCGGGATTG
>OIEF01000904.1_pt1 | contig 11055 bp, 8 predicted proteins | sample 1581721 | NCBI WGS metagenome assembly OIEF01 (sample SAMN01760908, study PRJEB22395) | human gut metagenome
GTTATGATCTTCGGCAACTGGAAGCCGCTGCCGATCCTCGGCGCGTCGCTGTTCTTCGCGCTGTTCAAGGTCATTGCTGCGCTGAACGCCACGCTGACCTTCCTGCCGAAGTTTGAGGGCGTCAAGGAAATTTCGAACTTCTACCAGATGCTGCCGTATATCGTCACGATGATCGTGCTGATCTTCACCTCCAAGAACTCCCAGGCCCCGAAGGCCGAGGGCATTCCCTACGACAAGGGCAGCCGTTAATCACAAATCACAGCAGGCCGCCCGGTATCCCAGCCGGGCGGCCTGCCTTTTACAAGGAGACAAACTATGCGAATGTACGATATTATCGCCAAGAAGCGCGACGGCGGTACGCTGAACCATGAAGAACTGTCCTTCGCCGTCAACGGCTATGTGGCAGGCGATGTGCCCGACTACCAGATGTCAGCGCTTCTCATGGCCATCTACCTGCGCGGCATGACTGACGAGGAGACCGCCATGCTGACCGACGTCATGGCCCACTCCGGCGACATGGTCGATCTGTCTGCCATCGCGGGCATCAAGGCCGACAAGCACTCCACCGGCGGCGTCGGTGACAAGACGACGCTGGTCATTGCGCCCATCGTGGCGGCCTGCGGTGTCAAGATCGCCAAGATGAGCGGGCGCGGCCTCGGCCACACGGGCGGCACGATTGACAAGATGGAGGCTGTCCCCGGCACCCGCACGAGCCTGACGCAGGAAGAATTCTTCAGGCAGGTCAACGAGATCGGCATTTCGGTCATCGGCCAAAGCGGCAAGATCGCCGTCGCCGACAAGAAGATGTACGCCCTGCGCGATGTGACCGCCACCGTCGGCTGCATCCCGCTGATCGCGTCCTCCATCATGTCCAAGAAGCTGGCCGCCGGTTCTGACGCGATCCTGCTCGATGTCACGATGGGCGACGGCGCGTTCATGAAGGACCTGGACGGTGCGCTGGAGCTGGCCCGCCAGATGGTCGCCATCGGCACGGCGCATGGCCGCAAGGTCGCGGCGCTCATCACCGATATGGACAAGCCTCTTGGCCACAACATCGGCAATGCGCTGGAGGTCGCCGAGAGCATGGCCGTTCTGCAGGGCAAGGGCCCCGCGGACCTGACCGAGGTCTGCCTGCAGTTGGCCAGCAACATGCTGGTGCTGGCGGGCAAGGGCGATATGCCTACCTGCCGTAAGCTGGCCGAGAGCGTCATTGCCGACGGCTCCGCGTTTGAAAAGTGCTGCCAGATGTTTGCCGCGCAGGGCGGCGACATCAGCGTACTGCGCGACGCCGAAAAGTTCCAAAAGGCAAAGTACAGCTATGAGCTGACCGCCCCCGCCGACGGCTATATTTACAAAAACGACGTCGAGAAGATCGGCAATGCCAGCGTGCTGCTGGGCGCGGGCCGCATCAAGAAGGAGGACAGCATCGACTTTGCCGCGGGCATTACGATGCACAAAAAGCTGGGCGACTACGTCAAGGCAGGGGAGAGCATCTGCACGTTCTATGCCGACGACGAGAGCCTGTTTGCCGCAGCCGAGGAAATGTACCGCGGCGGCCTTGTCATCCGCGATGAGCCGCCGACGCTTCCGCCCCTCGTCTACGCGCGCGTAACGAGTGATGGCGTGGAGCGGTTCTAAATTGAAACACCCGGGAGGGATTCATCCCTCCCGGGTGCTTCATTTTTACGCACTGTTTGCTATGGAATAACGGTTCAGGTATCTGACAACTCTACCACCAATTTGGCTTCGGTGGCGGCAATGGCAAGCTGGAGCTTATTCTCTAAGTTCGTCTTTTGCAGCATATTGATGACGTGGAACTTCACGGTGGATGGCTCGATGCCGAGTTCTTTTGCAATCTCGTTATAGGACAGCCCGCGCACGAGACAGCGCAGGACCTTCATCTCGCCCTTGGTGAACTCGGCGCTCATGGCCGTGCCGATCTCCACGCTGGGCGGTGCATCGGGGAAGATATGCTCCCCCGCCATCGTGCGGCGCACGACCTGCATCAGGGTCCCTTCATCGCCGTCCTTATACCACAGGCTGTCCGCGCCCACGGCCTTGGCGCGGGCTAAAACCTGCGTATCGATAAGCGAGGTCGCCACCACGATCTTGATTGCGGGGTGCGCTTCTCGTATCTTTTTGGCGGCGGCCAAACCGTTTTCGCGGTGTTCGGTCTGCACATCCATCAGGACAAGGTCGATGTCCTCGGTATCGCACAGGATCGGTGCCTCTGCAGCGCCGGGGATAGACACAGCCAGTTGATACCCGTCCTCGTTCTGAATATAGCTTTCAAGCAGGCTCCGGACCAGCTTTTGGTCCTCAACGATCATAACGCGTATCATAAATGCTCTCCTTATCGGGCAGGGTGACTTCCAGAACAAACACAGGCAGGGAGTGTACGGTTACCGTACCCCCTGCTTTTTCAATACGGCGGCGGAGCGAGGAAAGCCCGCCGCCTTCCTTTATCTCCGCCCTGGGCGGTGTGCCGTTGTTCGTGATGCAAAGGTGCCATGCCTGTGGCCGATGCTCGGAATCGGCGTACAATTCCGTGGCGCCCGCATGCCGCACAGCGTTGGAGGTACATTCCCGCAGGATCAGTGCGTAGAGCTCGCGGGCGGCGCGTGCCGCAGGGTACGCACCGCGCAGCTGTACGGCTGCGCCCAGCACAGCCGCCCGCCTTTGCATACAGGTCAGCGGGTCCTCTGCAGTATCCTCCTGCCGGGCGCGGCACAGCAGGGAGATGGAGCCTTCCCACTCCGCGGCCTCGCTCTTGATCCGGGCAAGGTCATGCTCATGCCGCAGTGCGCGCCGTGCGGCAAGCAGGGTATGGCCGATGTCGTCATGCACCTGCATCTTCATTTTCAGGATTTCTTCCTCCCGCACAATGTCGGGCATATTGTCATATAAGCGCTTTGCGCGGCGGTTCGCATCGGCAAGGCGCTCGTTTTCCTGCTGCAGCGCAGCGTGCAATGCAGCCAGACGGCTGACATCGGTAGCCATCACCTCGGTGTACGGTATGCCGTATTTGTCCTGAACAGGGCGCACCGCAAAATGGTACACCGTCCCGTCCGGGAATGCGTAGATACGGGCGGCCTCATCGCGCAGCTGCACACCGCCGCCGGGACTGTGCAGCGCCTGCTCCAGATCCGTAAGGGTCTGCAGATCGCAGCCGCAGAGGACTGCGGCAATCTCCTGCATCCTGTGATTGATCAGACGCAGCAGACCGTTGCGGTCAAAGTAGCAGATGGCCGCCGGCAGCGTGTCAAAGCCTTCCTTGACAGCGTTGCGGGAGATCCGGAAAATCATAGGCTGCCTCCTTCTGCCGGAAACATTGTGAAATACAAAAGCCCGTCATCATCCCGTTCAAGCTGCACCTGCGGCAGGCCGGGCAGCGCAGCGGGCGCGTCGGTGCATTGAACGCTGCAGCGCAGTCCCCAGCCCTGTGCCGTATGCTCGGCGCAGAAAAGGATCTCCTGCAATCCCGGCAGGGTCGCTTCTATGATGGCTTCAAAGGCGTCATAGATCGCCACGGCGGACGTAGGGGGAATCTTTGCTGTGTCGGTGATCTGTACGGCGCAGCGTATATCACTCAGGCGCAGGCTCTCTGCCGATTCAAACAGGCTTAGCCGCAGCTCCGTGGTGTCGATATCCTCCGCCTTGTCGCAAACAAAAACAAGGTTGCTGCGCCGTTTGATATAGGTTCCCAAAATGACGATGTGCTTCAGCAGCCGGCGGGCGGTATCGACATCGTCCGTGGCCCTGAGTGCGATCAGATATTCCTGTATCCGTGCCAGCTGGCTGGCTGTGACGGTCTCGATTTTGTCATACAGCCGGTTCTGCTCGCTCAGCTTCAGCCATTGTGCCTTCTGGGCTGTTTCCGCCTGTATGATGTCCCCGATGTCATGCAATTCCTCCTGCGTGAGGCGCAGCTCCTCCAGCAGTGCCACCAATTCGGTGATGTCCTCCTGCCAGAAAACATACCCTTTCCGGATCGGGTGGCCGTGAAGCTGGGTCGTGGCGTCCAGCTGGACACTGCCGGTGAGCGCCTGACGCAGCTGCTCCTCGCGGAGCGGCGCTGCCTGCATCGAGCATTGCACAGGCACAAACGCCCGGTCTGTGATCAGACCCTTGGCCATGGATACCTCAAACAGCGTGGCATACCCCATGTTGGATTGGATAAGCCCGCACTGGATGCACGCCTCAAAGGTCGCTGTAAAGGTCAGGCATTGCACCACGGTCATATCACCGGCAATCGCATGCATCCACGGCACATTCAAAATATGCTTGTACAGTAAAGCATAGAGGGTGGCAAAAAAAATCGGCACAAGCGGCAGCCAGAGGATGCGCTTTGTATGCGGAATACGGCAGCGCCGTACAAGGTACACCACCGTGAACACGGCACAGGAAAATATCCACAGCAGACAGAGGTAATATACGAACCGATAGGTGTAATCGGGGCTGCCCAGTACCTCCTGCCCGGGTGGGAACGCAAACGCAAGCTGATGGCAGTCGTTTGTCAGCACGAGGCTGAACAGCACCACAGGGAATACAAAAATCAAGTACCGGTACTTGTACAGTGGGGCGGACTGCCCACGATCCAAAAAGAAAAGCGTATAAAGTGCAAGGGTCGGGATCAGCAGCATCGGGATATAGTACGCATACCACAATCGCCGCAGCATCTCCGGTGTCTGGGCAAAGTCATAGCGGATCAGGCGGATATCCAGCCAGAACAGCATCAGGGCAGCAGCGCCCAGCAGGCAGCGGCGGGTCTGTGCGTGCAGGATACGCCACCAAACCGATACCGCCCAGGAAAAGATCAGGATATTATACAGCACCGTGCGCAAAAAGCCGGAATACGGCATATAAAACGCCCGCATCAGGACAGCGCAGAGAATCACCCCTGCAACCGCAGCGGCTAAATACAGATTGCCAAGCCGTACCTTTGTCATAGCGCCTGTCCTTTCCAAAAAGGGTCAGCGTGTCGAAAAACACCGGCTTTGCCATATAGAGAATGTAGGGGCGACCATTGGTCGCCCGCCAGCTTGGCGCAGCAACGCGCTTTCCGAGATGGCTTTCTTACAAGCCATACGGGCACGGGCGAGCAATGCTCGCCCCTACAGGAGTTTTTCGACAGTCTGACCAAAAGGGTATCGTGCTGCCTTTTCACACTATTATTATGACGCAATCCGCCTTATTTTGCAATAGTGTTGGAAAAAGCAGTAAAAAGTTCAAAAAAACTATCCAAATGGTGGGGGCAGAAATCGTCCGATTCCTGTATGATGAAGGTGACAAATCATATTCTTTGCAGGGAAGGAGGGCTGCGCCGTGCGAAGGATCGTTTTGGACGCCCAATACTCTGTGATGACGAGCGCATTGACAATGGCACTGAAACACGGCAGACCGGATTTCCAGGTGCAAAACGCTGGCCCTAAGACAAAGGATATTGTAAAGCTATGCCGTTCCTGCAGGGCGGATGTCCTGCTGCTGGAGGTCTGCCCGCATCCGCCGCGCACCCTGCAGGACAGACTGCTGCTGGCAAACGACCTGCGGGATGTATGCCCGCACTGCAAAACGGTACTGCTTGTGGATGAGGCCGAATATCCCGAGCTGGCCACCGCCGTGTGCCTGGCAAAAAAGGACCACATTGTCGATGATTTCGTCTACGCTTCCGTCTCGCCTGCCTATCTGAGCGCTATGATGGACACTTTATGACCAAAAGGAGGACAGCTATGAAAAAAGTACAACGAACGCTCGCTGCCGTATTGGCAGCCATGATGCTTATGGCTTTGGCCGGTTGCTCCAAGGGGGATGTAACCAAAGAGGTCAATTCCGGTTTATCCGACCTGAAAGCGCAGGCCGCCGAACCGGCTGTTGAACCCCAGACGGAGACCCCGGCAGAGCCCAAGACCGACGCGGTATCCGAGCCTGCATCCGAACCTGCATCGGAGCCTGCTGCAGAGCCGGAGCCGGAAGCCACCGCCGAACCGGCCCCCGCTTCCGCTCCTGCGGACAATCCCGATTATCCATCGGCTGCCGGCCTGAACACCCCGACCCTGGAGGCATTCGGCACGGACTTTACGCTGGTGCTCAACGTGACCTGCCCCGATCAGGGCTGGTACAAGTCCGCGACCAGTTTCGGGGATTTCAAGCTGTTCCCGACTGATGACCCCAGCCATATCTTCTCCGGCGACCCGCGCATAAACTTTGAACTGAAAAGCGGTCTGGATAAGATCAACTACTATTACGACGACTTTGAAAATGTGGAGGAGCTTCCCCCGCGCACCATCGGCGGCGTGGAGATGGCCGGACGCACCTACAAAAACGTAGGTATGTGGTGGACGGAATACTACGGCGAAATGCCCACCGGCGGCTGGCTGAGCATTAGGATCTCCGGCGTGGACATTGACCCCGGCACCGAGGGCGACACCATTCTGAACAGCGTTACCTTTGGCTAAACACAGGCAGTTTGCCGCACTCTCAACCGAAAGGCGGGTGAACCAACCATGAAAAAACGCTGTGCCGTACTATTGGCGGCGGCGATGCTGCTGTCTGCGGCAGGCTGCGCACAGGACAGCAAGCGGCCCGAACCGACCGAACCGGCTGCAAGCGCAGTGAGCGAGACCTCCGTTGAAAATGTGGAAGCCGCGGAGGATACCCCGCAAAAGCCGCAGTCCTCCCGCAGGTTTGATGATTCACGCATCTCTACGCTGTATGACGAGCGGTTTACCTACACCGACCCCTACGGCATCGAGGACACCTACTTTTACCAGGTGCCGCAGATCGACGACGACACCGAGGGCGCAAGGAACATCAACGAGATGATTGGCTACCGCTTCGGCTATCTGGTGGAGCGCGCGCTGGACGCCCGTTCCCGCAATGACTTTATCGACACAAGCTACATCATCTGGGTCAGCAACTGGGACGGTCCCCTGCTGAGCCTGCAAATCACCAGCTCTGACGCGATGTACAACCACGATGTGGGTTCGTACCATTACAATTTTGCCACCGGGCAGGAGCTTTCCAACCCGGAGATGCTGGCGCATCTGGGCTACACCGACGACGCCAAGGTGATGCACGCGCTGGAACGCGCAGTAGCGCAGCATTTTGACACCTACTACGGCTACATTGACCCCGACCAGACCGCCACGCTGTACATGATGCGCGCGCAGAGCCTGAGCAATCTGGACGGACTGTACAGCTACTATTCCCTGTATCCGAAATACAGCCACGGTTTTGTTGCCACGGTTCCGATGTACACCCCCGCCGGGTCGGGAATGTACTGGACGGATGTTCAGGTCGACCCCGACAAGCGCCAAGGCAGCGGCCAGATCCTGCACGGGCAGGATGAATGGTTCACCTGCGATGTAAGTGCCGACGGCGCTGTGACGGTACGCGCCCTGACCGACTATGTTACCCCTGACGGCGCTATGACCTATCAGACCATGAAGGAATGGTACGAGTTGGGCGACAAGACCGAGTTAGCGGTCAGCGGCTGCTACAGCGACTATATAAAGATGCTGATGACCAGCATCGGGCAGGACTACGCCCCCTATGTTTTCCTTCTGACCGAGAACGGCAACGTCGAATACATTGATGTCATCAGCGGCGCACAGTGCGGCACGATGGTCAACGGCGGTCCGTTCTTCGGCATCAACGGCATTGTCCGGTTTGAGACCGGCACGGCCTACGATGCGGAGTACGGCGCCGAGTACGCGACTGTGTACGGCGTTTCCCGCGATAACGAAAAATTCAATCTGATGGAGGCTGTCTGGAACACCGCCCCGCTGAGCATTCCGAACATGGTCGGCTCCTTTGTGAGTGAGGAGACCGGCACCTGGTTTGAAATCTGCGAGGATCAGCCGAACTTCTACACCGGCGCATACACCAACGGCCAGATGGTTCCGGCCACATGGGACAGCAGCATCTCCTACCTTGGTATGGATGACCGCGGCTGGATCTGCTCCGTTTCGCTGTTCCGTATGGATTCGGGGCGCACACAGCGCGAAACGCTGGCTATGATGCCCGCTGATTACGGCGGCGTCAATGTAATGCATATCGGTGGGGAATCCCTTCTGAACCTGCCGCAGCAGGAAGCTGTATGGTTTGAAATGACACAGGAATAAGCAAGGTTCTAAAATATTACTTTATAAAAGGAGGCAGACACTATGGCAACATGTAAGCAATGTGGTGCCGAGTTAAAGCCCGGTACTAAATTCTGCGAGAATTGCGGTGCAAAAGTATCCGTACCGCAGCCCGCCGCACAGCCCGCAGCTGTGCCCCAGCCCCCGGTTCAGCCTACCCAGGCTGCACCGCCGCCCCCGCAGCCTGTACAGACGCCCCCGCAGCCGCAGACGAACGCAGCGAATCCTTACGCAGGCAATGCGCCCGGCACACCGCCGCAGACCGGCGCAGGCGCACCGCTTTACGCCAGAAACACACCCCCGCCTGCGTCCACACCGCCGGATGCTCCCCATGCTGTCACGCCGCCGCCACCCGGCGGCACGGGCGGCAACCCTTACAGCAATATGGCCCCCGGCGGCAAGCCCAAGCGCCCCCGCGCACCAATGACCCCCAAACGGATGATCCTGATCGCCATTCCGGTGATATTCCTGCTTATGATCGTCGTAACAATGATCAGCGGCTCCATCCGCACCGGCAAGCCGAACGCCAGTGACCCGAATCAGGGCACCTGGGAAGCAGCCTACGCCGAGATCGGCGGCTCCGTGACGCAGGTCGAGGATGCCTTCGGCAGCGGGTTCCTGATGGACCTGAATGATAAGGGCAAGTGCGTTGTAACGGTGGACGGCACCAAGTCCTACGGCAAGTGGACGCTGAACGGCGGGGCCTTCCAGCTGGATTGCGGCGGCCTGAGCTGCACCGGCACCCTGCAGGACGAGATCCTGACCCTGAACGATGTGCAGGGACAGGGCGTGACGCTCTACTTCGTCAAGTCCGGCAGCACCATGCAGCAGCCTCTGGACGGTGACAACATGACCCAGAGCACCACCGCAGGCAGCGATACCGATGTGGGCATCTATGTGCTGGAATCCGCCTCCGACAGCGAGTACACCCTCTCCAAGGAGGAGCTTGCACTTGTCGATATGGAGGACTTCTACATTGAGCTGCGTGCGGACGGCACCGGCGAAACCTACATGGAGGATTTTGTCACCTTCCAATGGAAGGACGGCAACTTCTACGCGCTGACCGACCCTGATACCCCGGCCATGACCTACACCCGCGAGGGTGACCTGCTGACCATTGAGTTTGACGGTATGACCATGGTCTTTAAGCGCAGCGACACCAAGCCTGAAATCGACCCCGCCTTGCTGGACGGCGGTGATGACGAATATGACATCGACGGCACGGATGAGCCGGACCCGCCCTACACCTACGATGACGGCAACACCTACGCTGATTTGGGCAACACCAACTGGTACGGCTGGTTCCGGATGGAAAACTACAAGAACGTACCGAACCGCGACTACTTTGACACCGACACCTACGATTGCTGGGGCTACATCGGTGAGAGCGAGGACGGCAGCCACTACTTTGAGGTTTACCGCGACGGTATGCCCGATGACCCGGTCATCACGATGTGGGTCAATGTCTATGATGACCACATTGAGCCGATTCTGGACGGCAGCGATTGGGTGCTGGATCAGAATATTGACGACAGCGAAGCATACAACTTCAATATCTACCCGTACAACGACTGCATCTCGCTGTTCATGTATGACTACGAGGGCGACGACGGCACGGCCTGTGCGGTCAGCTTCTACATGAGACTGGACGGCACCGAGTGGAACGAGGAGCTCGAGGAGCTGCCGCCCCGCTATGAGGAGTACAAGGCCGCACTGGCCAACAAATGACGACCTGATTTATCTGTAACAAAACGGGGCGGGTTCTGCCCGCCCCTGATATAGGAGGATCACTATGGGACTTATCAGAGCTGCAATGGGCGCTGCTGGCGGCGTTATGGCCGACCAGTGGAAGGGATACTTTTATTGTGAAGCCATGCCGGCTGACCTGTTGGCAACCCGCGGCTGGAAACGCCAGAGCGGACGCAGCGCCAACACAAAGGGCAGCGACAACATCATTACAAACGGCTCCATTGTGGCCGTTGCCGACGGCCAGTGTGCCATGATCGTGGAGCAGGGCAAGGTCGTGGATATGTGCGCCGAGCCGGGTGAGTACACCTACGATACCGGCAGCGCTCCCTCGCTCTTCAGCGGCGACCTGTCCGACTCTATCGGCGCAGTGTTCCAGAACATCGGCAAGCGCTTTACCTTCGGCGGCGAGGCCCCGATGGATCAGCGCATCTATTACTTCAACACCAAGGAGCTGGTGGGCAACAAATACGGCACGCCCAGCCCGGTACCCTTCCGCGTGGTGGATCAGCGCGCCGGCATCGACATCGACATTGCCATCCGCTGCTTCGGTGAGTACAGCTACCGCATCACCAACCCCATTTTGTTCTACACCAATGTCTGCGGCAATGTGGAGGAAGGCTACACCCGCGATGAAATCGACGGGCAGCTGAAATCCGAGCTGATGACCGCCCTGCAGCCCGCCTTTGCCAAGATCAGCGATATGGGCATCCGCTATTCCGCACTGCCCGGCCATACGATGGAGCTTGCCGAGGCCCTCAACGATGTGCTCTCCGCCAAGTGGGGCAAGCTGCGCGGCATTGAGATCGTATCCTTCGGTGTTTCCAGCGTGAAGGCCAGCGAGGAAGACGAGCAGATGCTCAAGGAAATGCAGCGCAACGCAGCCTTTATGGACCCGACCCGCGCCGCTGCGCATCTTGTCGGCGCACAGGCCAGCGCTATGCAGACCGCAGCCGGCAATCAGGGCGCAGGCCCCGCCATGGCCTTTATGGGCATGAATATGGCCGGTGCAGCCGGCGGTATGAACGCCCAGAACCTGTACCAGATGGGCGCGCAGCAGGCCGCCGCACAGCCCGCCCCGGCTCCGGCACCTGCCCCCTCCGGGTGGACCTGCAGCTGCGGCCAGACCGGCAACACCGGCAAATTCCGCGCAAACTGCGGCAGCCCC
>OIEF01000916.1_pt1 | contig 10938 bp, 18 predicted proteins | sample 1581721 | NCBI WGS metagenome assembly OIEF01 (sample SAMN01760908, study PRJEB22395) | human gut metagenome
TGACAGGCTGGTGCTCTAACCAACTGAGCTACCGGGCCATGATCGCTCAAGTTCGTGCGGCGTTTACCGCCGGAACGTGCCTTATTATACCGGAAGATGGGCGGCTTGTCAAGCGGAAAAAACAAAAAAGCCGCAAAAAAGATGAAAAAGGCGGACTTCCTCAGTCTGCTCACTGCATTCGCAGCCAGCTCCTTCCATGAGGGAGCCTCTTTGCAGGGGCACAAAGGCCCCATCCCAGAGGGGGCTGGCATCGCGCAGCGATGACTGGGGGAGCATGTTTGCGCAAAAACAAAACCTCCGGAACGGCTGCTCCGGAGGTTTGTGGCAGGGGTAGTAAGTCTCGAACTCACGGCACGCGGTTTTGGAGACCGCTGCTCTACCAACTGAGCTATACCCCTAAATCTATGCTGCATTCGCTGAATACCTGCTTATTATATAAGATTCGGCGCAAAATGTCAAGCATAAATTTTCAGATCTTGGTGTTGTGAAAATGCTATCAATAAGAGTAACAAAGGGAAATCCCTTGTTACTCTTATTTTTTTGTCGCAATCGGAGGTGAAAAAGCCATGAGCGAAAAATACATTAGCCCCGCCGAACGGGAGTATATCGCCAAGGCGTGGCGCAATTACGCGAGTGTGGCGGAGATCGCCACGCACCTGGGGAAATCCAGAAAAACGATCTACGCAGAATTACGGAGAGGCCAGGACGGTGAAAAGCTGGACCGGAACCAGCGCCCTGTCTATGACCCGGAACTGGCGCAGCGCCGTTTCCAGGCTAACCTCCGACGCAGAGGCAAGCCCCAGCAGGCGGGCACCTGATACGGACGCGAGAGGAGAACGCCATGGACGACAGAAGCACAGCCATTTCCGCGGCGGAGGTGGCGGACGACAGGGCGGAGATCGCGGCGGCGGTCAAAGTGGCCAAGGCTTTCCGGGACAAACTGGAGGCCGCCGGGATCTCCTACCACAAATTGCTGGCGCTGGAGGAAGCGCGGCGCGACATGAACGACCTGGCCCACCATATCCTGCTGGGCTGGGAGAATGGGGAGGGTTTTCCACATGAGTGAAAACACTATGCTGGTGCCGCAGATGGGCATAAACATGGAGCAGGCCGAGGCAAACTGTGAGGAACTGGCCAAGGCGATCCGCGAGATTACGGCGGGCGTTCTGACCACGGTAAACAGTTTCTGCAGATGGATCCAGCGGGTGGCGGCGGAGGTGGCAGCACAGCAGGAAATGGAAATGGCGCTGCGCTGGGCGTCGGTTGACAACCGCCCGCTTTATAACCGCTACCGCCACACCAAAAAGAAGCGGATCCGCAAGAAGTACGCCAAGCGGATCCTGGAATGGTACAGAACGGAGGTGGCCCCGTGTTGAGGCTGAAAGCCAACAAAACCAGCCTTTACAATCTGGTGGCGACATACAAGCCCCTGCCGGGTATGCGCCGCGTGGATTTCAAGAAAGCGAATGGCCGCCCGGACTACTGGCTGGAATGGACGACGGACGACGGCCACACGAAAGCGTTTCTTTCCTCCTCCCTGGGGCGCCCGATCCTGACGATCACGACGCACGACGCGGCGGGCGGGCAGCTGTACCATGAGGCGCACCGCCTTTCCGTTGAGGGCCTGCGGGAGCGCGGCATGGTGGAGGAAGTCACCACCGCCATGGAGAGGAGGCGGCAGGCACATGGCAGAGCGTAACGACATGACCGCGGCCATGGTGACGGCCTACACCTCCCCGCAGCTGGCCGCAATCAACGAATACCTGGAGGCGGAAAAGGCCGTCAGGGCTGCGGCTGCAATATTAGGGCTTGACGCGGATCTGATGATTGCGGAGGCGGAGGGGCTGGCACGGGCTACGACATTTTCAAACGTGGAGGCCCTTTATTTCGTGGCAGATCAAGCCGCCAGCGGAAAGCGGGAGGTGAACGGCCATGCCTGACCATATCCCCCTCCCCGCCAAACAGTACAGCGTGATCTATGCGGATCCGCCGTGGGCATATTCCCAGGGAGGGAACACGAAAAGTTCCCGCGGGATTGCAAAACAGCATTACCCAACCATGACCACCGCGGAAATATGCGCCCTGCCGGTCCGCGAAATCGTCCGAGAGGGGGCAGCCTGCTTTATGTGGGCAACGTTCCCCAATATCACGGAGGCCATAAAGGTCATGGAGGCGTGGGGCTTTACATACAAAACCGCGGCTTTCGTGTGGGTCAAAAAGAACCGCAAGCAGGGCGGCAATTTCATGGGGTTGGGTGCCTACACCCGCGCAAACGCGGAGGTTTGCCTGCTGGGTGTCACGCCGGGATTTAAGGCAAAGACGCAGATCCGCGCCCACAATGTCCACCAGATTATAGAAGCCCCGTTCGAGGGGCACAGCAAGAAGCCGGACGAAACCAGACAGCGGATCGTGGAACTGCTGGGCGACGTGCCCAGGCTGGAAATGTTCGCCCGCCAGAGGGCTGACGGCTGGGACGCCTGGGGCAACGAAGCCCCGGAAGCATAGGAGGAACGGCAAATGTCTGATTTTTTAGAGAGAAACGGCCTGCAAACCGTGGCCCAACATTTCAAGGATCTGTTTCTGGCCAGCGTCCACCGCAACGGCGCGGAGGAACTGCTGGAGCGGCTGGAGAATGAAACGGACTTTTTCGAGGCCCCGGCGGGAGCCAAGCACCACGGCGCTTTCCCCGGTGGCCTGGTTATTCACAGCCTGAACGTTTACCGTCGTCTGCGGGAAATCACGATCCGCGACCTGACGCCCAGGGACGCGCTGGGGCCTGCCCCCATCTCCGAGCAGGAGGAGGAAACCGTGGCGATCCTGGGGCTGCTGCATGACGTGTGCAAGGCAGGCGTGTACCACATTGAAAGAAAACGCCGCAGGAACCCGGAAACGGGTGTGTGGGAGGACTACCTGGGTTATACGTTCCGGGATCCCCTCCCCCTGGGGCACGGAGAAAAGAGCCTGTACCAGATCGCCCGCTTTATCCGCCTGGAGGATCACGAAGCCCTGGCAATCCGCTGGCACATGGGAGCCTATGACACGGCGGCCCGTACAGACCTGCGGGATCTGTCCGCGGCCATGGACGCAACGCCATGGGTGTGGCGGCTGCATGAGGCTGATATGTGCGCCGCCCATATTGACGAAAGGGGCACGGACGAATGACAAAGCTGTTATGTTTGCCCTGCGCCATCGATCTGGAGGCCAGGGGTAAGACTGTAAAACCCGTCGCGCAGAGGTGTGAGAAAATCACCTGTTCGGAGTGCGGACGCCGCCGGTTCGGTATCACCTATGAGGTGACCGGGCGGGCCACCAGAAAAAAGGAGGTAACGAAGAAATGAGCCAGAAAGGCGAAAAATACGCCCGCCGCATGGAGCGGCGCGTGGACAAGCTGGAGCAGGACGTGGCGGCCATCACCACCGAGCAGACCACCCAGGGGGTGCGGATCTCTGCCGTGGAGGACGATCTGGCCGTTTACCGGGCGGCGGTGTCCGCCCGTGAGTTGAAACAGGCCGCGGCGGAGATCAAGGCGGCCAAGGAGCGCAGAACCGCCCGCGCGGCGGAGCGGGAGCGCAAAGCCCGCCGGCGCAATAAGGTTCTGGCCTTTATCGCCCTGGCGCTGTTCGTTGCCGTCTGCGTGGTCATGGTGGCCAAGGCGTACAGCGAGGAACCGGCGGCGGAACCTGCCGCGCCGGAAGCGTCGGCGGCCCCGGCGGCAATCCTGCCCACGGAATTGCTGTTCACCGCGGCGGCGGAGGAGGAATACATGGAGGACCCGCAGGAAACGGAAAAGATCGAGGAGGCGCTGCTGGCGCAGGGCTATTTCTCCCTGGCGGTTCCAATGCCATATGAATGGCAGGACTACATGAGGACGTACTGCGAGGAATACGGCTGCCCCTACCCTCTGGCCCTGGCGGTGGCGCAGACGGAAAGCAATTTCGACATGGACGCCGTGGGCGCCTCTGGTGAGGTGGGGATCATGCAGTTAAACCCCGGCCCCGGCAGTTCCTACCATGCGGAGATCCAGGCGGCCACGGGGCTGGATCCCACCACAGTCTCCGGGAATATCGCGGGCGGCTGCTACAAGCTGGGCCTGTATCTGGCCAAGTATGGCAACGTCGAAAAGGCCGCCATGGCCTACAACATGGGCGAGGGCGGCGCGAAAAACGCATGGGCCGGCGGGATTACCTCCACCAACTACTCCAGGACGGTCAAGGAGGCCATGGAAACATGGGAATGTACGGTGAACGCCTGGGGCGGGGTGTAACCCGCGAGGCCGCCCGCAAGTATGAAACGTCTGTGACGGAGCGGGCACGGCGGGAACGCTGGCAGGCCAGCGGCTGCGCCAGAGTGGTAAGCCGGAAATATGGCACCGTCGTGGTGCCGCACGGTTCCAATTTTGCCGCCCTGCTGAACGCGGCGGAGGTTTGGGGCTGTGACTGGACAGAAATACGGGACGCAGAGGTGTGGAGGGCCGACAAGGAGGAAAGGCCGGTGCCTATGCCGCACCTTATATAAAAGGAGGGTTTCAAATGCTGATTAACGAGGGCGGGCTGATCCGCGCCATCAAAAGAGCCTACAAAGCGGGCGGGTACACCGTCCTGAACACCGGCAACGACGTGGCCATTTACACGGATCACTGGTTTGCCATGGCCAACCGCGCCCTGCTGCCGCGCAAGGTGCTGGCCACCATCGTGGAACACATGGGCATGATCCCGGAGCGAGATATGCCCACGTCGATCATTAAGGACACGGAGCCGCAGCTGGTTTTGAGAGAAACGGCGGCGGACGATATGGACCACTGGCGCGGCGGCGACCGCGGCGAGGAGGTCACCATGGTGCCGGTGATTATGCAGGGGTTCCAGATTTACCAGCCGCCCGGCGGCGGTGCCTGCTGGGGCGTTCCCCTGTACCTGGTGGACATGATCGAGCGGGATCCGGCGGAGCATATCGGCGCGGACGTGATCGACAAGGATCGCCTGCTGTGGGAGGCCGACGGCGAGGCCGTGGTGATTAACGCAGTACGGAAAGCCTGTTCCGGCTGGGCAAAGGAATGGGAGCGGGCCGTGTGGAACGCCCTGGAGGGTGTGGACCTCCACAAAGAGGAGGCCGGGCGGTGAATAACTTTGAACGGATCACGGCCTCCCCGGAGGCCCTGGGGGACTTCCTGGGCGCCCTCCCTATCCTGTCCGGCCCGTGGGACGACGATTTCCACCGGGTATTTTGTGACAGCTGCGACGCGGAGAACTGCGACGCTGAAAACTGCGCCCACCAAGCTGAACGGAATAGCCCAACCTGGTGGCTGAAACGGGCATACACCGGCAGCGGCCCGGTTAAGACCGACAGCACGAACCCATATAAGCGGCAGGCCGCAGACCTCCGCCTGGAGGCCATGCACCAGCGGGACCGTTTTGGCCGGAACCTCCTGGCCACGGAACTGGAGGGAGCGGCGGCCACCATTGAGGCCCTGGCGGCGAAATTGGAGGCGAAAGAATGAAAATACTGATCGGCGGAAGCCCCTGCACACATTGGAGTATCGCGCAGACGAAGAACCGCGAAACCGAAGCCAGCGGCATAGGCTGGGAACTGTTCTTGAATTACCGTATTGCACGGGATAAGTACCAGCCGGATTTTTTCCTGTACGAAAACAATAAAAGTATGTCGCCCGCTATCCGGGCGCAGATCACGGCGGAGTTAGGCGTGGAGCCTGTCCTGATTAACAGCGCCCTGGTGAGCGCACAGAACCGCCAGCGTCTGTATTGGGCGGGCAAACGGAACCAGGACGGCACATACAGCCAGGTGGCGGTGGAGCAGCCGGTGAACCGTGGGATCCTCCTGCGCGACATTCTGGAAAGCGGCGTCGTTTGGAATGAAAAAGCATATACCCTCCGAGCGTCGCATGGCCCACACGGCGGGCCGTCCTCTGTTATCAAGACCATAAAAGAGCCGGGAAAATTCAGCTTTAACGGTGTCGCTGAACCTGTACGGATTGGAGAAATTGAGAACACGGCACCAAGAACGGGTTTTGACACCAGCAAGCAGTATAAAGTCTATTCCCCTGACGCAAAAGCCACGGCATTGTGTGGGAACGGCGGGGGCGCTGGAGCAAAAACAGGGCTTTATGCTGTGCCCGTTCCAGTCAAAGAAGAAAAAATAGGGGTATTCCCAAATGAAAAAGGCGAATTAACCCAATGCCAAAGTAAACGCATTTATTCAATAGACGCAAAAGGGCGTGGGTTAAACGCAGGACCGGGCGGCCTGGGGGTTCAAACGGGGCTATACGCAATCCCCGCAGCAGGGCGCGTCGTGGGGCGCAGGATCAACGAGCAGGGACACCGCGACGATTACAACGAAGCGATCCCACATTTCCAATATTTCGAGGTAAACGAGGATCCGCAGAAAACCAACTGCCTGACAACCGTTCAGAAAGACAATATGATTGCTGTCCCTGTCCGCGTCGGTGCCATACCGAACAGGGACGGCGAACTGGGCACCAGCCAGAGCCGCCGCATTTACAGCACCGAGGGCAAAAGCGTTTCCCTGCAGACAAGGCCGAACGGCGGCGGTGCCGACGGTGCGGCCACCGGCCTGTATGCTGTGCCTGCTGGTATGGCGTGGCGCGGACGTGAAAATGGTTCTGCTTTTGAAATGCGGGACGACCAGAAAAGCAACACCGTGGCCGCTACCGGCCACCAAAGCCGCCTGGTGATCGAAGAAGCGGACGGAAAGCAAATGCCGGTTTACGAGGTTCGCGGAGGCCGTATTACCATCAAAGGCAAGGAATACCCCATTAAACTGGCGGACGGTTTTTACATCATTCGCAAACTGACCGTGACGGAGTGTAAACGCCTCCAGACCGTGCCGGACACATACGCCTTTCCTGTCAGCGACACCCAGGCGTATAAAATGCTGGGCAACGGCTGGACCGTGGACGTGATTGCCCACATTATGAGCCATTTTACCGGACTGACGGAGGAGCCGGTGGAAGTGCTTTCTATGTACGACGGTATGAGCTGCGGCCATATCGCGCTGGGCAAGCTGGGCGCAGAGATCGCCAGCTACCACGCAACAGAGATCGACAAGTTCGCCATTCAGACAACGCAGGCGAACTTCCCTGATGTGGTGCAGCTCGGAGACGCCTTTCAGGTCCGGGAAGATGGCTGGACCTATGCGGGACTTACCGGCGGGGCCTCGGAGGCGGCGGAATGAAGCGCACTGTGAAGGCAGACTACTCCCGCACGTGCGAGAGTTGCCGTTTTCTCGTTACAGAGCCGTGGCTGAAAGATGTTCCGTCCTTCCGCTGCGGCGCAGACGGAAGATGCAAGGGGTATATCGTCGGAATTGAACGGCTCCTGCCCTACATTCCGGCTTGGTGCCCGCAGATGGGCCAGAATTGACAAGGAGGAGCACATGAAAAAAGCTGTGCTTATCAGCATCCGCCCGGAGTGGTGTCAAAAGATCGCTTCCGGTGAGAAGACCATCGAAGTCAGAAAAAACCGGCCAAAGCTGGCCCCGCCCTTCAAGTGCTATATCTACTGCACACGAGATAAGCACCTCGCATTTATGCAGAACCAGACGGGCACAAACCTGATAGCCTGCATGGATGCGGAGACGGCAATCCCAGTCGGCGGCTTCGTGGGGAACGGCAAGGTTATTGGAGAGTTTATCTGCTCCGACTTCGTGCTGTTTAACGGTGGTAAGAAATGGCCGGATTTTAGAGAGAACCGGGCACAAGCGGAAGCCGCCACGCCGGAAGTCCTCAAAAAGGCTTGCTTGACGGCAAGGGAACTGTGGGCCTACGAGCCAAAAGGAAACCCTATCGGCTGGTGCATCTCCGACCTGGTAATCTATGACACGCCGCATGAGCTAAACAGCTTCCGCCGTGTGTGCCCGGAAGAACTGGACTGTGAAAGCTGCGCTATGCACAGCGAAAACACCGGGCGCTGCGGGAACGAGGCGCTATACCTGCGCCGCGCACCGCAGAGCTGGTGCTATGTGGAGGAACGCCATGACTTATGAACGAGCTGCTGAGATTTTGGACCCGGAGCACCGGGAGACATACGAGAGCCTTGAGATCGTGAACGAGGCTTGCCGGATGGGCCGGGCGGCTCTGTTCCGGCGGATGCCGGAGCCGCCGCACCCCGGACGGGGATGAAAGCATCCTGGCCTGCCCGACCTGCGGGAGCGGCGAATATCTCTACAACGAGGACGGGAACCGCTGCTGTTTCTGCGGCTGGTGCGGACAGGCCATCGACTGGAACGCGGAGACATTCAAGGTGGCAGGCCAGATGAAGCCCGTGCTGAAATATCCGGGGAGCAAATGGCGGCTGGCGGAATGGATTGTATCCCTCATGCCGCCGCACAAGAGCTATCTGGAACCGTTCTTCGGGAGCGGGGCAGTGTTCTTCAAAAAGCCGCCGAGCCGTATAGAGACCATCAACGACCTGGACGGCGAGATCATCAACCTGTTCCACTGTATCCGGGAACAGCCGGAGGAGCTGATGCGGGCCGTGGCCTGCACGCCGTACAGCCGGGGCGAGTATGAACAGGCGTGGGACCATTTCAAGGCGGGAGGACAGGTCCGACCGGACGGCATCGAAGCCGCCCGGCTGACGCTGGTACGCTACTGGCAGGCCCACGGGAGCACTGTTGTTTACAAGGGCGGTTGGAAAAATGACCGTGCCGGGCGCGAGTACGCCTACGATGTGCGCTACTGGCGGCAGCTCCCGGAGCGTATCGCCGCCGTGGCGGAACGCCTGAAAGATGCGCAGATCGAGCAGGCCCCGGCGGTCGATGTGATCAGGCGCTTCCGCCACCCGGACGTGCTGATCTACGCGGACCCGCCTTATATGCTGCATACGCGCAAGGGCAAGCAATACATCGTGGAGATGGCGGAGGAGGCCCAGCACGTCGAGCTTCTGGACGCATTGAAGGAGCATCCGGGGCCGGTCATTTTGTCCGGCTATGACAACGACCTGTACAACGAACACCTGCAGGGGTGGAAAAAGCTGCACCGGCGGGCACAGGCGGAAGGCGGCGCGGTAAGAATGGAAACGGTGTGGCTGAATTACGAACCGGAAACGGAGGAGCTGCTGTGATGGACTGCTATAGCTGCAAGGCAAAGACCGTGTGCTCGGCGGTCGTACAGCCAGGGTCCGCGATGTGCTCAATTTACCGCCTGCGATACTGCGGAACACACGCGGACGAAGAAACGCAGCGACAGCCGGGCGACTATTGCCAATACTGCGGCTGCCGCCTGCGCGTGATCGGGCGCGAGCGTTTTTGCAACAACGTGAATTGCAGAAACAGATTTGAAAGCGTGTAAGGAGGGCTGGCATGGAAATTAAAGCCTTTAAGCCGGGGCAAACCGTGTACATCATGGGAACCGACCGGAGAGATCGAGGCGATCACGCCGCAAGGAAAGCGGAAGTTGCCAAAGTGGGCAGAAAGTACGTCACCATCAGCGGAAGATGGGGCGAAAGGTTCCGGGAAACGGTTGGCAGAAGCAAGCCGTATCTTATCGAAGAAATGGAATATGGCTCGCCTCGCCTCCTGTTCCCGTCGGAAGCCGCTGTGATGGAGTACAAGGAGCGGGAGGAGCTGAAAGAGTGGGTGCGGCGTGCTACTGACTGGGACAAGGTAGACCGCTATACCATCGAACAGCTCCGCGCTGTAAAGCAGATTTTGGAGGGATGAATGTGGACGAGAAAGTGATCTATTCATGCGTGGACCAGGAGCACAACACCTGGAACTGCAGGGGATGCGGGTACATCGAGACCTTCGAGGCAGACGGTCCGGTGGAAAACGGCTGGAACTTCTGCCCCGGCTGCGGCCATGAGATCGAGGTGGAGGCGGTCAGCCCGTGTCCCTTCGACAACGGGAACTGTATGTGCCAGTTTTGCGAGGCTCAGTGCAACAACGGTCTGAACTGCTCGGACTGCCGCTGCGAGGGAAAACCTGTGCACGACATCCACCTCTGCACGGGCTTCGTCGGAGACATCACCCAGTACATTCGGAACTGGATGCGCCATCACGGCGGGAAGGCTGATACCTGAGCGCGTGAGCGGCACATACCTATATAAACTAAAGGAGGACAAGCACATGAGCGAATTGACGCTGCGATTTGGGGAGGCCCGGCTGCACGTGGAGGGCGACGCCGATCTGGTGGCGCGCGAGCGGGCGGCGTTCCTGGAACACCTGGGCCGACTGGACCGCCAGAGCGAGAAGGCCGGTGAACTGCTGGCCGTGCTGCTCCGGGCCGGGCACGCCCCCGAAAAGGCCGAGGAGCCTGTGAGCAAGAAGGCAGAGCCGGAGGAACCAGCGGAGGAAAAGAGTGTGACGCAGGACGACTTATGCAGGCTGCGGAGCATCCACGTCGGCTTCGTCAGCCCGTCCCAGTTGAAGCGGGCGAAGGCCGAGGGCAAACTGGACCACCTGCTCACCCAGCGCGACGAGATCGAGGTGCCGCTGGATACCGGCGGGACCGTCACCGTGGTCTGCTGCTACGTGACGCCCACTTCGGCCCGCTTCGTCTTCAAAGACTGCTGGGACGAGGGCGTGATGAACGACGAGGCGACCAACAAGACCGGGTATTTCAAGAGCAAGGGCCGCAAGCACGTTTTGGAGGACATCTACCCGCACATCGCGGCGGAATGGCGGGAGATCATCGTGCCCCGGACCTTCGTGGAGACCATCGAGGGCGAGCGGGTAGAGTATTCGGACCCGCTGTGGCTGCCCTCGGCGACGGATGTGTTCGGCACGCCGGACGGGGCCTGGTGGAAGGACGGAGACGACGACTTCCAGCTCCCGGTCTTCGCACGTGAGCGCGACCGCGTGAAGGAGTGCGGCGACAAAGGAACGTATTTCTGGTGGCTCCGCTCCGTGTATGCGAGCAGCACGGACGCCTTCTGCTATGTGCTCACGGACGGGTCTGCGGGCAGC
>OIEF01000917.1_pt1 | contig 10929 bp, 9 predicted proteins | sample 1581721 | NCBI WGS metagenome assembly OIEF01 (sample SAMN01760908, study PRJEB22395) | human gut metagenome
TATCAGCAAAAGCTCGAAAACCGTGGACTTATCGTGATGGGAAACGAAGGAAAAGGCATCTCGCCAGACCTGGCAAAGAAGGTAAACCACAAGTTGCTCATCCCAAACTTTCCGGAAGGTAGAGCTACAGCCGACAGTCTGAATGTGGCTATCGCTACCGCCATTACCTGCTCTGAATTCAGAAGAAACTTTTAAAGGTAAAAGGGTAAAAAAGTAAAAAGGTAAAAAAACTTTTAAAGGTAAAAAAGTAAAAGGGTAAAAAATACAAAAGCGATAATTAGAAATTAAAACAAGATAGTTATGGAAGTAAATGAATTATTTAAGCACCGAAGTATAACTTCCTGCATGAGAGCATCATACGATACCATAACAAGTGACTTCAGATCACTCGTAAAACAGACATGGACTACCCATGTTCCATTTGCTGTATTGCTGGCTATCGTACTCTATTTCCTCCTCCCCAACAAACCGCTTCACGATTGGGGAGCCGTGAATCCGATGGCTCCGTTCATTCTGCAAACCATCATTTACGGAGCCACTATCGTAATGGCTATCGTATCATTCTGGCATCTTCTGCCAAAAAAGCAACTGTGTCCTAAAGGCGAAAAGCGCAAGATAGGAAAATCCCTCCTCCGCATTCTCCGCCACTTCGGTGGTTTCTTTCTGACCAGTTTTCTCGGCATGATTATCGTAGGCATCGCTACCTTTATCGCAGCCCTGCCTTCCATCATCCTCATCATCGCACAGTTCTATTCACAGCTCGGTGCACTTGATGGCGACCCGCTCGGTGTGCCGGGTTATTTCACCCCACTCCTCTTCCTGGTGTTCACCATCACCTTCCTGCTCATCATCTACGCCCTGAGCTGGCTTGGCATTTCACTTGCCTATCAATTCGGCTCTTACAAGGTGCAAGACGAAGAGAAACAGAGAATGAAGGAAAGCCAGAAAATGGCAACTACAGAGATAGAAAAATATTAATCGTATTAACATAATATATAAGAGACATGAAACAGACAAGATTACTCTTCATCGACCGCGATGGAACTCTGATTCAGGAACCAGAGGACGAACAGATTGACAGCTTCGAGAAGCTGGTATTCACCAAGGGCGTGTTCCGCAATCTCGCCTTCATTGCCCAGCACACCGACTACGAGCTGGTGATGGTGAGCAACCAGGACGGACTGGGCACCGACTCCTTTCCGGAAGATACCTTCTGGCCAGTCCACAACTTCATCATCCAGACCCTGGAGAGCGAAGGCATCCACTTTGCCAAACAGCACATCGACCGCCACTTCCCTGAAGATAACTCGCCGATGCGCAAGCCAGGCACGGGCATGTGGCTGACCGCCTCCTCCGCCTATGACGACACGGAGCGTGGCGAGAATCACTACCTGCACACCGTCAGCTGGAACGGCACGGACTACGAGATCGAATTCTTCTATTCCACGCAGTGGGAAGACACCGCGGACGGTGGGCGGCTCTTTACGAAGAGCTACATCGTCTATGTGCCCGAAGACTACGACGGCCTGCGCCGCGAGCTGGAGGCCATTGCCGCCGCCAAGGGGATCGACCTCTCCAAGGCAGCTGCGGCCTCCACCCACGGCAGCACCGTGCCGCCAACCGCGCGCTACTCCACCCTGCAGGACCTCGACGCCGGGCGGCACACAGAAATCGATATGTTCTCCGGTGCGCTCATGCGCATGGGGCGCGCGTTGGGCATCCCGACGCCCTACAACGAATACACCTACCACATGATCAAGGCTCTGGAGGAGAAAAACGACGGCCTGTTTGACTATACGGCAACAGATGCTGTGACCTGCTCCCGGTAATAAGGAGATACTGACGCCCCTTGCGGGCGGCTGCATTTTTCTTATTTTTTTATTTTTTGCAGAAAAAAACTCTCAATAGACGCCCGCGGTAGGACTATTGAGAGTTTTTTTCTGCATTTTTATAAAAATAATTACCTGCGGCTCTGCGTCACCTTTTGGCAGTCTGCATTTTGGAAAAGCTGTGTTTTTCCTGCCGACCCTCTCCCCTTCCCTGCCGGTTTCCCCGGATGTGCATGATTTAATTTGCCGTTTTGTATACTATATATAAATTATTACGCTTTGTTTCTTTTGTGCTATTTTTTTAGTGGAGAAGATTTCTCGCAATACTTTTTGCCTTTTCCGTACACTTTTACGTACTATCGAATATTTTATGGAGAATTTTTTATTCAGAATAAAACTCGCAATACAAAAAGGAGAATTTTTCTGTTTTTTTCTTCTGTTGTCAGAAAATTTCTCTCAATAAGCCTTTTTCCCCTCTGCCCTCTCTTTTTTGTCACTGCGCTCTCCCCTGCTCCGCCGGAAAAGCCGCGAACTGATTTTTTCACTTCACAGCATTTTTCTCTCAACAACGCAGAAGAAAACTCTCATTTCGCTGTCTGCTTTGCCCGCAGCCGCTTGCGTACTGAGAGTTTTTTTCTGCCGAATTGAGAGTTTTATTCTGGCAAAATCAGCAGAAGAGAACTCTCAGCACAGCAGAATATTTCTCTTTTTTCGTGGGAAGAAAACTCTTTTTTCATAGGAATTTTTCTCTCAATTCAGCAGAAGAAAACTCGCAATCTACTTATTATATATAAAGAGATAAATTTATAAAATAATAAATAATAATTATAAGAAAAAAAATACAAATGGCACATTTATTTTTTATTGCGAGAAGGCGTTGACATTTTCCGCAATTGCGTGTATGCTTAATGTACTGTATTTGTGGAGGTGTAGGTCTATGTCTGAAAAGCGGAAAAATGACACCATCATTGAAGGCGAATACTATGACCCGGACCTCCCTGCGGAGGAAAACACGCCGCCACAAAAGCACCGCCGCCCCCGCTCTGCAGGCAATGTACCCAAGTACAACCCGGCGTCGGAATCGATCATCACCAAGAGTAATGACCTGATCCAAAAGACAAAATATGCCCTGCCAAAGCTGGAGCAAAAGGTGCTGCTGGCAATGATGGCACAGATCAACCCCAAGGAGACCCCGGATGCGGACCGCGTTTATTCGTTGAGCTTTTCCGACTTCGGACGGCTGGCCGGGGTCAACATGCACGACAACACCTATCTGGAATACCTGAAGGACACCGTCAAAAGTTTGGAGGACCGCTCCTTCTGGAGCCTGGACCCGGCCAGCGACGGCCACCAGTACAAGGTCCTGTCCTGGCTGCAGCGCGGCTCCACCGTGAATGACCGGGACAAGCAGATCCGCGTGCGCTTCAATCCGGAGATCCTCCCCTATCTTTCCCAGCTGAAAAGCAACTATACCTCCTACAACGTGGAATATCTGCTGACGATGAACAGCACCTACTCCATGCGTTTTTACGAAATTTTGCTTTCCTACGACAACGGAGACACCGATTACGGCTACACGAACGGCCTGGTGTTTCAGCCGGTCACAAAAGAGATACTGGACCGTTTCCCGGACAAGGCGCAGGACATCCGCGGCTTCAAGTACAAGGTGTTTGACATTCAGGAGCTGAAGGAGCAGCTCTCTCCCCCGCCGGAAAAGCGCAAAAAGGACAAGGAAAAGCCGCTGACCGAAAAGTACAGCAACTTCCACGATTTTGAGCGCTACGTCCTGACCAAGGCCAGGGACGAGATCAACCAGATGACCGACCTCTGGTTTGACTATATCCCGGTCCGCATCCGCGGCGGCAGAAAATACGAGCGGCTGTACCTGTTCATCCGCTACAAATCCGCGCAGGAGATGGACGCAGTGCGCCAGCTGCACGCGCAGAAAAGCGCTCGCAATGAGGAAGTCCCGCGCCGCAGAAGGACGCGGAAAACCACCGAGCCGGAACGAAGCGCGGCAGCTGTGTCCGTGGCAGAGCCGCTGGGGGACGAGCTGTTTACTATGACGGTGACGCGGGCTGTTCGCGTGCTGGAAAGCAGGGCGCGCAGCCAGACCCTACAGGAAAAAATTTCACCGGAGCTGTACAGTGCGGTGTCCTCGGTGTTGGTATACACGGCGCGTCTGCTGACCAACACCAACAGCGAGAAAAAGGCAAAGCAGGCGCAGGAGACCCGCGACGCGCTGAACCGCATCCTGGCCCAGCAGCACGATTTGACCTTCTGGGCGCTGGGCATGGCGCGGATGATGCTGACCAAAAAGGAGCACGGCCAGCTCAAGTCGCCGCAGTACAACGCGACCATTGTATACAACGCGATGGAGGATATTACGATCATCCCGAGCGGCAGGGACGAGCTGCGCAGCGCTGGTGCAACGGATCATTTCAAGGCAGACCTGTCCGTCTTTGATGAATAAATTTGCCACGGAGTTATAAGACCAAAAAGCATAACAAAAAGCGTATGGATACCCGGTCCGCAAAAAGCTGCGGCATGGGCGTGTCTATATGCTTTTTTCTTTATATAAAAGTTTGCCACGGAGTTATAAGACTTTTCTGCAGCAGAAAAGCCCTGCAAAAACTGCAAAAGTGCTGTTGACGATGCTGGCAATTGTGGTATACTATACATAGATGAAAACGACATAAAAAATAATTTGCCACGGTGTTATAACTACATAATGAAATGGGGAACAAGCGAATGGCTGCAACAGTAATAACCATTGCGGTGGAAAAAGGCGGCTGCGGAAAAACCGTAACGACCTCTAACCTTGCCTATCTGATGGGCGACGAGGGCAAAAAGGTGCTTTGCCTGGACACCGACCCGCAGGGCAACCTGACGTTTGCCCTGACAGGCGGCAACGCCATTACCAGCAAGGCCTTTGCCAACCGCAGTCTGTATGATATGATCGACGGCTTCCGCTACAACACACAGACCAGAGATTTTATCGTCGAGTCGGAATATGAAAACGTGGACCTGATCCCGGCCAACGACCAGACGCCGCGCCTGTCCAAGCGGCTGGAGGATCTGTACACGGACGCCCAGCGGGACTATGACCGCGGCGACCCGAAGTATCTGGCTAGCGATACCGACGTGCTGGACTATTTCCTGCGCCAGGTCAAGGACGAGTACGATTATATCCTGATCGACACCCAGCCAAGCCGGGACAGTCTGCTGCTCTCCAACGCAATTGCCGCGGCGGACTATGTGCTGATCCCGCTGAAGTGCGATTCCTTCTCGGAGGACTCGGCGTTCCGCACCTATGTGCTCTGCAATGAGATGCGCAAGAGCAAGACCTCCCGCATCAAGGGTGTCGGCGTGATGCTGACGATGGTGCAGAAAAGTGCAGCCTCGCAGGACATCCGCAGCGACTGCCGTGCCAAGCTCGGCGCAACGCTGTTCAACGCGGAAATAGCCTTTGGCAAGAGTGTGGATAACAGCATCAACCGCTGCGTGCCGGTCTGCTACTCGGCCCGCACGCAGCCCCCGGCTAAAAGCTATGTGGCGGCGTATGAGGAGCTGAAAAAGCGCTTGGCGGAATTGGAGGAAAAGTAAGATGGCTATGAAAAAGAAGCCTGGCAGATCCAAGGTCGAGGTGGGCATTCCGTCCACCGAGGCGGTTTTCAGCGCCGGAAACAACAACGCCTCCGGCAGCCTGATTGCCAACCTGGCCACGCAGAACCGCGCCGAGCTTGCCTATGAGCTGCGGGAAATTGCCTTGCAGGACATCGAACTGAACCCGGACAATGCGATTTTCCGCCAGCTGGACACCGACGAGGATGTGGAAACACTGGCCAACGACATTGACCGCAACGGCCTGATGCACAATCTGGTCGTATATCCGCGGACGGATGGCAAACAGACGAAGTACGTTCTGCTCTCCGGCGAGCGCCGCTATAAGGCATTGAATTATTTGCAGGCGCGCGGTGACGCAAAGTGGAACACAGTCAAAAACTGCCGTGTTGTCACAACACCGCTGAGCGACAACGAGAAAAAGGTTATGCTGCTGAGCGCCAACCTGCAGGTGCGCGGCGGCTTTGCCAACGAGATGATCCGCCGCAAGGCGGTTGCCGAGCTGGTGTCCTGCCTGCAGGCAGAGCCGTACAACCTGACAGCAGCCGAGGCAAAAAAGGCCATCAAGGAGGCAACGCCCATCAACGGGCGGCAGATCGATAAGGATCTGAGCATTGAAAAAAATCTGAATGAGGGTCTCAAGGATCTGCTGGATCGTGGCTTTGTGCTGCGCAGCGAGGCGGAGAGCTTTTTGCGGATGACGCCCGAGGAACAGAGAATCGCTGCCCAAATGCTGCAGCAGCTCTATGCTATTGCGTACAACGGCCCGGGCAGCGCAGCTATTCAGGACGAGAAAAAAGCGATTCGCGGACGGTTCGTGGATGCACTGCGGACGGTGGCCGACACCAGCAGTATGCAGGATGCCCACGAGGCGTTGGTCGCTGCGGTGTTCACGGTCCAGAAGGAGATGGCGTGTCTGAAGGAGACCATCCGAAAGGTCAAGACCATCCCGCCGGAGCAGCCCGCCGCGCAGGTCGAGCAGACAGAGGTCATCCGGGAGGTCAGGGAAAAGACCGCCGGCGCCAAGGTACAGAGCAAAATTACGGGCAAGCTGTCCAGCCAGACAAGCCGCCTGGAAACGATGCTGCGCAGGAAAAACCCCGAGAAGCGCCTTGCAGAAAAATATACCCACGAGGAGCGCCGGCAGGCCATGAAGGAGCTGGACGAGATGATCGCCACGGCCACGCGGCTGCGGGAAATAATTGCAAAGGTGGAGCGCAGCGCCGATGAAGCCCAGGAAGTATAGGCTGCGTATCCGCCTGCACCGCAAAATTTACGACCTGCTTGAGATGGAAGCATTGTGGCAGGACAGTAAGATCGGTACGCTGGCCAACCGCATTTTGCAGGAGGAGCTGGCCAAGCTCCGGCAGGTCGGACTGGACCACTGCGTGTGCGGGGATGAGGACGCAGCATCCGCGCGGCGCATCGAGGCAGAAAAGCACCCCGAGAACTATTACATGCTGCCGTCGTTTGACTGCCGCGAAAAGTATATGCCGACCCATGGCCGCGGCCTTGACACGAAGGGACAGGTCACGCTGCTGGTCACAGCGGAGCAGCTGCAGCTGATCGACGCGCTGTTTGACCGGGAAAGCGGCTGTGTCCGCGGGCTTTACTCGGAATCCCAGGGGCAGACGGTCAAAAGCTACCGCTATCAAATCGTGGGGCTGCTGCTGCACAATCCCTTGCTGCAGGAATTACAGAAGCAATAATTGCTACAGAAAAGGACTCGCAATGGATTTGCGGGTCTTTTTTTATAGGAAGTTTGTGGCAGGGCAGGGGAGAGAAAGAAGTATTGCGAGAGAATTTCTTGAAAAAAATGAGAAAAAGTAAGAAAAAGCACCTGCTTTGTTATATAGAGAATGTAGGGGCGAACATTGTTCGCCCGCCAACCTGGTGCAGCAAGGCTTTTCCGGGAAGGTCTTGCACATAGCGCGCGGGCACGGGCGACCAATGCTCGCCCCTACAGAGTTTTATAACGGCAGAATGATTTACAAACAGTAATAATAAATTAAATGTTTCCAAATTGTACTTTTAATGCCCTGTATTGCGAGAGACTTTCTGCAAAAAACAGAAAAAATGAGAAAAAATCTCCGCCTTGCAACTGCGTTTTATATCTGCTACAATAGCGGTAAAAAACAGGGGAGGTCTGCACATGGAACCGGAAAAGCTGTTGGAGGCGCTGCACACAGCGGAAAAGCTCAAGGACACAACGCGGCATTGCTATACATCGAAGGGACGGCACGAGAGCGTGGCCGAGCACAGCTGGCGCATTGCGCTGATGGCGTTCTGGCTGCGGGATGAATTTCCGCAGGCCGACATGGACAAGGTCATCCGCATGTGCCTGATCCACGATCTGGGCGAGTGCTTTACCGGGGACATCCCGGCGTTTGACAAGACCGCCGCCGATGAGGCCGCCGAGGAAGCACTGCTTTCCCGCTGGGTCGATTCACTGCCCGAGCCGGTCTGCACCGAGATGCGGACGCTGTACGCGGAGATGGCCGCCTTGCAGACGACGGAGGCCAAAATCTACAAGGCGCTGGATAAAATGGAGGCCATCGTCCAGCACAACGAGTCCGCGATTGCGACCTGGGAGCCGCAGGAGTATGCGCTGAACCTGACCTACGGCGTGGAGCAGTCGCAGTTCTCGCCCTATATGCAGGCGCTGCGGGAGGCCCTCCGGCAGGAAACGCTGCGCAAGATGGAGCAGGAGGGCGCGACACCGCAGCCGTGAGAACGGTATAAAAAATCCTCCTGGCGGGCAGAATAGAAGGTGATAATTCTGCCGACAGGAGGAAACCAAATGCGAGAAATGTTCTGCTTTCAGTGCCAACAAACGGCGCATAACACCGGCTGCGACGGCAAGGCCGGTGTCTGCGGCAAAAAGGCCGACACCGCCAACTATCAGGATGAGCTGATCGGGGCACTTATCGGGCTGGCGCGGGCGGCGCGGGCTGGGACACCGACACCGCACACCGATGAATTGATTTTGAAGGGCCTGTTCACGACGATCACGAACGTGAATTTCAACAACGAAACTATCCTGCAATGCAAGGCGGAAATCGAAAAGGAAAAGGCTGCCGTCGGCCCCGGGCAGCTTGACGATTACGACCTTGCCGCGCTTTGGGCGGCGGGGGAGGACGTGCGTTCGTTGAAATCGCTGATCCTCTTTGGGCTCAAAGGCATGGCGGCCTATGCGTACCACGCCCGCGCACTGGGGAGAACAGACCCCGCTGTGAACGCCTTTTTCTATGAGGCACTCGAGGCCATCGGCGCAGAGAAAACGCCTGACGAGCTGCTGGCGCTGGTGCTGAAAACCGGAGAAGTCAATCTGGCCTGTATGGCGCTGCTGGACGCAGCCAACACCGGCGCATACGGTGACCCCGTGCCGGTCACGGTGCCGCTGACGATTGAGAAGGGCCCCTTCATCGTGGTCAGCGGCCACGACCTGCACGATCTGAAGCTGCTGCTGGACCAGACCGCGGGCAGGGGCATCAACATCTACACCCACAGTGAGATGCTGCCCGCCCACGGCTACCCGGAACTGAAAAAATATCCGCACCTCAAAGGCAACTTCGGCACGGGCTGGCAGAACCAGCAGTCAGAGTTCCACAACATCCCCGCGCCCATCCTGTTCACAACGAACTGTCTGATGCCGGTGCGGCAGAGCTACAGTGACCGTGTGTTCACGACGTCGGTGGTGTCCTACCCGGAGCTGACCCACATCGGGGACGACAAGGATTTCACCCCGGTCATTGAAAAGGCGCTGGAATGCGGCGGCTACCCCGAGGATCACCCGATGACCGGGATGAACGGCGGCAGCACGGTCATGACCGGCTTTGCCCGCAATGCGGTGCTGTCCCACGCAGAGCAGATCGTCCGGCTGGTCCGGGAGGGGAAGATACGCCACTTTTTCCTGATCGGCGGCTGCGACGGTGCAGCACCGACGCGCAGCTACTACACGGACTTTGCACGGATGACGCCGCCCGACACGCTGATTCTGACGCTGGCCTGCGGCAAGTACCGGCTGAACGATATGGATCTGGGCAGCATCGAAGGCATCCCGCGCGTTCTGGATTGCGGGCAGTGCAACGACGCCTACAGCGCCATTCGCATTGCGCTGGCGCTGGCCGAGGCGTTTGGCTGCGGCGTCAACGACCTGCCGCTTACGCTGGTGCTGTCGTGGTATGAGCAGAAAGCTGTCTGCATTTTGCTGACGCTGCTGTATCTGGGGCTGCGCAATATCTACCTTGGCCCCACGCTCCCGGCGTTCGTCTCACCGAATGTACTGGACTTTCTCGTTAAGCAGTACAACCTGACGCCCACGGGCGACCCGAAAACAGACTTGGAAAAGATACTGAACCGACAATAACAACATCCGCCGTGCAGAGAGACGCCTCTCTGCACGGCGGATGCTTTTTTGCGGTTTTTGGCTTCTTCAAGTAAATGGGCGTTTACACCTTAACCAGCTCATACGCCTGCGTGCCGATGCCAAGGGTCTCGGCGGTGTCGATGGTGTGGGTGCCGTGGCGGCTGTTGACGCGCTCCATAAAGTGGTCGCGGCCCGGGTCATTGCTGTTTATGACCAGGTCGATGCAGGCGCGGTCCAGCGCGACGGGGTCAAGGCTCGAGAGGATGCCCACATCGTTCATGCAGGGGTCCTCGGCCACGGCGCAGCAGTCGCAGTCAACGGAAAGGTTCTTCATGATGGCGACATAGGCGATCTTGCCCGCAAAGTGCTTTGCCACGGTGGAGGCGGCGTCTGCCATGGCTTCAAGGAAGGTGTCCTGCTCGGCGCAGTTCTCCCACAGGATGTGCTGGTCGGTGACCTTGCCGCCGGTATGGATGTACGTCTTGCCGGCGCTGGACGCGCAGCCGATGGACAGCTGCTTGAGCGCACCGCCGTAGCCGCCCATCGGGTGACCCTTGAAGTGTATGAGCACGAGCATACTGTCATACTTCTCGATGTTCTTGCCCAGATAGTTGACCTTGAGAACTTTGCCGTTCTCGACGGGCCATTCGACGTCCGGACCCTCGGCGTCCATGATGTCAACATCAAACAAGTCGCTCCAATGATGCTTCTTCATCAGCTCGATGTGCTTGGGAGTCTCGTTGCGTGCGCCGCCGTAGGCGGTGTTGCACTCAACAACGGTGCCGTTGACGGTGTCGATGACGGGCTTCATAAACTCGGGGTGCAGGTAGTTCTGGTTGCCGTCCTCGCCGCTATGGACCTTGACGGCCACCTTGCCGGGCAGCTCGATGCCCAGCTGGCGGTACATCTTCACAACGGCTTCGGGGGTGAGTTCGTTGGTGAAATAGACAGTAGATCTAGCCATAATAGGGGACCTCCTTATTACGTGAAAAAACAGGAATGTAGGGGCCGGGCATGCCCGGCCCGCGGGTTTGCGGCTGTACCCCTTTTACGGTTTGCTTTGTAGGGAGGGGTCTTGACCCCTCCGCGGGGCGTCGAGGACGCCGC
>OIEF01000921.1_pt1 | contig 10901 bp, 10 predicted proteins | sample 1581721 | NCBI WGS metagenome assembly OIEF01 (sample SAMN01760908, study PRJEB22395) | human gut metagenome
TTAGCAGCTTCCACGTATTTCTTTCCTCGTTTCATTTCTATAACCTCCTGTGGTATTTGCGGGGAACGCCCTCCCACTTACTATTTAATATTAAAATTAATCAACTACTTCGATTCCCATACTTCTTGCAGTACCAGCGATCATGCTCATAGCTGCTTCAAGGGATGCTGCATTTAAGTCTTTCATCTTAAGTTCAGCGATTTCCTGAACCTGAGCTTTAGTAACCTTAGCAACTTTTGTCTTGTTCGGTACGCCGGAACCGGATTTGATCTTAGCAGCTTTCTTAAGAAGAACTGCAGCCGGCGGAGTTTTGGTTATGAAGCTGAAACTTCTGTCTGCATAAACAGTGATAACTACAGGAATGATTAAGTCTCCCTGATCTGCTGTTCTTGCATTGAACTCTTTTGTGAACTGAACGATATTTACACCGTGCTGTCCAAGAGCTGGACCTACAGGTGGTGCTGGAGTTGCTTTACCAGCCGGAATCTGTAATTTGATATATCCTGTTACTTTCTTTGCCATTTTTCGGCACCTCCTATGTGGTATTGGCGGGGGTTTATGGTCCCTCCCACGATATTGTTACCTTTGCTTGTTACATCTGTTTGATTTCTGCGAAACTAATTTCTACCGGCGTTTCGCGGCCGAAAAGTTCAACATTGATCGTTGCTGTCTGTTTCTGCACATTAAGGGCAGTGATAACACCAACGGTATCTTTCCAGGCACCGCCTGTGACAACAACTGTATCACCCTCTGCGAAATCGACCTGAATTTCCTCTTTCTTGATACCAAGAGGAAGCATCTCTTCCTCGGTCAACGGTACCGGCTTGGCCCCTGGTCCAACGAAGCCTGTCACACCTCTGGTGTTACGGACAACATACCATGTATCGTCATTCATAACCATGTTGAGAAGTACATAGCCAGGAAACATTTTCTTCTGAACCTGTTTCAGAGCCCCGTTTTTCAGCTCAGCCACTTCCTGCAGCGGAACACGAACTTCAAGGATCTGGTCTTCCAGGTGTCTGTTTTCGATGGTTTTTTCAATATCGACTTTTACTTTGTTCTCATACCCGGAATAAGTATGAACAACATACCATTTCGCTTCTGACATACAATCACCTTATCCTTATTTCATTAAAAGATTAATGCCTTCGAGAATAAATGAATCCATGACGCTGATCAGTACGCAAAGCACGATCGACACGCAAACTACCACGATAGTCTGCTTAATCAGTTCATTGCGGTCTGTCCAGACAATCTTCCTGAATTCTGACTGAAGTCCCTGAAACCAACTCTTCTTCTGGCTCTTGCCAGCAGATTTTTCATTTCCTTGCATAGCCTGACCTCACAATTCTCTGTGAGTAACTGTTTCGTCCAGTTACCTTGGATTACTTTGTTTCCTTATGCAGAGTGTGTTTGCGGCAGAACTTACAATATTTCTGAGTTTCCATTCTCTCAGGATGGTTCTTTTTCTCCTTAGTCATATTGTAGTTACGCTGCTTGCACTCGGTACATGCTAATGTAATCTTAACGCGCACAACTTCCACCTCCAGTGTTTTCATTTGCACGGTCATTTTCCTCATGCCGGACGATGTATCCGTCATCTTTTCGGGCATAAAAAAAAGACCTAACTTCCATGTCGCTTGTCAAGTTTATCACACATGGCATACCTAAGTCAAGTCTTTTCTTATTATTTATGCTTATATTTCATCGCATATTTTTTACAGGAACTTTCCTAATCTGCCTTTTCTCGGCCGGCTCTGTCTGAAATATGATAGGAACCCTTGAAGGTACGTTTCACCTGATACAGACATCCGTCTGCCTCCTCATACAGTTCCTGGAAAGTGATATCTCTTCCATCTGAGAAAACAATCCCCATAGATGCGGAGATCATTACCTCCAGGTTTTCTTTCACATAATCAATATGCAGCTTCGCAGAAAGTACACGCAGACTCTCCTCCGCCACTTCCCTGGTCATATCCGGCAGAAATACCACAAACTCATCACCGCCCAGACGACAGACGATGTCCTGAGCCCTGCAATGCTTCTTCATGATCAGGACAACCTCGCAGAGAGCCCTGTCTCCCCACATATGTCCCATGACATCATTGAGCGTTTTGAAATTATCCAGATCCACAATAGCAAAAGTATTTACACATCCCGGATGAAGTTCCTGCACAAGCATCCGGTTTATGGCAGATGTGCCCGCTGCCCTGTTCATGGCACCTGTCAGAAGATCCGTCCTTGCCTCCTTCTGAAGCTTGAGCATATCATTCTCCATATCCGTAACATCCTCGATACTGCCGACCATACGGGACACTTTTCCCGATTCATCGTACAGATTCGTAGTCTTGATCTGCAGATACCGCATACGACCTCCTGCCCATACTTTCGCCTTCTGTGAATGCAAAGCTTCAGCAGAATCTGCCCTGGCGAATATATCCCTGATCACAGAACAGGTTTCCGGATTGATCTCCCTGATTTTCCGAAGCATGACCGGTACGCTGAGCTCTGACTGATCCAGTCCCAGATTCTGATATTTGTCATTCAGAAACTGTATCTGTTCTGTTTCCACATCATAAGTAAAAACGCACAGGTCACTCTCCCTTGCTGTGATGCGGTAAGTTTCCTCATTCAGCGTAAGCTGACGGTTCAGATTGCGGATAGCGATCCTGTCCTCACGCCGGAAATACAGATAAACTCCAATAACTGTTATAAGACTCAGGATGATCACCAGCGTAATCGCAAATACCCATATCCGATATCTGAGTCCTGCCTGATGAATATACCTGTTATCAGCCATTGTTACCGCAAACAGATTCGTACTGTCCACAGGCGCCGCAGTCACCATATAATCTCCATCTTCACCTGAAATCGCAAAGTAATATTGGAATCCACTGTCCATCCGGGACTTAATATCGGAAATCGGCAGACTCAGTTCACGCCCCTCCAGCCAGGTCAGGAAATCATTATCAAAAGTGTCATTGCCGCCATCAGACACAATATATTTTCCATGATTATCTATCACAAAAAGCCCTGCATATCCTTTTCTACGGTCTGCATTTCCATATACGTCCAGACTGCTGCACGGAAGCGTCCCACAGAGCACTCCCTTAATCTGCTGTGCCTCATTTTTGACAGGTACCGACAATATCACTCCATCTGCGTAGGAATATCCATTTTCTGCCAGACCCCTGTTACCTAACATAGCCATCAGGAAGTATTCTTTCAGGGAATAAGCCTGTCCATCCTGCACGCAGCGGCCATCCTCACTGATAATCTTCAGCGAATCAAACTTCTCTGTGTGACGGTGAAATTTCTCCCTCAGCATCTCCTCTGTCTGTACTTCATCTAAAGGCATATCACTGATATAATCTGTCGCACATTCCAGAAGATCATAGTACATATCAATCCGGCTTCCGACAAGTGATGCATTCTGCTCTGTCCATTCCAGAAGAGAATCTCTGGCTCTGGAATTCTCTGTTTTCATCACAAAACTGTTAAAATAAAATAAGGCAGCTGTAATGATGATCACTGCGATCAGTCCTGCCATAAACAGAATCCGCTTTCGCTTCTTTTTATCATCTGTGCCGTTCTTATCATCAAATCTTTTCATACGCAGCTTTCTCTCCTCCGCTCTCGTTCTGCCTATGGTAAAGTCATATACTGCCAGTCCTTTCTACAGACTGGCAGTTATATCTTGTATTTCATTATATGAACCTGTGGAGAGATTGTCAAACAGAACGTCACTATGCACATATGAAAAGCGGAGCCCGCAAACGGACTCCGCTCTGGTGTTACTTATTTATCATTTTTTCTTTTCTTCTTGTAGAAGATTCCGCCTGCAATGGCAAGGGCTGCGATTACAAGAACTGCTGCATAAGCACCGATCGGGGTGTTATCGCCGGTCTTGACTGCTACCTTTCCACTGAGTGCACTGCTGTAAGAAGCCGGTGTTGAACCTCCGCTTACAGAGAAGTTATAATCATCATCAACTTTGATCGTTACACTTCCTGCACCTGTATATCCGGTCGGAGCCTGAACCTCTGTCAGAGTGTAGGTACCCGGTTCAAGTTCTAATTCATGAGCACTTGCCTCGGATGTCCACTCATCGATCACAGATCCGTCCTCATCAGTCAGTCTGAAACTTGCACCTGCAAGACCGACACCATTTCCATCAGTCTTCTGTACGCGAAGCTTACCGTCTGTATCTTCCGGAATTTTGTTTACAAGGTTGATGTTACCGGCCAGGTTATCCTTACTTAAAGCAACTGTACCTTCACCGGTTACTTCATATTCAAAGACATCAAGGTCAAGAATATTTCCGTCTGCATCTGTAAACAGATTTACATAGAAAGTATCATCCTGTGCGATCAGATCTACGAAATCACCACCATTAGCAAAAGTAACCTTCTTGGTTACTGTAACCTTACCGAAACCGGATGCCTGATAGTCAACCATGGTGACTTCGATCACGTCTTTGTCTTCCATCTTGAATGTCTGGTCCGGAGCTACGGTGTAGCAGAACTTTTACTGCTGTTTCATATTGCTTTAACGCATTATCTGTATCACCCAGACCGATCCAGCTCCTGATCTGCCAGTAATGAATATCCTCATTAAGTTCATCACATAGCAATGCCTGTCCACAGATTTTCTACTGTTAAGCGTATATTTTCTATTTTTTATTATAATTATAATTCATCCTGGTCACAAAATGGTCATATAATTTTATTTTTTACAAAAATCCCCGACAGACCAAACTACACTCCTGGTAATTTTATCTGTCGGGGATTCATATTTTAAATCTGTCAGAAGTAATCATACCCACCATGAATGTCCACAATACTTCCATTCATGTAGTTATTGGTAAGTATACTGTACGCCATATCTGCCACGTCTTTAATCTCACCGAATCTGTGCAGTGCAATCTTTCGGTTAATGCGTTCGTAGCTTTCCGGTGTGCGGTTCTCATGCCAGGGCGTCTGGATGAAACCGGGGGCAATGGCATTGACTGTGATGCCTTTTGGCTCAAATTCCTTTACCAGCGATTTGGTAAGGAAGTGGATGGCAGCCTTGGTCACGCCGTATACCAGAGAGGATGAGTATGCCTGCTGCCCTGCATAGGAGCCCATGAAGAGTACTCTTCCGCCCTCTGTCATAACAGGCATAAATTCTTTAATCATAAATACAGGTACAGACAGGTTGGTATTTACGATATTATTCCATTCCTCGAAAGTGTAATCCTGAAATTTATCGTAAGTGCTGATTCCCGCATTGCTGATCAGCCAGTCTACATGTCCTGCTTTCTCTTTTACTTCTCCGACGAAATTCATCATATCGTCATAGGAAGACATGTCCGCTTTCAGAATAATAAGTTTCTCCTGGTCTTCCGGTTTCAGGCTGTCCCAGAATTCATTGGCTTTATGTGCATTGTGGGCGTAAGTGGCAAAGATCAGATCATCTTCTGCTGAGTTTGCCAGTATCTTCTCCACAATACCGCGTCCGATTCCGGAGGTGCCGCCTGTGATCACTGTTACCTTGCTCATTTTATATTCCCTCTTTTTATTCATCTATAATACAGACAGATCTGTTCTCTGTCATGCGGGAGTCTCCCCACTTCCATAAAACGGACTGCCTGCAAAAAAATTCCTTCTATATTATATATTCCACATTACCGAAATATATTCTTCACTCCTACAATTCCATCAGTCTGTCATAAACTTCCTTCGGTGCATATGGCTGCTGATTATGGATCGGTTCACCCAGACAGGTCTTGGGATATGCAAAAGTTCCATGCTCCAGCATAACTTCCAGAAGTTTCGGGCCTTCCCCTTCCAGAAATTCCGGTGCTTCTTCTCTGACTGCATCGCAGAGCATTCTCAGTGCGGGAATGCCGTAAGCCTTTGCCACCTCTGCGAAATTACAGGAAGCAAAACCGCAGCCGTCTGTGGTTCCTGCGAACAGACAGTCAAAATAATCTCTCTGCAGGTGACGGATCATGCCAAGTGCTTCATTATTCATAACCATGATCTTAACAGGAAGATTCTCTCTCTTCACCCACTCCAGTTCCTGGATATTCATCTGGAGTGCACCATCTCCACAAATACAGGCGGTCGGTTTTCCGGTTGCATAATACGCTCCGATAGCTGCCGGAAGCCCGTAGCCCATAGCTCCATGTCCGCCAGAGAAGAGAAGTTTCTGTCCTTCATGATTCTTGAATGACTGGTAACTCCACACCATATGCTGTCCTACATCCACTGCGATCGCGGAGGTATCCTCCAGCATATCACTGAGGTCTGCGATCATACGGTTCGGATATCTTTCCGGCGTGGCATCATCAACTGCCTGAAGATTTTCCTTAATCTCTGTGCAGACATTCAGCCAGTCACTGATCCTCTCTGTATCCGGAGCTGCTGCTTTTGCAAGACAATCGATCACTGCGCCTGTCTCTGCCTGCAGCTTCACTTCATTGATACCATTCTCATGGATATCTCTCTGAAGATTGTATGGATCAATATCTATACGTATGATCTTTGCACCTCTGGCAAATTCATGTACTTTGGTTCCGATCTGTCTGGTACACAAAGAAATGCCAAAACAGAGAAGCAGATCGCTTTTTGCATTGGCAATCATATTTGCATAACGGTGTCCATAGGCACCGCCGATGCACCCGAAATTCAGCGGATGGTCGTATCCCAGAACTGATTTCGCCAGAACGCTGGTGATGATCGGAATCTGTCTCTTCTGTGCAAAGCGGATCAGTTTCTGCTGGCCGAAGCTGCTGTCCACGCCATGGCCCAGCATGATCACCGGACGTTTTGCCTGTTCCAGTGCTTCCAGAATCGTATCTGCCGCCTGCTGTGCTGCAGCTGCATCTGTATGTTTGTCCTCAAAAGTCATGTCATAGACCGGATTCTCCACTTCACTTCTCTGGATATTCATGGGAAGATCGATGAGCACCGGTCCTCTGCGTCCTGTGGTTGCAATATGGTATGCTTTATTTAATTCCTCCACAATGTCCTCAGGGTTTCGTATCTGAACAGCATATTTGGTGATCGGTTTCGCCATTGCCACAATATCTGTCTCCTGAAATCCCTGCTGACGCAGTCCTTTAATCCCGGAGTACTCATACGTGTTCAGCTGCCCTGTCAGAAAGATCACAGGCAGAGAGTCGTAATAGGCATCTGCCACACCACTCAGAAGGTTGATGGCTCCCGGTCCGCTGGTAGCATAGGCGCAGGCACATTCTTCCTTCGCCTGTGCGTATCCGCAGGCTGCGAAAGCTGCCCCCTGTTCATTGTAACCGGAATGATTCTCTGTCTCCGGATTTCTCTCAATGGAGTCTACCAGATGTGCGATCATGGTTCCCTGATAGCCGAAGAAATGGCGGATTCCTTTTTTCTGCAAAAACGTAACAATATAATCTGAAAGTTTCATATTCCCTCCCGTCAGATCAGCGTGCCGATCTTACTTCTCTGTACTGTCTTTCCTGTTTTCTCCAGTACGTCTACATAAATGTCAAAAATCTCTTCGTCCTCTGCAAAGAGTTCGTTCTTCTGCAGACTCTTCTGCATCATCTTGAAATAGGGACGAAATACCCTCTCAAGTGTCATATAATCTTCATTCTTATACAAGTTCTTAATGTAGTCTTTCTGCTTCTCATAGGAAACACTCAGATTCAGGCGCTCCCCACAGAACTCTACATAGTCCCAGCATTCGTTGAAGTAGTCTTTGTGCCGCCTGCTTCTGGCAAGTTTGCGGGCATTTTTCATTCGCTCTTTACAGTATTTCTCAAAGTTTCCGGATTCTTTCCAGAACTGTGTATAGCTTACCCTCGCACTGACCACCAGCGCAATGGGTGTCACATAGCGGGGTTCCTTTGCATCTTTATAATTCTTTCCATAGCTTATGGTAAGATACTCTGCGGTTTTTGCCGGAACCTGGAGTTCTGCACCTTCCAGAGTGACACGTTTACTCTCCGCAAAAATTTCTGCAGGGAAAATGGTAGTCTGTTTTCTTCTTTTGAGGATATACTTATTTGCTCCGGGCTGCTGGCAGGATCTGACAAGCCTGTCATACAAATGTGCAGCCTGTCCCTGGCGCCCGGTTATCATGCACTGCAGCCGCATAATTGTACGGTTCACCCTGCTCCTGAAATTTCTATCTGCATAGTTGATATGACAGAGCTCTGTCCATGCATTCTCATCTCTGGATAATCTGCGTTCTGCTTTTACAGAGGCTGCCGGCGTTCTGAGCGGAAAAATACTGACTCCTATTCCCGGGAATGCGTAGTCTCTGGTGTTGTCCAGATTCAGGCACAGAGTATCTGTATTGGTGTATCTCAGATAAAATCCTGAGAACCATTTGTGGCTCTTCATGGATTCCAGTGCTCTCTTTTCCCTTGGATCTTCATCCACAGCCAGACGGAACCGTTCCATATCCGCTGTTTTCATCAGCACAACTCCAAACATGGGATTCTGTGGGAAAGGATGCCCTTCCACTGCGCAGAGTGTCAGTCGTGGAGAGAGGTAATATTCTATTTTATTCCGGCGGCATATTTCATCGATTTCCTGTAATAATGATAAAATCACCTTTTGTTTTTTGTTCAACTCTTTACTCCATTTCTATTGATGTCACTTAACAGTTACAGTCTGCACGATCTTCTTAATATCTTCAATACTTTCATATTTATCAAGCCATTTATCAAGCACAACTGTAATATCCGTCTTCTTTCCAAAGCTTTTCGCCTGTCTGCTGCCATCGTTCAGATCATTGATAAAAATACGGTACAGCTCTGTTCTTACATAAGAAGGCATCTCATATTCCAGTGCTTTCTTATAATTTGCAAAAGCCTCCCTGGTCTGTCCCTGTTTCATCCTGACATCACCCACCAGCTTATAAGCGCAGGCTTTCTCTTCTCTGCGAAACTGACGGTTTCGTACCTGTTCTGCAAGCCACTCCAGTTCGCTCTCCTCACCTGTACAGATGATCTGGGTGCGCAGTTCTGCAAGCTCATCGGAATACCCCAGCCGCTTCCATGCTCTTGTAAGAGCTTTCCTGTACATCTTATGTTCTTCTGAAACTTTAACCTGTATATCCGCCGGCGCTTTAACTTCTTCAGTTTCTGCTGACGGATCTGATACTTTTTTATTCACATCATCAGCCGATGTTTCATCTGATGTTCTATCTGATTTTATCTGTTTTCTGCTTTTTCCCGGATTTTTCTCCACACTGACTGGCGTGATCATCTGTGTGCCGATCACAGCCCGGATTTCACCGATTTCTTTCTCTATCTCGCTCTGCGTACGTGCACACACTGTTTTTGCCAGATATAATGCTCCCTGGATATCATCATCCTCAGGTATCAGACGACTCCACAGCTCCATCAATGCGAGAGCTTCCTTCTTGTTGTGGTTTGCAATAAGCTCTTCACAGCTTTTCAGGATTTCAGATTTGTAGCCTCTGAAGAATCTATCCATCTCCATCCATACAATTCCGTTAGTTGTCTTATTCTTTACCTGAAGATAAAGCTCTGCCGCTTTCTGCATCTCGCCATCCATCCAGAGGATATCTGCCTTATATTTCAGGAAATAACCATCCTCAGGAAACATCTTAAGAGCCTTATCAAGAAAACGTTCTGCTTCGATCCGGTTCTCTCCCGCACCCTCCATCAGGAACCTGCACTTAAATTTCATAAATCCCGGATGTCCCGGATATTTCTGCAAAAAGTCGCTGATGATCTGCTCTGCTTCCTTCATCCTGTGAAACTCATAGTGATCCGCTGCTTTCCGGAAAAGCTCAATATCTTCCTTCAGTTTCTCCATATCAGAGCTCAGATGATCCCATTGCTTACGGATCTGCAGCATTCTATATGCCTTTGATACACGTTCTGTATAAAACAGAGTCAGCATTGCTGCATAGAATATATCATCCGGTATTTCCACAAGTATCGGATGATAAAAGGCATAAATATTGGTATAGTCTTCCCTTCCGATAAAGTCAGCACTGAGCTGATTCTTATAATAAGAGCCAAAAAGTGCACTCAGCTTACGGAAAGATCTGCTTTCCACCAGCTCACTGATCTTAAGTCCTGATTCATCGATCGCTCTCTGCAGGTCCAGTGCAACAGCGCGGGCTTTCATTGCAAGCCCATCCTGGCGGACCTTATGGCTTTTTTTCGCAATGCGCATATTGTAGAACTTTCGGAACACACTGTCCCAGCGCAATCTTTCCTTATTGATCTTCGGCATGTATTCTTCACGTAGCTCCTGATAAGGAAGATCATCTACACACACTGCTACATGACCCTCCCTCTTATCATGAGGAGGCATATATGACCACTCGTCTCCATAATGCCAGATCAGATAGTCACTGCACTTATTTGGAATCATTGCCTTTTTTCCCTCAAAGATGCCCTCCTTTACAGGGAACATCATATCCTTATCAAAAAGAAATGGGCAGCCGCCCCAGCGCATGGCATAACGGTCACATTCCTCTTCTTTATAAGAGAACATGATCTTCTCAAGCTTTGCCAGTGTTCTTTTTTTGCCAAGAAAAATATAAGAAAGAAGATACTTCAGATACATGGATGCAGGTATCTCCCAGCGGTCGCTGTAGCCTACAGAAATATTGATAAGATCTGAGTAGATCATCATGTGTGTTCTATATTTCTCGTATTCTTTGTCGTCAGCCGGAACAGGATCCAGTGTAAGAATGTCTATGATTTCTCCGCCGCAGTCCTTCCCGATAATCTGGCTCTTATGGATGGCACAGGTATTGGTGGATGCGTAGCGCGGAAATGAATTTGTATAGTTTCTGTCCACCTCCGAACACTGTATCTCTCTGTCAGGCGGGAGTTCTGTTTTGCATATCTCTGTGAATTTCTCCCAGTCCGGACGTGGCAT
>OIEF01000923.1_pt1 | contig 10869 bp, 8 predicted proteins | sample 1581721 | NCBI WGS metagenome assembly OIEF01 (sample SAMN01760908, study PRJEB22395) | human gut metagenome
GGCAGCACCAGCGCGGCCAGCCACGGCCAGAGGCGGCGCTCGCCCTCATAGCAGAACCGCCACAGAAGATAGACGGCGGGCAGCAGCACGCACCAGCCAAACAGCGTCGCCCGCTGGGGGATAAGCAGATCCACAATCGGATTGACCCACTCGATGTTTTTCTCCACAAAATTCGTCGGCGTTGTGTAAAACCCTGTGAAGATGCCCGCAAAGCTGTCGGCAGAGCCGAGAAAGTACGCAAACCCGAGCCCGCTGCCCATAAAGAACAGGTAAAACGCCAGACACGCCTTGCCGACGCTGTCGGTCACGCGCCGCGCCAGCTGCCAGAACATGCCGTACACCGACAAAAACGCGGGCAGCATCGGCAGCAGATACGCCGTGCGCAGGTCGGCCCCCAGCACCACAAAAACACTGGAGACCGTCTCGCACAAAAACGGATAGCCGAACCGGTGCGTGCCGCCCAGCAGGGGATAGCGGGGCAGAAATTCACCGCTCTGCGCGATATATTTGATGAACCCGAGGTGCATCGGCATATCGCCGTAGCAGCTCTGGCCCGTGTGGTACGCGCCGTCCACCAGATGCAGAACGTGGGTGTGCAGCAGATACAGCGTGATGAGCACTACCGGCAGCAGGCAGGCCCACAGGGCCCCGCTGTCGGGGTCCTTCGCCATGCCGCGCAGCCGCGTGCCGCGGTACAAAAGCGATGCCCCGATGCCCGCCGCGGCCACTGCCGCCAGCGCGACGGCGGGCGGTGTAAAGCCCAGTACCACCGCAAACAGTGCAGGCAGCACGGCCAGCAGCGACACGCCGAACCCGCAGCCCAGCGGTACGATCACCGCCGCCGACCCGTCCGGCACCGCCCGCCGGGCCGACAGCAGACCGACGGAGAGAAACAGGGAAAGATAGAAAACGGAAAATAACATGAAGAACCTCACAATTCCTAAGGCCCCTTCGCTTGCGAGGGGGCTCCGCCCGCAGGCGGTGGGGGAGCGGCAGCCTGCGGCCACCCTCCCTCCGGCCCTTCGGGCCACCTCCCCCGCAAGCGGAGGAGGCTTTTGGGTGAGCTTACACCCCCTCCAAATCAAACGGCGGTGTATACTCCTCCCGGGCACTGCTCTTTTCCTGCATATATCCGTCAGTCAGTCCCAGCCGCACGGCCTCGTCGATGACCTGCCGGTACTCATAGGTCGTGATGCGCCGCCCGAGGCCGTGCTCTGCCGCCTTATAAAAAGGTGTAAACTGGCTCATTAAGCTGGGGATAAATTCTACGCCCGTTTCCTCCCGCAGCGCTGCCAGCCGCCGCAGCACGGCCTTGCTGTCTGCCACGTGGCCGGGCAGGGCCAGATGCCGCACAATGACGCCCTTCTGCAAATACCCGTCCGCGTCGTACACCGGTGCGCCGGTCTGCAAAAGCATCTGCCGCAGCGCTGCGTCCGCCACGGCAGGGTAGTCCCGCGCGGCGGAAAGCTCCGCTGCCAGCGCACCGTCCGCGTACTTGTAATCCGCCAGCCAGATGTCCACATACCCGGCCAGCGCCCTGACGGCGTCCACCGTCTCATACCCGCCCGTGTTGTAGACGACGGGCAGGGAAAAGCCCTGCGCCCGCGCGGCATCCAGCGCGGCAGTGACCCACGGCAGATACTGCGATGCCGTGACGAGGTTTACGTTTTTCGCCCCGCCGTTCTGCAAATTCATAAAAATCTCGGTCAGCCGCTCCACAGAAATCGCCTTGCCGACCTCGCCCTGACTGATCGGGTAATTCTGGCAATAGCAGCATTTCAGCGTGCAGCCGCTGAAAAACACCGTGCCGCTCCCGGTTTCGGCGTTCGGGTCGCCGCTCAGGCACGGCTCCTCCCAGTGGTGCAGGGCGGCGCGGGCCACGCGCAGGGTGTTGTCTGCCCCGCAAAAGCCGCGCTGCCCTGCGGCGCGGTCCGCCCCGCAGGCCCGGGGGCAAAGGGTGCAGTGATGGGGTATCTGCATGATAAAATGCCTCTTTCACAAAATTTCTTGCTTTTAGTTTACCACAAACGGCGAAAGTGTGGTATACTGTATCTACCAATATTACAAAATAAAGGAGAGTGCTTTCATGTCTACCCCTCATAACCGCGCCGAAAACGGCGATTTCGCCAAGACCGTCCTGATGCCCGGCGACCCGCTGCGCGCCAAATTCATTGCCGAGACCTTCCTCGAGGACCCGCGCCTTGTCACCGACGTCCGCGGTATGTACGGCTACACAGGCACCTATCAGGGCCGCCCCATCAGCGTGATGGGCAGCGGCATGGGCATGCCGTCCATCGGCATCTATTCCTACGAGCTGTACACCCAGTACGGCGTCGAGAACATCATCCGCATCGGCTCCGCCGGCTCCTACACCGACAAGGCAAAACTGTTTGACGTGGTGCTGGCCACGGGTGCCTACTCCGAGAGCAACTACGCCGTGACCCAGAGCGGCGACACCGACGACATCCAGACGCCGAGCGCCGCGCTGAACGATGCCCTGCGCGCCAGCGCCAAGGCTGCCGGTATTCCGCTGATCGAGGGCAACATCCATTCCTCCGACGTGTTCTACCGCCAGCCCAGCGACGAGAAGCCGACCTACTGGGAAAAACTGCGCGACGAAAAGGGCTGCCTGGCCGTCGAGATGGAGAGCTTTGCGCTGTTCCACAACGCCAGGGTCCTGGGCAAGCGTGCCGCCTGCCTGTTGACGATCTCCGACAGCTTTGTTTCGCCGGAGATCACGACTGCCGAGCAGCGCCAGACCAGCTTCACCGCCATGATGAAGGTCGCGCTGGGCGTTGACGCATTTCTGGAGAAGTGAGCATGGAAAAGGCTGAGATTCAGGCGCTCATCCGCGAGGCGTTCGCCGCGCAGAAGTTCGCCTATGTACCGTACTCCCACTTCCACGTGGGCGCGGCGCTGCGCGGCAAAAACGGACAGGTGTTCCGGGGCTGCAATATTGAGAACGCGAGCTACACCCCCACGAACTGCGCCGAGCGCACGGCTCTGTTCAAGGCCGTCAGCGAGGGTGTGCGCGAGTTTGACGCCATCGCCATCGTCGGCAGCAAGGTGGGGGAGACGAACACCCTCGTTACCGGCCCGTGCGGAGTCTGCCGTCAGGCGCTCTATGAGTTCGGCGGCCCCGAATTGACCGTCATCATGGCCAGGAGTGAGGACGATTACATCGTCACGACCCTCGGTGACCTGCTGCCCTACGGCTTCGGCCCGGCAAATCTGGAGTAAAATTACTTTCTTTGGCTCCCCTTGAGGGGAGCTCCCGCCGCAGCGGGTGAGGGGTGGCTGGGTGCCGCACGATTTACGCGGAGTCTCCCGCCCACCCCTCCGGCCCTGCGGGGCCACCTCCCCTCAAGGGGAGGCTTTTTCAGAAAACCAAAGGAGTTCCCTTACCACATGAAGAAATTCTTAGCACTGCTTCTGACGCTGGCGCTGCTGGCAGGGCTGACCGCCTGCAAGGATACGGAGGCTGCCAGCGCCCCGCGCGGGAGCAGCACACTGTAACCGCCCCGACGAACGACGCGACCTTTGTCTACCAGCCCGATGACCCGGCGGCCACACTGCCCGGCGGAGAGTCCGTCGTGCTGGTGACCGGCCCCGACGGCACGGAATCCGGCGAGGATGCCATGCTGTGGCAGGGCATACAGACGTTCGCCAACACGTACGGCTATACCGCCGACGCCCAGACTGCCGCGGGCAACACCGCAGACGAGGCCGAGGCCGCCCTGCGCGCTGCCGCCGAGAGCGGCGCAAAGCTCGTGGTCTGCCGCGGCGACACCATGGGCGCGGCGCTCTACCGCATGCAGGAAAACTACCCTGACGTCCACTACCTACTGTTTGACAGCGAGCCCCACAGTGACGACTATAGCGCTTACAATACGGCCAGCCTTGTCCATTGCGTCCTCTTTCAGGAGGAACAGGCCGGGTATCTGGCCGGGTACGCCGCTGTGACCGATGGCTACACCACGCTCGGCTTCATCGGCGCGCGGGAGATACCGGGCATTGTGCGGTACTGCACCGGCTTTCTGCAGGGCGCGGAGGCCGCTGCCGAGCTGCAGGGCGAGTATGTCACCCTGCAGACCTGGTTCACCGATACCTATGAGAATAACGACGCCATTACCCAGCGGATGATCGACTGGTATAATAACGGTACGTCGCTTATTATGGTCAGCGGCGGCAACCTGTACGAGGGTGTGTCCGGCGCCGTCAACCAGACCGGCGGCAAGGCGATCACGACGGATTATGACAACACAGAGCTGGGGGACCGCGTGCTGGGCAGCGCCATCAAGTGCTACAACGCTGCCGTGCAGCGTCAGCTGTACACCTTCTTTGCGGCGGGCACCTGGAATGGCCAGACCGGTGGCCAAACCGAGAAGGCCGGCTTCACGAACGGCGAAGTCGCGCTGGTGGCCGGGGCACCCTGGCGGTTTGACAGCTTCACGCAGGACGACTACCGCACGCTGTATGAGGAGCTGCGCACCAGCGTCCTGAAGGTGGATGCCTACTCGGATCTGGATACGCTGCCGGAAACCCCGAACGTCACGGTGAACCGCCTGCCGTAACCCCCACTTGGCCCCCTCTGTGAGAGGGCTCCGCCCCTGCGGGGCACCTTCCTCGCCGAGAAAGGCAGAAGGCTGCGCTTTGTTATGCTTTTGTAATGTTTTTTACGCCGTTTTGTCATTGAATTAACAACGCAAATGCGGTATACTGAAAGCAAAGCGGCAGGGAACCGCCCTGCTGCGCAATTGAAAACAACCTAAGGAGATCAAAACCATGAAAAAGTTTCTCGCTTTTGTAATGGCTGCCAGCATGGCGCTCTCTCTGGCTGCCTGCGGCGGTTCTTCCGCCAGCACCGCCACGAGCACCACGACGGAGGCTACCTCTGAGGCTGCCGCTTCCACCTCCGGCAGCAAGACCGATGTCGCCTTTGTTACCGACGTCGGCAACATCGATGACCAGTCCTTCAACCAGTACACCTGGCAGGGCGTGCAGGATTTCTGCTCTGCAAACAGCCTGAGCGCCAACTACTACCGTCCCACCGAGGACTCCGATGCCGCCCGTCTGGAGCAGATGGACAACGCAGTCAACGACGGTGCTAAGTCCATCGTCGTCGCCGGCTACCTGTTCGGCAATGCCATCGCCGAGGCTCAGGAGAAGTACCCTGACGTGCAGTTCCTGGCTCTGGACGTTTCCGCCAGCGACCTGGGCGACAAGGCTCCCACCGCCAACACCGCTCTGATCACCTATAAAGAGGAGCAGGCCGGCTACCTGGCCGGTTATGCCGCTGTCTATGACGGCTACAAGGAGCTGGGCTTCCTGGGCGGCATGGCTGTCCCCGCAGTTATCCGCTACGGCTACGGCTTCGTGCAGGGCGCTGACGCCGCTGCCAAGGAGATCGGCGCTACGGATGTCAACATCAAGTACTGGTACTCCGGCGGCTTCGCAGCTACCGATGAGGTCAAGAACAAGATGGACGGCTGGTACTCCGAGGGTACCGAGGTCGTCTTTGCCTGCGGCGGTCCCGTCTGCCAGAGCTGCGACGCTGCTGCGCAGGCCAACGGCGGCAAGATGATCGGCGTTGACGTTGACCAGTCCGGCCAGTTCGACACGGTCATCACCTCCGCTACGAAGGGTCTGGCCCAGTCCGTGAACGAGGCTCTGACCGATTCCATGAACAACGGCTGGAAGTTCAGCGAGACCTACTCCGGCAAGGAGACCAAGCTCGGCGCTGCCGAGAACTGCGTCGGCCTGCCGATGAGCACCTCCAAGTTCACCAAGTTCACCCAGGAGCAGTACGATTCCATGTACGCCTCCATCGTGGACGGCACCCTGGCCATCGACGACAGCTTTGACGCCGATGTCAAGCCCGCTGTCACCACCATCACGGTTGACTACCAGAGCTGATAAGGCTTTAAAAGCATGACTTTTAACCGCCCTGCGCACCCCGCGCAGGGCGGTTTTTGTTCTGCTTCGCCAAATTTCGGCTACTTTTTGTGCAGATTCTATTGTACATGGCGCGATTTTTCTGTATAATATAGTATAAGAATTTGTGTACAAGCCCGTACACATTGAAAGGGGCGTGCAACGATTGGCAGATAATTATGTCATCGAAATGCTGCACATTACCAAGGAGTTCCCCGGCATCAAAGCCAACGACGACATCACCCTACAGCTGCGCAAGGGTGAGATCCACGCCCTGCTGGGCGAAAACGGCGCCGGTAAATCCACCTTGATGAGTGTGCTGTTCGGTCTGTATCAGCCGGAGCAGGGTACGATACGGAAAAACGGACAGGAGGTCAAGATCAACAACCCGAACGATGCCAACGCACTGGGCATCGGCATGGTGCACCAGCATTTCAAGCTGGTGGAGTGCTTCACGGTGCTCGACAACATCATCCTGGGTGTTGAGGACACAAAGCACGGCTTTTTGCAGAAGGACGAGGCCCGCAAAAAGGTCATGGCCCTGAGCGAAAAGTACGGTCTGAAGGTCGACCCGGACGCGCTGGTCAGCGACATCTCCGTCGGCATGCAGCAGCGTGTCGAGATCCTGAAAATGCTCTACCGCGACAATGAAATTTTGATTTTCGACGAGCCTACGGCGGTTCTGACCCCGCAGGAAATCGACGAGCTCATGGACATCATGCGCGGCTTCAAGGCCGAGGGCAAGAGCATCCTGTTCATCACCCACAAGCTCAACGAGATCATGGCGGTCTCTGACCGCTGCTCTGTCCTGCGCAAGGGCAGGTATATCGGCACCGTTGACATCAAGGACACCACGAAAGAGGAACTGTCCAAGATGATGGTTGGCCGCGACGTGCAGTTTGCCGTCGATAAGAAGCCCTGCGAGGTCGGCAAGCCGATCCTGGAGGTCGAGAACCTCGTCGTGCCGAGCAAGGTCCACAAGAACAATGCCGTCCGCGGCGTCAGCTTCAACGTCCGCGCGGGCGAGATCGTCTGCGTTGCCGGTATCGACGGCAACGGCCAGAGCGAGCTGATCTACGGTATTACGGGCCTCGAAAAGCCCTCGTCCGGCACCATCAGACTCGAGGGCAGGGACATCACGAATGCCCCCATCCGCGAGCGCAGCAAGGCCGGTATGAGCCACATCCCGGAGGACCGCCACAAGCACGGTCTGGTGCTGGATTACACGCTGGCCGACAACATGGTTTTGCAGCGTTACTGGCAGCCGGAGTTCCAGAACCACGGCTTTATTAAAAAGAACGCCGTATTGCAGTACGCCGAGCGCCTGATAAAGCAATACGATGTCCGCAGCGGCCAGGGCCCTGCGACGATTGCCCGCAGCATGTCCGGCGGCAACCAGCAGAAGGCTATCATCGCCCGCGAGGTCGATAAGGACCCGCAGCTGCTCGTTGCCGTGCAGCCCACCCGCGGCCTTGACGTCGGCGCGATCGAGTATATCCACAAGCAGATCGTGGCCGAGCGCGACAAGGGCCGTGCGGTCCTGCTCGTCAGCCTTGAGCTGGACGAGGTCATGAACCTGTCTGACCGCATCCTCGTGATTTACGAGGGGGAGATCGTCGGCGAATTCGACCCGAAAAAGACCACCGTCGAGGAACTGGGCCTGTATATGGCCGGTGCCAAAAAGCAAGGGGAGGCGAAAGCATGAGCAAACAGAATAAACAGCCGCTTCTGCAGCGTCCCGCCGTTGTAGGGGTCCTGGCCAGCCTTTTGTCTATCGTCGTCGGTCTGGTGCTGGGCTTTGTACTGCTGGTCCTGCTGAATCCCGGCGCCGCCGTGGGCGGCATGAAAGCTATGCTGGCCACCGGCTTTTCCAACATGGACAAGCTCGGTAAGGTGCTGTACCAGGCGGCACCTCTGATGATGTGCGGCCTGTCCGTCGGGTTTGCGTTCAAGACGGGCCTGTTCAATATTGGTGCGTCCGGCCAGTACACGATGGGCGCTTTCTTCTCGCTGCTGTGCGCCATTCAATTCCAGCTGCCGTGGTACGTCTGCCTGCTGGCGGGCGCTGTCGGCGGTGCGATCTGGGGCGTTTTCCCGGGCCTGTTCAAGGCGTATTTCAACGTCAATGAGGTCATCACCGCCATCATGTTCAACTGGATCGGCATGTACCTCGTCAATCTGCTGCTGGCCAACATGCCCAATATGCTGGCCTCCGGCTGGGGCGCGTCCAACTCGGACCGCACCGCCGCGCTGAACGTTGCAAACCCCGGCGCGATCCTGCCCAGGGGGCCGTTTGCGGCACTGTTCGGCAACTCGAGCTGGATCAATATTTCCATCATTATCACGATTATTTTTGCCATCCTCGTCTGGGTTATCCTGCAAAAGACGACCTTCGGCTATGAGCTGAAGGCCTGCGGCCTGAGCCGCGACGCTGCCCAGTACGCGGGCATCAACTCCAAGCGCAACATCGTGCTGTCCATGGTCATCTCCGGCGCGCTGTCCGGCATCGGCGGCGCCATCTACTACCTGGCCGGTACGGGTCAATACGTGCTGGAAAAATCCATCCTCGGCATGGGCTTCAACGGCATCCCTGTCGCCCTGCTGGCCAGCTCCAACCCCATCGGCACGATTTTTGCGTCGCTCTTTATCAGCTATATCCAGGTCGGCGGTGCCGCCATGCAGCCCGCCTACTCGTCCGAGACCATTGACATCGTCATTGCCGTCATCATCTATCTGGCGGCCTTTGCCCTGCTGATGCGCGGCATCATTACCAAGGCGGTCTCCGGCCATAAGGGAAAGGAAGGTGCTGCAAAATGATGATCGCTGCCAACATTATCAGTATGACCATTTTGTTCGCAGTGCCGCTGCTGCTCGTCGCCATGGGCGGCATGTTCAGTGAGCATTCCGGCGTCATCAACATCGCACTTGAGGGCATGATGATCATTGGCGCGCTGTTCGCCTGCTTTACGCTGCAGGGCCTGGACCAGAGCGGCTTCGGTCCCGCACATCCGCAGCTGTCGATGTTCATTGCCATTCTGGTGGCGGGCGTCACCGGCATGATTTTTTCGCTGCTGCTGGGCTTTGCGGCCATCAACTTGAAGGCCGACCAGACCATCGGCGGTACGGCGCTGAACCAGTTTGCGCCCGCCTTCGCCGTCGTCATGACCTGGGCCATCCAGGGCCAGGGCCTGACCACGATCTTCATTCCCAACTGGGTGCGCATCACCCGCGATACCTTCGGCCTCGCCCCGGTGGACGGCCCCAGCTTCTGGAACAACCTGATTTTCAAGTATTTCTACCTGACGACCCCCGTTGCCATCGTCCTGTTCATCGCGGCCTACATCGTCATGTACAAGACCCGCTTCGGTCTGCGGCTGCGCGCCTGCGGTGAGCATCCCCAGGCGGCGGACTCCGTGGGCATCAACGTCTACAAGATGCGCTATGCCGGTGTGCTCATCTCCGGTGCGCTGGGCGCCATCGGCGGCATGGCCTACATCGTGCCGCCCGTCCAGACCTGGAACTTCGAGGTCGGCGTAGCCGGTGCAGGCTTCCTGGCCCTGGCCGTTATGATCTTCGGCCAGTGGAAGCCCTTCAACATCTTTGGCGCGGCCATGTTCTTTGCCGTGTTCAAGAGCCTGGCCAACATTGCAGATTCCACCTTCCTGGCACAGCTGCACTGGTCCAGCAACATCTACAACATGATGCCGTTCGTGGCGTCCATGGTCATCCTGGCCTTCACGTCCAAGAACAGCATGGCCCCCAAGGCAGAGGGTATCCCCTACGACAAGGGTTCCCGCTGATCCGGGGCGTTTCTCCGCAAACCTCACAGGCGCAGCTGCTTTTTCGGGCAGCTGCGCCCTTTTGTTTAAAAAATGGGCAAAAGTTACAGAAAAAACTTGCTTTTGACTGGAATTTTGCTATACTGAGACTACAATGTCATACTATTTCGACAGGAGCGTGAAGTTATGCGCATTTATGATCTGATCGCCAAAAAACGCGACGGCGGCACCCACAGCCGTGAAGAGCTGGAGAGCATCGTCAACGGTTATGTGTCCGGTGAGGTGGCCGATTATCAGATGGCTGCCTGGATGATGGCTGTGTACCTGCGTGGCATGACCGACGAAGAGACAGCAGAGCTTACCGACGTGATGGCCCACAGCGGCGTCATGGTGGACCTTTCGCCCATTCCGGGCATCAAGGTGGACAAGCACTCCACCGGCGGCGTGGGCGACAAGACCACGCTGGTCATCGCGCCCATCGTGGCGGCCTGCGGGGTGAAGATCGCCAAAATGAGCGGCCGGGGTCTCGGCCACACCGGCGGCACCATCGACAAGATGGAGAGCGTGCCCGGCACAAAGACTGCCCTCTCGCAGGAGGAATTTTTTGCACAGGTGAACCGGATCGGTCTGTCGGTCATCGGCCAGAGCGAGGGCATCGCCGTAGCAGACAAAAAGATGTACGCCCTGCGGGATGTGACCGCCACCGTGAGCTGCATCCCCCTCATCGCCTCCAGCATCATGTCCAAGAAGCTGGCTTCCGGCTCGGACGCCATTCTGCTGGATGTGACCACCGGCACCGGTGCCTTTATGAAAACCGTGGACCAGAGCATTGAGCTGGCAAAGCTCATGGTGTCCATCGGCACCCACCATGGCCGCCGGGTGGCCGCCATGATCACGGATATGGACACCCCGCTGGGCCGTAACATCGGCAACAGCCTTGAGGTCATGGAGAGCATGGACGTGCTCAAGGGCAAGGGTCCTGCCGACCTGACCGAGGTCTGCCTGCAGCTGGCCGCCAATATGCTGGTGCTGGCAGGCAAGGGTACCCCGGCGGAGTGCCGTGCCATGGCACAGGCTGTGATCGCGGACGGCTCTGCCTTTGCCAAGTGCAAGGAGATGTTTGCGGCCCAGGGCGGCGACATCCGCGTGCTGGACG
>OIEF01000927.1_pt1 | contig 10852 bp, 7 predicted proteins | sample 1581721 | NCBI WGS metagenome assembly OIEF01 (sample SAMN01760908, study PRJEB22395) | human gut metagenome
AAAGATAAAGGACTTGCTACACTTGCAGTTGTAAATGTAATCGGAAGCAGTATTGCCCGTGAGGCAGATAAGGTGTTCTATACACTGGCAGGACCGGAGATTTCGGTTGCTACAACAAAGGGATACAGCGCACAGCTTGTAGCTCTTGATTGTATTGCAGTTCAGTTCGCAAAGGTGAAAGGCCTGATCACAGACGAGCAGTACAGCTATTATATTTCCGAGCTTCAGACAATTCCGGAGAAGATTGAGAAGATTCTTCAGGATAAGGAGAGAATCCAGTGGTTTGCAGCCAAATATGCGAATGCGCATGACGTCTTCTTTGTAGGCCGTGGAGTTGACTATGCAGTGTGTCTGGAAGGAAGTCTGAAACTGAAAGAGATTTCTTATATTCATTCTGAGGCTTATGCGGCAGGTGAGTTAAAGCATGGAACAATCAGTCTGATCGAGGACAATATTCTCGTAATCGGAGTTCTGACACAGAGCAAGCTGTATGAGAAGACAGTCAGCAATATGATGGAATGTAAGAGCCGTGGCGCATATCTGATGGGTGTGACAAACTATGGCAATTATGAGATGGAAGACAAGGTAGACTTTACAGTTTATGTTCCGAAGGTGGATGAGCACTTTATGGGAAGCCTCGCAGTGATTCCGCTGCAGCTGCTCGGATATTATGTAAGTGTTGCAAAGGGACTTGATGTAGATAAGCCGAGAAACCTTGCAAAGAGTGTAACAGTAGAATAAGAATATGATGAATCAGGCAGGTCGGGAAAATGAATCCGTCCTGCCTGATTTTGGCAAGAGCCAGAAACAGCACCGCATCTTCCCACTGTTCTGGCTCTTGTTTTATATAGGAATTATTATCTAGGCATATCCCACTTTGTATGATCTGTATGAAGCAGCATATGTGATTTGTGTGATAATGGTTTCTCAAGGAAATCGTTGTACAATTTCATAACATCCTGGTTCTCATGGGAGAAACGGATCTTGGCGTTCTTGTCAAGGAAGTAGAGGTTTGCACCGCGTGTGTGTGCAAGTTCTTCGCCGTCGTGGATCGGCTGACCGCCTCCGCCGACGCATCCTCCCGGACAGGCCATAACTTCCACAAAGTCGTAGTGTACTTCACCATGTTCAATTGCTTCAAGCAATTTGCGTACATTTCCAAGACCACTGACAACAGCAGCGCGGATCGTAGCATCACCGATCTGGACTTCAGCTTCTACAACACCCGTCTCAAAGGATGGACTGCGGACAATCTTAAATGCATCCGGATCCGGGTTACGTCCTGTTACAAGATAGTGTGCGGAACGAAGTGCAGCTTCCATAACACCGCCGGTAGCACCGAAGATAACACCGGCACCGGACCACTCTTTCATAAGCGGATCACATTCGCGGTCTTTCAGGATCTTTGGATCAATATGCGCAGCACGGATCATTCTTGTCAGCTCTCTTGTAGTGAGAACTGTGTCAATGTCATGTCCGGCATACTCGCCGTAGAAAAGTTCCATGTTGCGTTCACCTTTTTTCGCTACGCAAGGCATGACAGATACGGTGTAAATGTCCTCCGGAGCGACACCGATGGACTGTGCAAAATAAGTCTTCATAACAGCACCGAACATCTGCTGTGGTGACTTGGCTGTGGAAAGCTGTGGCACCAGATGTGGGTACTGTGATTTGATGAAACGGATCCAGCCAGGGCAGCAGGAAGTGAACATCGGACGCAACTTTAATTCTCCTTTGGTGAAGCGCTGCAGGAATTCATTTCCTTCTTCCATGATCGTAAGGTCAGCAGAGAAAGAAGTATCGAAGACGTAGTCTACGCCGATCTTTTTCAAGGCGTCCATGATCTTTCCGATTGTTGCTTCTTCTCTGGACAGGCCGAGAGCCTCTCCCCACGCGGCACGGACTGCCGGAGCAACCTGTGCAACCACCACTTTCTTCTTGTCAGCAATCGCACTCCATACATCCTCTGTATCATCACGCTCACGAAGTGCGCCGACAGGACAATGAGTGATACACTGTCCGCAGAGAGAACAGGAGACTTCATTGATCTTTTTATTCCCGTTTACATTGATTGTTGTTCTTGAACCTGTACTTGTAACATCCCAGATGTTCAGTCCCTGGATCTTGTCACAAATCTGGATACAGCGCATACATTTGATACATTTGCGTGAATCACGGATGAGTGGGAATGTCTTGTCCCAAGGTGTATCTTCAAAGCGTTCTTTGAACGGAAGATCGATCAGGTTCAGATCATTTGCAACCTGCTGAAGTGTACAGTTCCCGCTTCTGACACAGGTTGCACATTTGCAGTCATGCTGGGAAAGGATAAGCTGTACAGTCTGTCTTCTTGCAATGCGTACCTTCGGGCTGTTCGTGTAGATCACCATGCCTTCGGTTACAACGTTATTACAGGATGTGACCAGACGATCTTTCCCTTCAATTTCAACAACACAGACACGGCATGCCGCAATCTCGTTGATATCTTTTAAATAACATAATTTCGGAATCGGAGTTCCAAGTTTTGCCGCAGCTTCCATGATAGTAGTTCCGGAAGGTACGGATATTTTCTGATTATCAATTGTAATATTTACCATTTTTCTTTCCGACCTCCTTTAAAGATACCATAACCGAAGTGGTCGCAGCGCAGGCATCTGTGGGATTCCTGTTTTGCTTCGGCTTCTGTCATACAGTTTTCAACACCTTCAAAATCACAGACACGGCTGCAGGCTTCACGTTCTGTAAGTTCAACTCTTCCGCAAGGTTCACGGTCGCTTAAGCGAGGCTCCGGAATCTCAACATCGCAGCTGATGATATGGTGGAAACCAAGATATTCATCGATATTGGCTGCAACAACTTTTGAAGCGGCGATTGCTTTGATTACAGAAGCAGGTCCGGATGCACAGTCTCCACCGGCGAATACGCCAGGGATGTTGTCGAAACCGCCATAACGCTCTGTCATGATCTTACCGCGGGAAACCGGAACACCGGCTTCTGCGAAATGTTCGGATTCGATATCCTGACCGATTGCAACGATGAGTGTCTGGCAAGGGATAAGGAAATCTTCTTCACCTGTCGGACAGACACTTGCACGACCGTCCTTGATCTTGCTGATCATCTGTGGTGTGACGTAGATACCTGAAACGTGTCCGTTCTCATCAGTCTCGATTCTGGATGGCGCTTTCAGTGTGAGTACTTCAATTCCCTCTGCAACTGCACCTTCAATCTCAGCCGGAAGAGCAGTCATATCTGCAGTACGGCGTCTGTAAACGATACTTACTTTTTTAGCACCGAGACGTTTTGCTGTGCGGACGGCGTCCATGGAAACGTTACCGCCACCGATGACAGCAACTTCCTGTCCGGTGAGATCAGGGCTCTTGTCTTCCCCAACATCACGAAGGAAGGACACAGCAGAGATTACGCCTTTTGCCTGTTCGCCTTCGATACCAAGCTTCTTATCAGTGCTTGCACCGATGGAAATAAGAACAGCATCATATTCCTGGCGGAGACTCTGAATTGTGATATCTTTACCAATACGTTTTCCAAATTCTACCTGAACTCCTGTCTCAAGGATAGCCTGAATGTCTTCGTCAAGACGATCTTTCGGAAGTCTGTAGTTCGGGATTCCATAGCGGAGCATTCCGCCGAGCTTTGGAAGCATCTCGAATACGGTTGTCTGATGTCCCATCAACTGCAGGTAGTAAGCAGCACTGAGTCCACCAGGTCCACCGCCTACGACAGCGATACGCTTTCCGGTGGAAGGTGCGCATTCCGGTGGTGGAACCTTGCCTGCATAATCAGCGGCCATACGTTTCAGTCCACGGATATTGATGGCATCATCTACGATATTTCTACGGCAGCGGGCCTCACAAGGATGCTCACAAATAAAACCGCAGGTTGTCGGGAACGGATTATCCTTACGGATCAGACGGATTGCGTCAGCGTAACGGCCCTCTCCGGTCAGTGCGATATATCCAGGGATATCAACATGTGCAGGACAGAGAGAAACGCAAGGTACAGGCTGTGTATAGTGGCAGGTACAGCGTCCCTGACGGACATGTTCTTCATAATCTTCGCGACAGTCTCTTAAGCTCTTATGTACCATGGCACCGGCTTCATATCCGATCGGACAGTCAGATCCTTCGCGGATGGATTCAGACAATGTGTCAATCAGATCAAGTGTCTCCATTGTAGCAGTACCGTTCATAACATCTGTCAGAAGGTTCTTCAACTGCCACAGCCCAACGCGGCACGGGGTACATTTTCCACAGGATTGTGTCTGACACATCTCGATGAATGCACGAGTCATGTCAACCGGACATAATCCCGGAGGGCTGGATTCAATTCTGCGTTCCAGATCTTTGTACAGCTCTTCAACGACGAGCTGGCCTTTGTCTGGACCTGGGATTTCAAGTCTACTCATTTTAAACCTCTCCTTTTACCATAACGTTCATTACTGACTGATTTTAAAATAGGAAATGTATTTGAAAAAACCTATCTTCAAACCAGTAGAGTTCCATTTGGTAATATTCTACAAATAAATCAAAAAATTATCAAGAAAAGTTTAAAAAATGACAAGCTTGTTATTTATTATACGAACAACAAGCTTGTCAAAAATAAACAAAAATATTCTAAAAAATATTGAGAAACAGCTAAAAAAATTTAATTCATATAGCGGTAGCAACGAAAATAATAACAGAGCGTTCACCTAAAAATATTTTAGATTCTACCGTAGGCATTGAATTTTTGTGAAAAAACTGACATTTAGGATCGCCGGTGTTGACCGCAACTTTCCATTTGTAATGTTCAGGAAGTTCCGGCAGAGTGAGTGTGACCGGAAACCATCCGGAATTTACAGCCAGATAAACAAGGTCTTCTTTTTGGGTTGCTTCATTATAGCCTGCGAATCGTACACAGACAACATGGCTGTCACCGGAGAAATTTGTCTCATCCGGAGTGAGCCCATGCGTGCTCATTGCCGGAACACCAAGATAACTTGGTTCGAGATCCTTACGGATGACAGGGTGATCTTTGCGGAACTGAATCATATATTGAAAGAAATCGAATAGATCCTTATTTTTTTTGAGGAGACTCCAGTCCAGCCAGGAGATCAGGTTATCCTGGCAATAAGGGTTATTATTTCCATAACGTGTGTCTGCAAATTCATCACCGGAGAGGAACATTGGAGTTCCGCGGCTGCAAAGCAGAACGGCACAGGCATTTTTCATCAGTCGTTTACGAAGTGCTAGAATGGCAGGATCATCTGTTTCGCCTTCTACGCCACAGTTCCAGCTGTTATTGTCGTCAGCTCCGTCAGCGTTCCCCCAACCGTTGGCTTCATTATGCTTCTGGTTATAACTGTACAGATCATAAAGCGTGAATCCATCATGACAGGTGAGAAAGTTGATGGAAGCATTTCCACCTCGGTAAGCAGGATCGTACAGATCGGGAGAACCTGTGATTCTTGCTGCAGCAGTCTGGGCAAGGAAGTCATCTCCTTTTAAAAAGCGGCGCATATCATCACGGTAGCGCCCATTCCATTCAGCCCAGCGCTTCCAGGAAGGGAAAGAACCGACCTGATAAAGTCCGCCGGCATCCCATGCTTCAGCGATCAGTTTTACATTTCCAAGGATCGAGTCGAATGCAAGGCTTCGCAGAAGCGGTGGTTGGCTTAGAGGGGTTCCGTCATCATTTCGCCCAAGAATGGAAGCAAGATCAAAACGGAATCCGTCTACACGGTATTCGATGACCCAGTAACGCAGACACTCCAAAATCATGTCTCGTACAACAGGGTGATTGCAGTTCAGTGTATTTCCACATCCGCTGAAATTATAATAATGTCCGTCCGGAGTTAACATATAGTAAATGTTGTTGTCAAAGCCTTTGAAAGAAAAGCACGGACCGAATTCATTTCCCTCAGCAGTGTGGTTGAAGACGACATCGAGGATCACTTCTATGCCATTGTCATGGAGATCTTTGATCAGTGTCTTGAGTTCCAGTCCTTCGCGGTTATATTCCATAGAAGAACAGTAGCTTGTATTTGGTGCAAAGAAACTGACCGGATTATATCCCCAGAAATCAATAAGTTCATTTTCATCAATCAATCGTACATCACGCATCTCATCAAATTCGAAGATTGGCATTAGTTCAACAGCATTGACTCCAAGTTCTTTCAGATAAGGAATCTTTTCGCGCAGGCCTTCGAATGTACCGTGGTGCTTAACACCGGAACTTTCATCCATGGTAAATCCGCGGACGTGTAGCTCGTAGATGATCAAGTCTTCCATAGGAATAGAATGGTGACGCTGGTCACCCCAGTCAAAGTTGGATTGTACCACACGGGCACGATAACCATGCTGGGCGTTATTTACATGCCCCCACTGGCTCTGTCCGGTGACGGCACGCGCATAAGGATCCAGCAGGATTTTGTTTTTATCAAAACGGAGTCCTTTCTTTTCATCATAAGGACCATCCAATCGATAGGCGTACTCAAATTCTTCGATATCCAGATCAAAGACGATCATAGAATAGCAGAATCCGATCCTGTAACTTTCCGGAAATGGAATCACGGCGTAAGGTTCTTCGGCTTTGCGGTGAAACAGCAGAAGCTCGCAGGAGGTAGCTCCGTGTGTATGAATCGTAAAGTTGACACCACCTGGGATAGCGACTGCACCAAATTCACGGAAAAAGCCGGGACGGATCTGGAATCCATTGACGGTATCGATTGGCTTGAGCTGTTCGGATATTACTGGCATATAGGAAAACTCCTTTCTAATTGTATTCAAGTTAGAATGAATTAAGAATTAACATAACAATTAACATAAGTATAACACTTAGAAAAATAAAAGCATAGGTTCAGCCTATCATTCTGTGAGAAAATGTGCTACAATGATACCACTATTTATTTGTAGAAAAGAGGTTATGGTATTATGGCAGAAGAGCAGAAAACAGCAGGATGTTCAGAGGAATCCTGCGCCAGCTGTGCCAGTGCAGGAACATGCACAAGTAAGAAAGTTGATATGCATGAACCGATGAACATGTATTCATCTATTAAAAAAGTGATCGGCGTTGTCAGTGGAAAGGGCGGCGTTGGTAAGTCACTCGTGACAGCATCCCTTGCAAGAATGATGAGAGCAAAAGGATATAATGTTGGTATCATGGATGCAGATATTACAGGTCCATCTATCCCAAAGATGTACGGACTTCATGAGATGGCAGTAGGAACTGAGCAGGGAATTCTTCCATGTGAAGCAGCAGACGGAACAAAGATCATGTCTGTCAATCTTCTTTTGGAAGACGAGGAAGCACCGGTTATCTGGAGGGGACCAGTGATCGCAGGTGTTGTAAAGCAGTTCTGGACAGAGGTTATGTGGGGAGATCTTGATTATCTCTTCGTTGATATGCCACCTGGAACAGGTGATGTTCCGCTGACAGTATTCCAGTCTCTTCCGGTTGACGGCGTTGTGATCGTTACATCTCCGCAGGATCTTGTACAGATGATCGTGAAGAAGGCATATGGAATGGCGAAGCAGATGAATATCCCGGTTCTTGGAATTGTTGAGAACTACAGCTATGTGAAGTGTCCGGATTGTGGCAAAGAGATTAAAGTATTTGGAGAAAGCCACATTGATGAGATCGCAGCAGATCTTAACGTTCCGGTTCTCGGAAAGATGCCACTTGACCCGGCAATCGCGCAGATGGTTGAGGAAGAGAAGTTTTCTGAGGCAGAGAATCCATATCTGGAAGGATTCGAACTGTAAAGCAAGTTGAGTGTATGTAATGGGAGTCATGAAAGACAAGGTTGGGGGATCTTGTCTTTCATGGCTTTTTTACGCGAGCAACGAGCAAAGTCCGTGCTCCCAAAAGAATAACAGAAAAGCACAAATTATAAATTACACAGGAGGTTATTAACACATGATAGGCGAAAGAATAGAATTATGGCACAAAGAAGAATATCATTACCCTGCGGCGCATGGTTTTATCCCGATTATGGTCAGCTATATTCATGAGGATGAGCTGATGCATCCGGCGATGCTGGTTGTTCCGGGAGGCGGTTACAGACTTGTATCGCCTTCGGAAGCACATCTGGTTGCTATGGAATTTTATCAGGCTGGTTATAATGTGTTCGTCCTTGAATATACAGTGAATCCACTGGATGAAGCACCATTAAAGCTTCAGCCATTGAATGATATTTCCAGGGCAATGCGAATGATCCGTTTTTGTGCAGAGCAGCTGCATGTTTTGTCAGATCGGATCGTGGTGTGCGGATTTTCAGCCGGAGGACATCTGTGTGCGAGTCTGTGTGTGCATGGAGCGGATATCGAGGATCCGGATGAAAAATATCAGAAGTTTTCAAACAAACCGGATGCCGCTGTGCTGTCTTATTCGGTAATCACTACAGGAAAGTACACACATAAAGATTCTTTTGTAGCATTATATGGAAAGAATCCTACAAGAAAAGAGCTGGAATATATGTCAATTGAAAAGCATGTAACAAAAGAAATGCCACCATGCTTTATCTGGCAGACAGCAACAGATGGAACAGTTCCAGTGCAGAATAGTTATCTTTTAGCACAGAAATGTCTGGAAGAAGGAGTTCCGTTCGCACATCATGTATTTTCAGAAGGCGTGCATGGTATGTCTGTTGCAACAGAGGACTGGCTGGAACGCAGAGGAAGAGAACCTTATACACAGGAGCAACTCCGTATGCTGGCAGAAGCAATCCTTGCGGGAGAAACTTCATTTCCAAAGGAAATGGGAGAAGAACTGCTTGTGAAAAATGGAATTGGAAGAACACAGCCACCGAAATGGACAGTAGAGCAAAAAGAAGAGATACGAAGGACACTGAAAGAAGTACAGAGTTGGCCAAAACTGGCAGAGGATTGGCTGGAGAAAATAATTAATTACAAAGGAGAAGTACGATGAGAATTCTATTGATCCGTCACGGAGATCCGGATTATGTAAATGACACATTAACAGAAAAAGGAAGACGTGAAGCGGCACTGCTTGCAAAACGTGCAGTATCTATGAATATGGGGGAATGCTATAAGTCTCCACTTGGAAGAGCGAAGGATACGGCGACTCCATGTCTTGAGGTAACTGGAAAAACAGCAGAAATATTGGATTGGCTGCAAGAGTTCCCGGCGCAGGTTGATTTGAATAAAAATCCGGAACTTGAAAAAGCATATCCCGATGTGAAAAAAGAAGGTGAGCATTTCCTGCCTAGAATTGCATGGGATATGGTTCCGGGGTATTGGACAGAACATGAAGCTTATATGGATAAAAATGCATGGCGTGAAACAGAAGTGGCGAAAAATTCTGATCTTGTAGAAGTATACGATCATGTGATTGAAGAATTTGATCACTTTCTCGCAGAGCATGGATATGTAAGAGAAGGGGCGCATTATCGTGTGGAGAAAGAAAGTGATGAGACAGTGACATTTTTCTGCCATTTCGGAATCAGCTGCGTGCTGTTGTCCCATTTATGGAATGTATCACCATTCGTGCTTTGGCATAGTCTGGCTCTTGCACCGACTTCTGTGACAGAAGTAGTAACAGAAGAGAGAGAACAGGGAACGGCATATTTCCGTGGATTGAAAGTAGGAGATATCTCACATCTCTATGCAGGTGGAGAAGAACCGTCCTTTGCAGCAAGATTCTGTGAGACATATAGCAACAAGGAGCAGAGACATTAAAATCAAATGTCTCTGCTCCTTGCTTTATGGATTTTGGTATTATTAAACCACTTTCTGATAAGCAATTCGTTCTGTTCCATCCTCAACATATACGATTCCGCAATATTTGAATCCATTCTTATCTAACAGATGCTGCATTACGATATTGTCCCGGTGTGTATCAATACGGATGTTGCCGCATTGTTCCAAAGCCCAGTTCAGGCAGAAGGAAGCAGCACCCTTTACATTTCCGGTGGAAGTGATGCGGTGGACAACTCCGTAACGGGAGTCATTGATCCATTCACCTTCGTAGATGCGCATATAAGTGGGATCAGCGCCTTCTTTATAATAGAAAGTAGCAATGATCTGATCCTGTTCTGTGCAGACATAACTGTTCCCCTCAGTGATGTCATCCAGAATCAACTGTGGAGAAGGATAAGTGTTTCCCCACTGAGAAGCATTTCCGTGAGTTGCCATGAATGTCCGTGCATGCTCATACATCTTAAGAAGTACTTCAAGCTCTTCTGGTTTTGTCTTTCTGATTTCCATAATATTCCTCTTTCATAAACTAAATATAGATACGCTAATGTACTATTATATCAAAAAACAGAACGTAACTCCATTGACAAAAATATAGAGAAAAAAGAAAGTGAAAACGTTATCATAGAGGAAAAGTACCTAGAGGTTTTTCAGAAAGAAAATCAGGCCGTTTATTTGCATATGAATCCGACTGTACACATGGGAAAAATGTTCTTTTTACAGTACATTTTTACTGTACTAAAGTTCGTACAATTCCCCGTAAAATGGGCGTTTTTTCGTATATTTTGTACTAAATCGAATACAAAGCGATTTCCGATATTTATTCTCGATTTTACGCTTGTCATTTATTTAACACGGTGTTATACTATGCCCGTAAAACAATTACAAAACTATTTTAGGAAAGAATATAGGAGGATTTTTCAATGGCTAATTTTGAGCAGTGGGCTGGCTTCAAGGGAAGAAAATGGACACACTCTGTAGACGTGCGTGATTTCATCCAGGAGAACTACACACCATATGAAGGTGATGAGTCATTCCTTGAGGGACCAACAGAAGCAACAGACAAATTATGGGGAAGACTGCAGGAGCTTCAGAAAGAAGAAAGAGCTAAGGGCGGAGTTCTTGACATGGAGACAGAGGTT
>OIEF01000929.1_pt1 | contig 10836 bp, 8 predicted proteins | sample 1581721 | NCBI WGS metagenome assembly OIEF01 (sample SAMN01760908, study PRJEB22395) | human gut metagenome
CAAAAGCCCCGGCGGCGCAACGGCAATACTTGCTAAGAATTTATGTCGAACCGACAAAAAACTGGATGTTCTGAGGGTTTGGCGGAAAATGAGAAAACCGGCCGGGAATGGAACACCGCCTTTTCCCGAAAAAATTTGTGTAAATGCCCGCCGGAGGGTTGCGCTGGGTGGGGCGTTCATTGTACAATAAACACGTTACCGAAAAATACGACACAGCGGGCGGATGCGCCCCAAAGTGAGGAATCGAAATGAACGGATCAAAAATTCGGGTGCTGGCGCTGGATCTGGACGGCACCCTGACCAATGATGAAAAGATCGTTACCCCCCGCACCCGCGCGGCGCTGGACGCAGCAGCGGCGCAGGGCGTGACCATCGTGCTGGCTTCCGGCCGGCCTACGGCGGGCATCACCCCGCTGGCAAAGGAACTGGGGCTGGACAAAAAGGGCGGCTGCATCCTGGCCTACAACGGTGGAAAGATCGTGGACTGCGCCACTGGTGCGGCCCTGTATCAGAAGCTGCTGGCCCCGGAGTTCGTGCCCCAGCTGTGCCGGTTTGCGGCAGAGCAGGACGTTGCGCTCCTGACCTACGATGCCCGCGGCATCGTCTGCGAGCGCGACCAGGACCCCTGGGCCCGGAAGGAGTGTGTGACCACCAAGCTGGAGATGTACCATGTGGACGATCTGGCTTCCTATGTGGATTACCCCATCTGCAAGATGCTCCTCACCGTGGACCCCGCCCGCCGCGACGCCGTCTGCGCCGCAGGTCGGCAGCGGTTTGAGGGCAAGATCGACATCTACCCCTCCAGCCCCTTCTTCATCGAGGCTGTGCCGCTGGGCGTGATGAAGGACGTCAGCCTGGGCGCTCTGCTGGAACGCATGGGCCTGACCCGCGAGAATCTGATGGCCTGCGGCGACGGTCTGAACGACCGCTCGATGATCGACTTTGCGGGCGTGGGCGTCGCCATGCAGAACGCCGAAGATACCGTGAAGGAGGTCGCCGACTATGTGACCGCCGCCGACAACAACCACGACGGCGTCGCCGAGGCCATTGAGAAATTCATTTTACAGTGAGAGGACAGGACACACGAATGCCGCAGCGCAATCTGGTTTTATTTGATTTGGAATGGAACATCGGCTACCAGCCGTATACGTTCAACTATCATGGGGTGCAGCAGACCTTCCGGGGTGAGATCATCGAGATCGGCGCGGTGAAGATCGACGAAGACGCCAACGTCCTCGATACCTTCTCCATCCATCTGCGCCCCCGCATCTTCCGCAAATTGCAGCACCACATCGCCAAGGTCACCGGCCTGACGCAGGAAGACCTGGACAACGGTGCCCCCATCGTGCAGGGCCTGCGCCGTTTCATGCAGTGGTGCGGCCCGGACGCCGAGTTTGCCGAGTGGGGCATGGACGATGTGCCGGTGCTCAAGCAGAATCTGTTCCTGTGCAATCTGGACGAGAGCCGCCCCACGGTGTGGTACGACCTGCAGCAGGTCTTTCTGCGGGAACATCCCCGCAAGGAGGGTGAGGGCATGACGCTGGAAAGCGTCGTCACCCGGATGGGCATTCCGATGGACCGCCCCTTCCATGACGCATTGTCCGATACCCTCTACACCGCCGATGTCTGCCGCAAGCTCGACCTGCGGGAGGGGCTGGCCGCCTACCCCAGCGAGGAGCAGGCCCTGCGCCAGAGCCTTTGCCCGAAGCCCGGCGACTACCGGGATTTCCGCGTCTTCCGCGGCTATGTGGAGCCGTACACCTGGCGGATCGACCCCATCATCAGCACGGCCCAGTGCCCGGCCTGCGGAGCCGACCTTGCGCCGGACGAGATCTGGCTGAAAAAGGGCAGCAACAGCTGGTATACGCTGGCCCAGTGCCCCCACTGTGCCGGAACGGCCAGCGAGGCGGGCAAGGGCGTCTTCCAGCGATACAAGCTGGCCCGGCGGGACGGCCTGCACTGGAGCTTTGCCCGCTGTGTGCAGGTCCCGGATGCCGAGGCGCTGGCCCGCTGGGACAAGCAGCGCACCCAGCAGATCGAGCGAATGAAGGCCCGCGCCGAAAAACAGGCCGGGGAAAAAGCCTGAGACCGATCGTGCAGGAAAACCGCACCCCATTTCGTATAGCAAAGTATAGCGCAGACGAAAAAGCGAAGAAAATGCAGAATTTCTTCATCGCACATTCATAAGTTCTGGATATACTAAGAGAAACGAGAGGGAAGGAACACACGATGGAAAGCACCCTGATCAGCTTTGTGCACCAGCTGGGAACGCTGGAATTCTGGCAGACATTACTGGACAGCTTCGGAGACCTCGGCCCCCTTGCGCCCATCTTTCTGGCAATGGTGGAGTCGTTTTTTCCGCCGCTGCCCCTCATCGCCATCGTGGCGCTGAATGTGGCGGCCCACGGCGGCCTTTTCGGTTTTGTGTACAGCTGGGTGGGCGTCATGCTGGGCGGCACCCTGATGTTCCTGTTCTGGCGGCGGGTGCTCAAACAGTTTTTCTGGAAGTTCGCCAGCCGTTCCCAGAAGCTGGAAAAAGCTGAGCAGTGGGTCAGCCGGTTCGACGTTTCGTCCCTGTTCATGCTGTCGGTGCTGCCGTTCACCCCTTCGTCCTTCATGCACTTTGCCTTCGGCATCTCGGATTTTGACGAAAAACGCTACCTCATCACCATGCTGCTGGGCAAGGGTGTGATGGTGGCCATGATGGCCCTCTTCGGCCAGTCCCTCGTCAGCTCGATGAAGAACCCAGTCTACCTTGTCCTCGCCGTCGTCATCTGGGGCGCGATGTACTGGGGCAGCAAGCGGTTCTGCAAAAAACATGATCTGTAAGAAACGATGAAACGATAAAACGCTCCCTTGCCGACGGCAAGGGAGCGTTTTTTGTGCAAATGGGTCGTTATCCTTCGTATCCCAAGGTCGCCGCCATAACGGCCTTGATGGTGTGCATCCGGTTCTCGGCCTCGTCGAAGACGATGCTCTGCGGGCCTTCGAAGACCTCGTCGGTGACTTCCATGGCATCGCGGCCGAACTTTTCGCCCATCTCTTTGCCCACGGTGGTCTTGTGGTCGTGGTAGGCGGGCAGGCAGTGCATGAAGACGGCCTGCGGCCCGGCCAGCGCCATCAGCGCGTTGTTGATCTGGTAGGGGGCCAGGTCGTGGATGCGCTCGGCCCAGACCTCGACAGGCTCGCCCATCGAGACCCAGACGTCGGTGTACAGCACATCGGCACCCTGGGCGGCTTTGGCGGGGTCTTCCTCAAAGGTCAGGGTCGCGCCGGTCTCGGCGGCGATGGCCTGGCACTGAGCGATGAGCGCCGGGTCTGGCTGATACTTCTTGGGGGCGCAGGCCGTGAAGTGCAGGCCCATCTTGGCGCAGCCCACCATCAGGCTGTTGCCCATGTTGTAGCGGGCGTCGCCGAAGTAGACGAAATGGATGCCCTTCAGGCGGCCGAAGTGCTCCCGGATGGTGAGGAAGTCGGCCAGAATCTGAGTGGGGTGGAACTCGTTGGTCAGACCGTTCCAGACGGGAACGCCTGCATAATGGGCCAGGTCCTCGACGATCTGCTGGCCATAGCCGCGGTACTCAATGCCGTCGAACATCCGGCCCAGCACACGGGCGGTGTCCGCAATGGACTCTTTTTTGCCGATCTGGCTGCCCGACGGGTCCAGATAGGTGACTTCCATGCCCAGATCGTGGGCGGCCACTTCAAAGCTGCACCGGGTGCGGGTGGAGGTTTTCTCGAAGATCAGGGCGATGTTTTTGCCGCGCAGGGCATCGTGGCGGATGCCGGCCTTCTTCTTGGCCTTGAGGTCAGCGGCCAGATCCAGCAGCGCTTCGATCTCGGCGGGGGTGTAATCCAGCAGCTTCAGAAAGTTCCGATTTTTCAGACTCATTGCATATTCCTCTCTCTATTCATAAAAACTTGAATATTTATTCGAAATGATGCTTCTATTATATAGCAGAAGAAACCGCCGGTCAAGGGCTTTGCGCGCTCACAGCTCCAGTTCGATCTTCCGCCCGCTGGGGGTGTAGGAGGTGAGCCGGATACCGGCCTTTTTGAACATGAACCGTGCTGCAACGCTGGAATCGGAGTCGTGGTACTTGTCGCCGTAGTAGACCACCTCCGAGATGCCGGACTGGATGATGGCTTTGGCGCACTCGTTGCAGGGGAAGAGGGTCACATAGACCCGTGCGCCCTTCAGGTTGTTGTGGGCGCTGTTCAGGATGGCGTTCAGCTCGGCATGGCAGACGTACATATATTTAGTGTCCAGCGGGTCGCCCTCGCGGTCCCAGGGCATGGCGTCGTCGTCGCAGCCAATGGGCATACCGTTATAGCCCAGTGACAGGATCTTGTTTTCCGGGCTGACGATGCAGGCACCCACCTGGCTGCTGGGGTCCTTGGAGCGCATGGCGGTGAGCAGGGCAATGCCCATAAAATATTCATCCCAGTTGATATAATCGGTGCGTTTCATAAAAACAGCCTCCCTTGCAAGTATGGCTTGTTCCGGTTTGACAGAACGTTGAAAATCGACTATGCTGCAAATGAAAAGACGCTCGCGGCCGGAGCGCAAGGTAAGGATACCATAAAAAGAAAAGAAGTGCAATCGCAAAAGCACCCGCAGACGCTGAGCCTGCGGGTGCTTTTGGCATGGTTATGAGAAGGTTTGAGAGAGGTTCAACTTACTTGTTGCCCTTGTAATCCAGCGGGAGGCTGGTCCAGCGGGCGCGGAAGTGGAAGGCGGCGTCCTTCGGCTGACGCTGACGGGTGAAGATGCCCTTCTTGTTGCCGTTGGCGCGCATGATGCCCTCGGTGGTCTGGAAGTCTGCAAAGTTCCAGACCAGCTCGCCCTGCACGAAGTCGTAGCTGTCGAAGACGTTGTGGTTCATGTCGAGGTACTCGTTCTGGTACTCCTGGCTCCACATGACGCTGGGCAGCTTGTGCTCGGTGGGCATGGTGTCGGCACCGTACTCGGTGAAGATCATCGGGCGGCCGTTCAGGACCTTGGCCCAGCCGTCCATCTCCTTGCGGAATGCGGCCTCGGCATCCACGATGCCCATGCCGCCCATGACGTACCAGCCGTAGTAGCGGTTCAGGCTGATGAAGTCAGCGAACTGCTGGCCCTTGCTGTTGTGGGGCAGGCTCATCATGACGATGGCGTAGGTGCGGGGGCGCTTCTGCGGGTCAAGCTCGTGTGCCAGATCGAACAGGGTCTTGAAGTAGGCTTCGGTGCCCTCGCTGGTGCACTGGGGCTCGTTCAGGATGCTCCATGCGATGACGGAGGCGTGGTTCTTGTCGCGGTTGATCATGTCGGTCAGCGCGTCCTTGTGGTTTTCCAGCAGCTGGGGCGTGGTGTCCTTCTCGAACCAGCCCACCTTCTTGCCGTTGCCCTGGTTTGCTGCCAGGAAGTTCATGGTGCTCTCCATGAAGCCGACGGCGGGGACTTCGTCGATGATGAGGAAGCCTTCCTCATCGGCCATCTGGTACAGCTCCTCCGCATAGGGGTAGTGGCTGGTGCGGAAGCAGTTGGCACCGATCCACTTCATCAGCTCGTAATCGCGCTTGACGGTGGCCAGGTCGAGGCCGCGGCCGCGGATGTCTGCATCCTCGTGCTTGCCGAAGCCGCGCAGGTAGACGGGCTTGCCGTTCAGCAGGAAGTGGCCGTTCTGGATCTCGAAGGTGCGGATGCCGATCTTCTCGGTGTACTCGTCGACGATGGCGCTGCCGTCGTGGATGCGGATGACGATGTTGTACAGGTAGGCGGCGTGAACGTTCCAGAGCTTGGCGTCCTTGACGACCAGAGTGCCTTCCTTGCCAGAAGCCTCAGCGACCTTGGTGGTGCCGTCGTACAGCTCTACGGTCACGTCGTGGCTGCCGTTGGTGGTGACGGTGTAATCGACCTCGGCGCCGTCCGCAGTCAGGCGGTGCTTGACGGAATAGTCCAGAACGCGCTCGGTGGGCAGGGCCATCAGCTTGACGGGGCGATGGATGCCGGCATAGTTGTAGAAGTCAAAGTAGGGGGCAGCGACCTTTTTGCCGTTGGACAGGGTAGAGGTGTTGCCGGCGGGCAGCATGTACTCGTTCAGCTCGTTGTTCAGCAGGACGCTCAGCTTGTTGTACTGGTTGTAGCGGACGATGTCGGTGACGATTGCGTCAAAGGGCAGGAAGCCGCCCTCGTGCTGTGCGACTTCGACGCCGTTCACAAAGACGCGGGCGTGGTGGGTGGCAGAGCCGAAGCGGATGGCGATGTCCTTGCCGCTCCACTCGCCGGGCACGAAGAAATCGGTCTCATACCAGAAATCGCCGCAGTACTCGCGGGACTCCTTATCGGTGAAGAAGTCGCAGAAGGAAGCGGGCACGGGCATGGAGATGGACTCCGGCAGGCCGTTTGCCCAGTCTGCATCGACGCCTTCGCTCTTGGGGTCGAAGCGGAAGCGCCACATGCCGTCCAGGCTGACGACGCGGCGGGAAGTGGAAGCCACAGGATACAGCAGGGATTTGTTGTTCATTGCAGGAACCTCATTTCTTATCATACTAAAACATTTTGAACTACGAAATAAACCTCTCCGTCATCGCTGCGCGATGCCACCTCCCCTGATAGGGGAGGCCTTGGCAGTCCCCGCAAAGGATACGGTTTCGCCAGAGGCTCTCCGATCAGGAGAGTTGTCGAGCGAATGCGAGACTGAGAGGTTGATACCACAGCTCATATCTTCTGGTATCAGTATGACAGATTTTTTGCAAAAGGAATAGAACAAATTTTTTATAAATCCAGACTTTTTTGGGGAATTTTGAACGATTCCGGGGCAGAATACCTATTATAATGCGGGCAATGCCGCGAAAACTGTTAAAATCAACTACGCCAAGGAAAATGTAGTGAAAGAGATTCCACATATTTTATGAAAAAATTGGCAAAGTGCCCAAACAATAATCGTAAAATTTTACGTTTTCACCTAAAAATTCTTCTAACGATGATTGCTAAAGATTTGTCATAATACTGATATACAAGCTGAAATGCAGTGAACCATATTTCAGTGTGTTTTGCAGCAGCGTTTGGAGAACCGAATCCAAGAATCGATTTATCTAAGGAGAAACCAATGGCAAATGAGATGAAGAAAGCCGCTCCCTTCGGTATGAAGGACAAGGTCGGCTACATGTTCGGTGATTTCGGCAACGATTTCACCTTCCTGCTGTCGTCGAGCTTCCTGATGAAGTTCTACACCGACGTCATGGGCGTCAACGCCGCCATCGTTGGCATGGTGATGATGATCGCCCGTTTTGTGGATGCGTTCACCGATGTGGGCATGGGCCAGATCGTGGACCACTCCAAGCCCACCAAGGACGGCAAGTTCCGCCCCTGGATCAAGCGGATGTGCGGCCCGGTGGCTATCGCTTCCTTCCTGATCTATCAGTCCGGCCTGGCCGGGATGCCCTATGGCTTCAAGGTGGCCTGGCTGTTCATCACCTACATCCTGTGGGGCTCCATCTTCTATACCTCCATCAACATCCCCTACGGCTCCATGGCTTCCGCCGTCTCGGCAGACCCCAAGGACCGCGCGGAGCTGTCCACCTGGCGCACCATCGGTTCCACGCTGGCCAACATGGTCATCGGCGTGGCGACGCCCATGGTCGCCTATGTCGTCGTGGACGGCAAGACGGTGATGTCCGGCTCCCGCATGACCATCATCGCAGGCGTCTTCTCCATCTGCGCCATCCTGTGCTATATCGTCTGCTTCAAGCTGACCCGTGAGCGTGTCGAGGTCCCCGCAAGCAGCCAGAAGGTGAGCGCTTCCGCCATCTTCAAAAGCATCTTCACCAACCGGGCGCTGCTGGGCATCATCGTGGCGGCCATCTTCGTCCTGCTGAGCCAGCTGACCGTCATGAGCCTGGCCGGTTACGTTTACCCCAACGTGTACGGCAGCGCTGCCGCACAGTCCACCGCCAGCCTGCTGGGCACGGTGGTCATGCTGGTGGTCTGTGCACCCTTTGCTTCCAAGCTGTCTGCCAAGTTTGGTAAGAAGGAGCTGGCTATGGGTTCCAGCATCATCTCCGCTCTGGTCTGGCTGGTCTGCCTGATCTGGCGTCCGGCCAGCGTCTGGGGCTTTGTGGCCTGCTACATCCTGGCCAATATCGGCATGGGCTTCTTCAACACCATCATCTGGGCTATGATTACCGACGTCATCGACGACGCCGAGGTCCGCAGCGGCATCCGCGAGGACGGCACCATCTACTCGGTCTACTCCTTCGCCCGCAAACTGGGTCAGGCCTTCTCTTCCGGTCTGGTCGGTGCCCTGCTGGGGATCATTGGCTACACCGAAGCGACTGCGTTTGACCCCGCTGTCACCCGCGGCATCTTCAACATGGCCTGCATTGCCCCTATCATCGGCTTTGTGTGCATCGTTCTGGCGCTGGTCTTCCTCTACCCGCTGAATAAGAAGAAGGTCGAGGAGAACGTGGCGGCTCTGGCTGCGCGCCGCAACAGCAAGTAATCCTTTGTAAAACATCGAACGAAGTGCCCTGCCGTCTTGGGATGGCAGGGCACTTTTTCTGCGCTCGGCCACTTGTTTCTTGCAGAAAAATGCTGTATACTGATATATCAAATGAGATGTGAGAGATGCGATGAAACAGGAAAGGAGACGCCATGCGGGTCGATCCATTACAGGTGCTCACCAAACTGGCGGCAGCACAGAATATCCCCACCCGGCGGGTGACGCCGCCGTTTGACGGACTGGAAGAGTTCGACTACGGCCTGCGCCGCTCGCTGGACCCGCAGTTCGACTGGCAGGAGTTCGGCCGGCTGCTGCTGGAACAGACCCCGGCGCAGACGCTGCTCTTCGTTGAGGGTACCTTTGAGCTGCATTTTGCCCTCTTCCGCATCCCGGACGAGGAGAACACCGTCTTCCTCGTCGGGCCATGGACCTTTGGCCCCCGCAGCGAGAAGGCCCGCAAGTGGGCCCGCCGCTATCTGGGCGAAGCCGGGGAGAATGCCGTGCAGGAATACTACAACGGCGTCAAGCTGCTGCAGGCGAACGATTTTTACATGACCATCCGGGTCCTGGTCGGGATGATGATGGGGGAGGACCTGGTCGTGAAGGAGCTGAAGGAGTTTCTGCCCTTCTGCTTCCACCCGGACGTCCGGTATTTCAACGAGCCGAAGTTCCAGAAGGATATCCCCATCTCCATGCTGGAACAGCGGTACGAATCCGAGAACCGCATCCTTGATGCCGTGTGCCGCGGCGACGACGAAGCCGCCATCGAGGCCATGCACCATCACTCCCGCTTCACCTACGGCGGGCGGTTCGAAGGCTCGCTCTACCAGCAGAAGAACATGATGATCGTCTTCAACACCCTGCTGCGCAAGGCCATCGAGCCCAGCAAGGTGCACCCCTATTATATCGACGCCATCTCCAGCAAGTACGCCCGCATCATTGAGGAGGCCGACGAGATCCCCCAGGAGATGATGTGGCAGATGGTGCGGGATTACTGCGCCTATGTCCGCCGCTACTCGCTGAAGGAGTTCTCGCCCGCCGTCCAGAAGGTGATGAACTACGTCAATCTGAATGTCTCCGAGCCGCTGACACTGAAGAGCCTGGCGGCCATGTGCTTCATCAGCCCGTCGTATCTGTCTGCGCTGTTCAAGCAGGAGACCGGCACCACCCTCATCGACTATATCAACACCCAGCGTGTGAACCGCGCGGCCCAGCTGCTGGAGCAGAACAACCACAGCATCGCCGCCGTGGCCGAGGAAGTGGGCATTCTGGACGTGAATTACTTCACCAAGATCTTCAAAAAGACCCTCGGCGTCACCCCCACCCGCTACCGCCGGGAACACAAAGAGAAATAACTGCGAAACAGCAGAATGAAAAAAAGACCCATTTTGTCCTTTTGATGCGTACAGATTATGCACCGGGGCAAAGTGGGCTTTTTTGCATCGGATAGGATTGTTGCACACCGGAACGATCTCTGTAACTATTTTGAGAGATTTCATGGACTTTTGTATGGAATTTGGACGCATGTTGCAAAATTGAAAGAAATTGTGCTTGATATCAAAAAGAAACTTGTATCCAACAAAAGCAATTGTGAAGGATGCACAAAAGATTTCTTGGATTCTTGTGAACTTGTTCTATTGCGAACGGTCGTGCGGACGGTTATAATACAAACAGAATCACGAAACGTGCGGTGTGCGCACGATTCGATTTTGCTGTGATATGCGAATGAAGGAGAACATTATTATGAAAATGATTTCGCGTCGTGACTTCATGAAGGCTTCCGCTGTTGTGGGTGCTGCTGGCGTTCTGACCGCCTGCGGCGGCTCCTCCAGCTCCACCGCTGCCTCCTCTACTGCTGCTTCCTCTGTGGCTGCTTCTTCTGCAGCCGCTTCTACCGGCAGCGCAAACGTTGGCGTCTGCATCTATCAGTTCGCTGATAACTTCATGACCCTGTACCGCACCGATCTGGAAGAGTACCTGAAGGATATGGGCTATGCCGTCACCATCGTCGATGGCAAGAACGACCAGAATACCCAGACCGAGCAGATCAACACCTTCCTGCAGCAGGGTGTGGACGTTCTGATCATCAACCCCGTCCAGACCACTTCCGCTCAGACCATCGTGGATACCATCTCTCCCTCCGGCACCCCGATCGTCTTCATCAACCGTGAGCCTGACAAGGCCGTTCTGGATTCCTACGCTGGCAAGTGCTGCTACGTTGGTGCAGACGCACGCCAGTCCGGTACTTATCAGGGCGAGCTGATCCTGGAGACCTCTACCCAGGGCGATATCAACGGCGACGGCAAGATCACCTACATCATGTGCAAGGGCGACCCCGAGAACATCGATGCTC
>OIEF01000933.1_pt1 | contig 10803 bp, 9 predicted proteins | sample 1581721 | NCBI WGS metagenome assembly OIEF01 (sample SAMN01760908, study PRJEB22395) | human gut metagenome
ATAACGGCGACCTTACTTCTAAGCAGGCCGGCTCTATCGGCGGACAGATGGTCAATGTAATGTGTCCTGCACGAACTGCGCAATTTCAGCGTACAAATTGGGCTAAAAACAACCAACTTCAGCCGATTACATACGAATTTTGCATAGCTGTATAAAAACTCCATTCACAATAAAAACATACAAAACCATATAAATTGATTTAACTAAGAACAACATACAAAAGCTACAAATAATAAATACAAAGAACGCCATCTGATGTCAGGTGGTGTTTTTATTTTGCCTCGCAAAATTTACAAGTCCTATTATGAGCGAAAATCAAGGTTAAGGAACTATACAAGGAAATGTTCCTATTAACTGTCGCTCTATACAAGTCCACACAGATAAAACATAATAGGAGGCAGTGAAGATGAAAGAGGTTTATATAAATATGAACCCAAATGAAATTGAAAGCGAATACTTAAACGGTGTGTATAACGAAATTGCCAACACGCTTGGCATTGAGGCGGCAATAACGATATATTCTACATACCGAGGTCAGCAAATCACTTTTCCGGTGAACTTTTTCACAACAGAATTTATCGCATCAAGAATTGCGGCGGAATATGACGGTAAAAACATCCGTCAACTTGCCACAAAATACGGCTACAGTGAAAAATGGATTAGAAAAATGATTAAAGAACACAACAAAAAGGAGATATAAAACTATGAAAAGCATTAAAACATTAGGAATTATTATCGTAATTATCAGCATGATAACAATAATATTCACCGGTTGCGGAGAAGAAAAGAAGGCAGCTGTGGCCGCCTACAACAGCGAATGTTCACGCATTGAAGCCGAACAAGCAACGCTTGAGAAATCCATATCAGACAGCCAAGCTCTGATAGATTCAAAAGAAAAACCATATGATAATTCTACAATCCCTGCTCTTGAAACGGCAATAACAGATGCAAAAGCAAGTATTGTTGAAATACCGAAAAAAGAAGGCAATGCCGAAAAAATCAACGCACTCGTAAATGATAAATTAAAGAAAATCAGTTATACAAAAGCAAACGAAACCCTCTTATCTGTTAAATCCGAACTTGAAGACAGTATAAAAATTATGAAACAAGTTACTAATCCAAGCGAAGCATTTGTTATTAGCAGAATAAAGGACATTGACACTATCACAGGATATTCGGCAGTTACAGAGGATAACGATCCAAACGGCAATTTGAACAAAGCCGGAGGATACACAGCGGCGATATACTTTGCTTCAAGCCAAATCAAAGAAGAGGATAAACTTTGGCTTGACGGTACAATTATCGAAAACGGAACAGACGGCGGAGGATGCATTGAAGTTTATGCCACAGAAGATGATGCAATTAAAAGAAGGGATTATCTTGCGATATTTGACGGTACAAGAACAGCTTCCGGAACACATACGGTAGTAGGAACTGTGCTCGTACGCACATCAAACTGCTTAACTGCAAGTCAACAAAAAGAACTTGAAAAGAAAATTATAGATAATTTAACTCAACTTCGTTAAATTACAATTAAATTGACAGAAATGTTTATTAAATGATATAATTGAAACGGAGGGTGAATAATATGGAAAATACAAAAAGCACTAAACAACTATCAAACAATATTTCTTTAGAAGATATTATTACAACATCAATAAAAATTCCGGGTGTAAAAGTCAACAGAGATAAATTTTTGGCAGAACAATTCGCAGGAACGGGTGCGAATATCCAAGATATAATCAACTTAGGACCAATTGATGCGGGTATATCAAGAGAAGATATCTCCAATACAGCAAATAAACTTATAATAAAACGGACAAGCCAATCATCAGTAGCCTCATTTGTTGCCGGTATCCCGGGCGGTCTTGCGATGGCAGCCACAATTCCGGCAGATGTAATGCAATTTTTTGGAATGGCACTCCGCTTAGCACAAGAATTGTCATATTTATATGGTGGCGGAGATTTATGGGTTGACGGTCAAATTGATGACGAAAAGGTTAAATCTCAGTTCATTATGTATTGCGGTGTAATGTTTGGTGTGTCCGGTGCCGTTTCCGGAGTTAGAGTTTTATCAACTCAAATTGCAAAAACCACATTAAAGAAATTACCGCAAAAAGCTTTAACAAAAACATTTTGGTATCCTATGATTAAACAAATAGGCAAAGCATTAAGTATAAAAGTAACAAAAGCTACTGTTGCCCAAGGTGTCTCAAAAGCAATACCTGTCATCGGCGGTGTTATCTCAGGCGGTTTAAATTTTGCTTCAATGATGCCTATGGCTAAAAGATTAAGTACAGCCTTAGACAAAGCAGCATTCGACTATAACGAAGATGAGTATGAAGCCGATTTAGATATTATTGACAAAATGGCAAATGGAGAAGTAATTGTTGAAAACGAATCGGATAAAAAAGAAGAAATAAAGCAAAAACTTTCCGACACAATAAATGATGCAAAGAAAGGTGTTTCAAGCATAATCGGAAAGTTTGGACAAAAAAATAATAGTGTTCAAAAATCAGATCCTATTGAAGATATCAAGAAATTCAAAGAATTGCTCGATATCGGTGTAATAACTCAAGAAGAATTTGATAAAAAGAAAAAAGAATTGTTAAACTTATAAAATCACAAAGAATTTTGTTAATTAAAAAGGCGTTGGAGAACAAAATCTCCAACGCTTTTTTAATTGTACATCGTAATTCGCACCAATCATCAAGAATTTTCAAAAGTTATTTGCACCTATATGAAAAATCATTATATAAACACCTGTCAAAAATATTATAACGAAACTCACAAAAACGAGCCAAGAAGTATCCCCTCTCGGCTCATTTTTTATTCGCTTAATTTTTTAAGTTCATCTAAAAACGAATTGCCTACAACACTAAAACTTCCCACTTACCGTATCTCTTTCCGTTTTCTCGGCGGATATAGTTTTTATCCTGCAGGGATTTCATAATTCGCTTTATGGTTGCAATGGATTTTCTGGTTGCTTCTACAAGCTCTTGCTGTTTAATAGTTGGATTCTTTGCCACTAATTCTAAAACCGCAAGTTCTTCTAAAGTACAGTCCAAAGTATCAAATTGATACTTTGAAACTTTTGGATTGATACTTTGGGAAGCGTTTTCATTCACAAAATCAACATGCATATCGCAGTTCTTCAGTTCGTAATTGGTCCCGAGCAGAAGGTTTGAGAAAAACATTTCCAAAAATTTAGTCGTGGAATGAACGCCTTTTTGCAGATTATTGTAATTTGCACGAACCAATGCATTACGAAAATACCAAGAATTTTTCTCGAATGCATCGTTGTTTACGCTAAAGCAGAATGTTTTCATATATTTTATCATAAATACGGCAGTTGCACGGTTGTTTCCCTCGCTGAACGGGTGAATTTGCCAAATATCCGAAGCAAATTTTGCCAAATGCTTTACAGCCGCATCAACCGACAAACCCTCCTAAGAAAATTGTTTTTCGGTTGAAAAATCATAGTCCAAGGTTTCCTTAATACTATTCCAATCCGCATAGATAACAGTATCGCCGTTCAGAACCCACTCTTTCTTTGTGATGTTGTACTGCCTAACTTGTCCTGTGTGACCGAACACGCCCTCGAACAATCTACGATGAATCGAAAGCCACTCGGCAGGAGAAAACTGAAACGCTTTTTCTCCCAACAACTTTGCAATTCTTGCCGAAACAATGTCCGCTTCTTAGGTTTCGTTTTCCGTCTCGGTGCGTACAGAACGCTGCTCATAGTAACTGTGAATACGCTTTTGAGCCTCGTCGATTGTGATTTTACCTTTGATATGCTCTTTGGCGGTGTCTAACAAATAGTCAGAAGTATTCAGCCTGTCAACAGCCTGCAAATTGATGGCTGTTTGCCACGCTTCGCTTTTTTTCGGCTTTGTCGGGTCCGCCTTGCTTTATATATTCTTCAAGTTCAAATTGCCAATTCTTATCCGGCATATTTGCACCTCTCTTAATTTTATTTATGTTACCAATAAAAACTTTAGATATATGGGACATGATACCGTTTCATTGGAGCTTAATGTAATCGTCGCTTCTATGTCTTGTTATGATGTTTTCGTCACAGTTACTGATTTGTCTGTAATCCCTCGGCAAAAGAACTGTTGAATTTAAGCATGCTTTTGCGAGCAACTTTCATTGCTTCAACAGATTCTTCTGCTCTTTTTATAGTTTCGGCAATTTCCTTCTTTTCTTTGCCCTTTGCAACATCTTTCTTTAATCTGAGTTCAACAAGTCCCTTTTCAATTTCGGTTATATTTTGAAGATATTGCTCATACACACTGTTAGAAAACTCAATGTCATGTTCATCGTTAAGGAAAATCTCTCTTACAGAAGTGAGCAGTTTTGCTGATTGCATAATGGTATTTTTCTTACCCAGAAGTCCTGCTGAACCAACAGCACCACCAACTCCAGCACCAACACCTAATCCAAGTGCGGCTCCACCTCCAACGATAGCAATTGTTCCACCGAGCATTCCGGCACCGCCTGCAGCTATAGCACCGCCACCGATATACGCAAGACAGGCGCTGGTTAGTGCTGCTCCGCTAAGTCCTGCAAAATTCGATCCTACTAATGCTACCGCAATCGGGCCTGCTAAAGCGCCAGCCGTTGTAACAGTTACAATTGCGACAACTGCGGTAATGGACAGCGATGTTATGACGGTCTTTAGAACTTCGTTAAGTTCATTCATTCGCTTGTTATAGGATTTACGCAACCGTTTTACATATCCGTATTCACAATACTTGCCTGTAAACTGCTCGTTTAAGAATTGATCTCCTTCACCTTTTTTAAATCCATTAACAGGATTGTTCAAGTGCTTGTATTTTTTTATCGGTATATCGTTGCCTTTCTTGTCCTTCTCAATTCCAAGCGGATAATATGGCTCAAATAACATGGCTTCCAGAAGAATCAAACGATACCAAGGTCTATCAGGATTATGTTTAGCAATGCGTTGAAACAATTCATCCATACTATACCAGTGCATCTCTGCTCCGGGAACTTGCGTAAAACTCTCAAAACCATCTGAAATAAACTTCCGCCAATCTTGAAGCCATGCAGTTTTCAGTTCTTTAATATTTTCTCCGGTTACGGGAATGTTGGTATGTTCAATATCATTGAGCGTTTTGTAATACTCAAAGTTATAAAGAATTTCTGTTTGTTCCAACGAAAGACCGAGTTTATCCATCTGTATATCCATTTCTGCTCCTATTCTTTTATACATATCTACATCGACTTTTCTAAATGTCTGCTGTTTTATATTCTCATACACATCTCGAATCTTTTTAATGTTTCGAGCCTTAAGTCCCCAACTCACATCAGAACCGATAGCAACTGCAAATCTACCTACCCCGACATAATTAATTGATACCCAATATTTTTGTGTTGCAATTGCTTCTCCGATATCAAATGCAGTAAATACTCCTGTCGAAACAGTCAGCATACGAGCAATTGTCGGATTGTTTGCCGGTTTAACAGTATTCCAATCAATCTTCTTCATATCTGCAAGGCAACTTACACAATTTTCTTTCATCGCCATAGCAAGATGTCTTATAAAATAAAATGTACGCACAATGCACTCGTTAGCAATTACCGGCACAGTTTGTTTACACAGTTCCACGGCAACACCAAGTTCACTACGTAAATCAAATTTAACAACGGACTCTTTGATAATCTGTCCGTTTTCATCACGTTGTATCATTAGCGTACCGTTAAACAACTTTGAAAGGAAGAGAGACAATGACATATCACCATCGACCTTTATCTCCTTGAAAAACGGTATTGCAGAAATCTCCTTTGCCAAAGCAAGAATTGGTCCCGGAATTCCTGTGCCTCCAGTAATACCTGCTGTGCTGCTTGAGCCGGCAACATCACTTACAAGATGGAAAAACCACGTTATAGTTCCCATTAAAATCTTTTGCGGAACATCTTTTCAGATGAATATCTTGCTTTTTTCCGGAACATCAACAACAAGGAATACCCCATTAACATCTGTTCCGTAAGATTTCTCCGTAAACTGCGTCAATAAAGAAAATACTAATCCTACAATTGTTGGGTGATGAGCAAAATCTCTCAGATGATGTTGTTTTCCTCCACCGAAATCAGAAGTGTTTCCATCACTCGGAATCGGGAATCTCTTTTCCAAAGATTTCACCGCCGACTTCACATCATCGAACTTTTTTCCTTCTAGCATCTCTGCTGTCTTTTTTACAAAAGAGTCTACCTTATCACTGGCAATACTGCGTACGCTTTGCAGATCGAACTCTCCAACCCAAAGAATATCTAACAATCCACAAGCAATGCCACTTGCAATTGCAACAACATAATCCAAATTATCAGCTTGACTTGATAAAAGTTCGATTTGACTATTTAAATCATAGCAGATTTTATCAAAATCAAAATCTTTTGAGCCTATAAAACTATCATAAGGTATTAGTTTACATTTTATATCAAAAATATCTTCACTCATTTTAATATTACCAAGCCTTTCTCCGGAGTTTACATATTTACAGACAAGCAATAATTACACATTTTCTATGTTGGTTAACTATTTTTTAGTTTATCATTTTCAGCATAAAGCATTTATTAAATGGAAAATCAATGTCATAATTCTTCAGCCTTAAAGGTTGTATATCCTTCGTAATAATAGCTGTGGTCGATGCCTTTCATATAGACTTCACGGCTGTTTATTTCATCTGTAAGCGCACCTTTTAGCAACACTTTAATCTCTACATCTTTAATCGGACTGCGTTCCATTGCGAGTAAGTAATCCTCTTTACCTACCTTGCTCCAGTCTACGACTTTGCCGATTTCGTTTTTCAAAATATGGTCAAGCCAAATGCGGGTACTACGACCGTTGCCCTCACGGAATGGATGAGCAATGTTCATCTCAACATACTTTTCTACTACCTCATCAAAATTTGACTGTGGCATTTTATCGATATTTTCAAGTGCTGTTTCAAGATGCATAAGCGGTGCAAATCGGAAATTGCCTTTAGCTAAATTTACCGTACGCAGTTCTCCTGCAAAGTCATAAATATCTTCAAAAAGATATTTATGACTAGCGGCTAATGTCTTATATGTTCCGTCAGAAAGTAGCTTGAGAATGGCAAAGTCAAATAAATTAACAGCTTTCTTTTTACTGATTCGCTCTTCTTCTCGTGCGAGTTCGGCAGAATCGGTAAGCCCTAATTTATTTTCAAGTGCCATATTGCACCTCCGAAATTTTATTATTTATCCGCTGCAATACCGGATTTCATCCAAGCGTCAATTTCGCTGACTTTGAATTTCCAAAGGCGTCCGATTTTTGCTGCGGGCATATTTCTTCTTTCTATCCAATCAAGTACGGTATCACGGCTGACGCCAAGATATTCGCATATTTCTTTCATTGAGTACCAGCGCTCGATGTTAGAATCCATAGTGAAATCCTCCGTTTCAATAAAATCCGTATTAGTTTCTTTGCAAGTAATCTAACAGCTTTTTTAATTTGTTTGCAGTTATAGTTTCATTATAATGCGTTCCCTCATATGTAGGATGCAAAACAGGATACATACCTTTAGTTTGAAGAATAAAATGATTATCAATAGCCCATTCAATGATAGCAACTAAAGATTCTCTATCAATCTCTTTAAGCGAAGCATATTCAGTGATGTGGTTCAAACATGCATCCATAATTTTTTTGCTTTGTGAACCTCTCAACACATCAACTAAGACTGAAACACCATAGTATTTTTTATCACTAATATGCGATAAGCACTGTAAAACGGTGTGAAGAACATCATTTAGGTCTTTTTTTGCATAGAATACAGGCTTAATATTTGCTTTTTCGATGTTATTTGGTTCTTGATATTCAGGCTTTGCTGTTTTTGTTTGAAGTTTTGAGTTTTCGGTATTCTTCGGCAATATATTCTTGGCTTTCGGAAAAGTTTTTGCAGGAGCAGGATCAGGTGAGAGTTTGAACATTTCATAATAGTAAGATGGAGTAATATACCTACCGCAACCGGTTCCGTTTTTATTGTAATTTGTGCACCCTAAAAAATATTGATTTTCTTTGCCGGGTTTCACAATCAAATAACCGTCTCTGCATTGATCGCATTTCATAATAGAAAGTTTCCCAGCTTTGTATTCATTAGTCATAAAGCCGCAAATTTCAGGCTCGTTTGTGCAAATGTATAGTCTAAGACCATAAGCATTTTTGTATCGATATTGCAAAGGATAGCCGCAAATTGGGCAAGTTTTTTTCGCATAATTGTTTTCCGGCGCTTCTTCATTCCAATTTCCACGCAACACTACATTCTTGTAATCTTTTTTTATTTCGAGAAGAAACTCAGAGGGATTTTGTTCGGGAGCAATAAAGAATACACGATTTTTTGTTCTTGTCATTGCCACATAAAAAAGTCTTCGTTCTTCTGCATAATCGATGGAACGATCACCTTTAATAACAAACGACAGTACAGGATCATCTTCGATTTTTGATGGAAAACCATAAGTTTCGTTTCTGCCGTTTACAACGATTACGTTGTCGTACCCAAGTCCTTTTGATGCGTGAGCTGTCATAAAGGTTATGTTTAGTTTAGGATATTTTACGCTTTTGATTTTGTTGCCTCGGCTGACAAATTCAAATAATCCTGATTTCTCAAGCCTATCTCCATCGAATCCAAATCGTCCGAGCAAAAGAATTGATGAATCTTCAGGTTTTCCTTCTTCTTTGTTATATTCTATGATTTGCTCAAGTGCAACTTCCACAGCGTGTGCGATGGCATAGTTTGCTCCTGATTTATTATTATCATTGGCTTTTTTTCTGGTGCCATCATAGGTGTAGATTATAACCGGATCGGTAATACTTTTAGGGGATTTTAGCTCTTTGGAGATTTGAGCATCATTTTTTTGAATGAAATTACCTGCAATATCGATAACTTCTTGCGAGTTGCGATATGTTTTTACGATTTTCAGTAATTTCGCATATCCCATTTTTTCTTCAAACTTTGTAAAAAGGGTAATGTCTGAGCCGCTAAACGCATAGATCGATTGCCAATCATCGCCTACGGCAATAATTTTTGCATCGGTCACATCGGAAAGAGCTGTAACTAAATCAAAGCGCTGACGAGAAATATCTTGATACTCATCTACAATGATATACTTGAAATCAAGTTTTTGCTTCATTTCCTTTACTTCACGAAGCAAACGAGCAGATTCGTTAATCATATCCTCGAAATCTACAGCGTTATTTTCTTTTAAGTAACGCTCATACTCAAGAAAGCAATCTTGACAAATATCTAAAAAGAGGCGTGTTCTGACATTTTGTGTGGAATGATACATACGATTAAATTCATCCACAGTATATCCGTTGGTCTTGAAGTTTCCGATGAATCTGCAAATAAGATTAACAAGTTTACGTATATAACGATTTTCCTCGGATGAAACAAGCTTTTCCATAATTTCTTTATTAGAACGAGGAGTTAATACAAATCCGTGGCTTTCAAGTTCCTCTTTCAAATGCTCAGTTAAAGATCTTTTGTCTGCGTACTGAGAAAATGTATAAATGAGGGTGGTGCCATGTTGCTGATGAAGACGGATTTTGTCATTAATTGCTTTTTTATACGTTTTTAATTGATCATCGCTGTATCGATCATTTTTACCATCCTGTGTAATGCCAAAATGTTCGATATACGCTACTTTTTCTCCCTGACGAATTGCAAAATCCGGAGTATATGGCTTTCTAGCATACATAATATCATAGCGGTAGATGGGTTCATATTCATATTCAATCGTGTTCAAATATAAAAAGTTTGCAATTTCGACTTCTTGATGTGAACGCATTACTTCACTTTGTATAGTTACAGACTTTTTTGTTCTTATGTCCATAACTTGACATTGAAATTCATTTAAGTCACTTCGTAATGTTGCAAAATTTGATTTTGCTATTTTGTTGAAAAAGTTGTTCAAATCGTTGCCTTCGTAAGGAGCGTCAAAATAGGAGGCAAAGAATAATATGAGGTTATTGACTAAACTTTCGTTTTGGAGAATTGAATTTTTAAAATAATCCTGAATAACAAAATAGAGCTTAGATGAATCAACGATGTTTAACTTCTCATCCGATCGTTTCCTTAAAATTGCATTACCGGTGGAATGAAAGGTTGCAATCGGACAATCAATCTTTAAATCTTTGTTAAGTTTATCTCTTAGTTCCTGTACTGCTTTATTGGTAAATGAAACAACAAGTATTTGAGAAGGATCAATATTCTTTTTCTCAACCAAATACTTAACTTTTGCGGCGACTGTTGTTGTTTTACCCGCACCTGCACCTGCAATAACAAGACAATAATCTTCGTCAGTTAGTATAACACGGCGCTGATCATCGTCTAATTTGATTTTTGGGTCAACATCGTGCAAAATATTGTCCAAATATGTTTTTTCACTTTTCATCGCACGCTGAATGTATTCTTCATTATGCGCATCTACTATTTCTTCAAAATTTCTATAACAATTAAGTGTTGATTCAACAGCTGATATATCTATTTTATTGCTTTCACAAAAAGATTTAAGCATGCCACTATTATCAAGCACAGCGAAATACTCAATTGTTTTCTTGTCTTCGAGAAGTTTACTTCTATATTTACTTTTAGGGATATATTGATTTTGTGATAACAGTATATCCATATATTTTTTTAATTCAAAAAGCTTAAGACATTCGGGATTGCTTGTAGTAAAGGTTTCCGGCGTTACTTCTACACTTGTATTTTTTTTAAAGAGTTTAGAAAACAGTCCCATAAGTGCCCCCATTAAAGT
>OIEF01000941.1_pt1 | contig 10765 bp, 8 predicted proteins | sample 1581721 | NCBI WGS metagenome assembly OIEF01 (sample SAMN01760908, study PRJEB22395) | human gut metagenome
AGCCGAAGGCACAGCCAAAAGAGGATGAGAACGAGATTAAGACAATTTCTCTTCCGGAGAAGATTACAATAAGGGATTTAGCTGATAAGATGAAGGTTCAGCCTTCAGCCATTGTAAAGAAGCTTTTCATGAAGGGCGAGATGGTAACAGTTAACTCTGAAGTTGATTTTGCAGCCGCTGAGGAGATTGCTTTAGAGTTCAATTTCATATGTGAGGAAGAGGAGAAGGTCGATGTGATTGCAGAGCTTCTCAAGGAGGATGAAGAGGATGAGAGCAAGATGGTTCCTCGTCCACCTGTAGTCTGCGTAATGGGTCACGTAGATCATGGTAAGACATCACTGCTTGATGCCATCAGACAGACACGTGTTACAGACCGTGAGGCAGGTGGTATTACACAGCACATTGGTGCATCTGTTGTATCAATCAATGGCCAGAACATCACATTCCTTGATACACCGGGACATGAGGCATTTACAGCAATGCGTATGCGTGGTGCAAACTCTACTGATATCGCAATCCTTGTTGTTGCTGCAGATGATGGTGTAATGCCGCAGACTGTTGAGGCAATAAACCATGCAAAGGCAGCAGGTGTTGAGATTATCGTTGCAGTCAACAAGATAGATAAGCCAAGTGCCAATATCGACAAGGTTAAGCAGGAGCTCTCAGAGTATGAGCTTATCCCGGAGGATTGGGGCGGAAGCACAATATTCTGTCCTGTATCTGCACATACTAAGGAGGGTATCGACAATCTCCTTGAGATGATTCTTCTCACAGCAGAGGTGCTCGAGCTCAAGGCTAATCCTGATAGAAACGCAAGAGGTCTCGTAATTGAAGCACAGCTTGATAAAGGCCGTGGTGCGGTTGCCACAGTGCTTGTACAAAAAGGAACACTCCATGTCGGAGATCCAATCGCATGTGGAAGCAGCTATGGTAAGGTAAGAGCCATGATTGATGACAAGGGCCGCAGAGTAAAGGAGGCTAAGCCTTCTACACCTGTAGAGATACTTGGACTCAACAGTGTGCCTTCAGCAGGAGAGACATTTGTGGCATGCGATTCAGAGAAGGAGGCAAAGGCATTCTCTGACACATATATTTCAGAGGAGAAGAATAAGCTCATCGAGGATACAAAGGCAAAGATGTCACTTGATGATCTGTTCTCACAGATTCAGTCCGGCAACATGAAGGAGCTTGATATCATCGTAAAGGCAGATGTACAGGGTTCAGTTGAGGCTGTTAAGCAGAGTCTTGTCAAGCTTTCAAATGAGGAGGTTGTGGTCAAGGTCATCCATGGCGGCGTTGGTGCCATCAACGAGTCAGATGTTATCCTTGCATCAGCATCAAATGCAATCATCATTGGCTTTAACGTCAGACCGGATCCTGTTGCCAAGGCTACAGCAGACCGTGAGGGCGTAGATATCAGACTTTACAAGGTCATCTACAATGCAATCGAGGATGTATCTGCTGCCATGAAGGGTATGCTTGATCCTGTATTTGAGGAGAAGGTTATCGGACATGCGGAAATCAGACAGATTTTCAAGGCTTCAGGCGTTGGAAACATTGCAGGTTCATATGTGCTTGACGGATTTATGGAGAGAGGCTGCCGTGTCAGAATTAGCAGAGAGGGTGAGCAGATATTCGAGGGAGACCTTGCTTCACTCAAGAGATTCAAGGATGACGTCAAGGAGGTCAAGACAGGCTATGAGTGTGGTCTTGTATTTGACGGATTTAATGATATTCAGGAATTCGATATAGTTGAAGCTTACAAGATGGTAGAGGTTCCGAGATAATCATATATTGTTTATCTTGAATTAATGTAGCTATTCGGATAGTTACGGTTTAATATAAAAAGAAAGCGGGATTATATGAGAAAGAACAGCATAAAAAATATTCGTATCAACGAAGAGGTAATGCGTGAACTGTCAAATATCATACGCGGTGAGATAAAGGATCCGCGTATCAATCCCATGACAAGTGTTGTTGCTGTCGAGGTGGCACCTGATTTAAAGACAGCAAAGGCTTATATCAGTGTGCTTGGTGACAAGAAATCACAGGCTGATACACTTGCAGGACTTAAGTCAGCGGAGGGATATATACGCAGAACTCTCGCAAAGAACATCAATTTAAGAAATACACCTGCCATTACATTTATCATAGACCAGTCTATAGAGTATGGTGTTGAGATGTCTAAAAAGATTGATGAAGTAACAAAAAATCTCAAAGAGGATTAACAAAGAGGATTGATTATGACAGAGATTGATTCTATTTTAAAGGATGCACAATCAGTTGCCGTTTCCGGTCATGTGAGACCGGACGGAGACTGTGTCGGCTCAACACTTGCGGTATACAACTACATAAAGGATTATTATCCTGATATAAAGGCAAGGCTTTATTTAGAGCCAAGCCCGAACATCTTTAAGTTCATGCAAAGAGCAGATGAGATTGACAGCAGCTATGCGGATGATACAGTATACGATCTGTTCATAGCATGTGACTGCAGTGACACAGGCAGACTGGGAAGTGCAGCTAAGTATTTTGAGTCTGCAAAAAGGACACTTTGCATAGATCATCATGTTACAAACGGGGCCTTTGCAGACGCAAATTACATCTTTCCGGATGCGAGCTCAACCTGTGAGCTTGTGTTTGAACTTCTGCCTAAGGAGCGCATTACAATACAGATAGCAGAGTGTATTTACACAGGCATGGTGCATGATACAGGCGTGTTCCAGTATTCATGCACTTCAAAAAAGACTATGGATATAGCAGGCTCCCTGATGGAGATGGACATTGATTATTCAAGGATAATCGATGATACATTTTATACAAAGACATTTGCTCAGAACAAGATTATGGGGCAGGCACTTTTGAATGCTGCTTTGTATCTGAATGGTGATGTTATATTGTCTGCAGTATCGCGCGCTGAGATGGAGAAGTACGATGTGCTTCCAAAGCATCTCGACGGTATTGTAAATCAGCTGCGCGTGACAAAGGATATAAAGGTTGCTGTATTTCTCTACGAAAATGAGGATGGTACCTACAAGGGCAGCCTGCGCGTAAACGGTGATTACGATGTGGCAAAGGTTGCGTCGGTATTTGGCGGCGGTGGACATGTAAAGGCTGCAGGATTTACGATTGAAGGACCACTTGAGGTGGCAACAGACCGCATCCTTACGGCAATTAAGGATAATATTTAGGGAGAGATTCTTGGGCAGATGGTTAATGGAATAATCAATGTATACAAGGAAAAGGGCTATACAAGCTTTGACGTTGTGGCAAAGCTTCGAGGCATATTCCACCAGAAGAAGATTGGTCATACAGGTACACTTGATCCTGATGCGCAAGGCGTCCTTCCTGTCTGCCTTGGAAAGGCAACCAGAGTGTGTGACCTTTTGACAGATAAGGACAAGGTCTATAAAGCTGTGCTGCTTTTAGGACAGGAGACAGATACACAGGATATTTCAGGGCAGGTCTTAAATCAGGCTGAGGTCAATGTGACTGAGCAGGCGGTGTATGATGCAATATCACAGTTTATTGGCAGACAAAAGCAGGTGCCGCCAATGTATTCGGCTCTAAAGGTCAATGGGAAAAAGCTCTATGAGCTTGCCAGGGAGGGCAAGGTTATAGAGAGAAAAGCCAGGGATATCGAGGTGTTTGATATCAAGGTTGAAAGCATTGATTTACCGGAGGTTACGATGACGGTGCACTGTTCAAAGGGCACATATATCAGGACGCTGTGCAATGACATCGGAGAGAGGCTGGGTTGCCATGGCTGCATGAAGTCACTGCTTAGAGTAAGGGTAGCAGGCTTTGACTTAGAGCATGCACTTACACTTTCACAGATTCAGTCAAAGGTGGATGAAGGCTGCTTTGATATGGTGATGCCTGTTGACGGAGTATTCGAAAATCTGCCGGCAGTGCATACTGCTTCAGATGCTGATAAGCTTGTCAGAAATGGAAATAAAATTCCGGCAGTGCTTACGGATTATTTAAAACACAGTGCTGACTCTGATATAAGATACAGAGTATACAATCATGAGGGCATATTTGTCGGGGTGTATTCGTATCTTGATGAGACCGGTGAGTTTAAGCCGGTTAAGATTTTTATGGAATAGAATAGTATACAGATATTATGGAATATATAAGCAAAACTCTGGATTTTCATGTCAAGGAGCCGTCCGTCATCTCGTTTGGAAAGTTTGACGGGCTTCACAGAGGACATGAATTTCTGATGGAAAAGCAAATTGAACAGAGCAATCTGCATGGTTACAAGCGCATCATATTTACGTTTGACATTCCTCCCAAATCGGAGGTACTTGGCGTTGAGTCAAAGGTTATAATCACAAACGATGAAAAAGAGTATGTGTTTGAAAAATCAGGTATTGACTATCTGATAGAGTGTCCGTTTGTGCCACAGGTGATGACGATGGAGGCGGATGCGTTTGTCAGATGGATAGTTAAAAGTCTTAATGTCAAGTGTATCATTGTCGGAGATGATTTCCGTTTCGGGCACAACAGGGCAGGAGACCATCGGCTGCTTTCTGCGATGGCAGGAGAGCTTGGATACGAGCTTATTGTGGTTGACAAGATAAAGGATGGAGCCAGGGATATAAGCAGTACCTATATCCGCGAGGAGATTGCGGCAGGACATATTAAAAAGGCGAATGAACTGCTGGGGTATCCCTTTTTCATAAAAGGAAGAGTAGTGCATGGCAGAGCACTAGGCAGGACTATTGGCATTCCGACAGTCAACCTTTCAGTGCCGCACGATAAGCTGCTTCCACCAAAGGGAGTGTATATGTCAAGAGTTCTTGTCAGGGACAACTGGTACCTTGGTGTAACCAATATAGGATGCAAGCCTACTATAGAGGGCAAAAATCCAATCGGTGCAGAGACATATATCATAGATTTTGGGCAGGATGTTTACGGACAGGATATCATGGTAGAGCTTCATAAGTTCGTAAGACCTGAGATGAAGTTTGATTCAATAGAAGCGTTAAAGAGCCAGATGAGTGCAGATATCAATTATACAATTAATTATGCAGGCAGTCACACATTCTAGTGTGGCTGTTTTTTTGCGAAATTACCCAAAATAACGAAAAAATGACAAATATTACGGAAATATTACGAAGAAATATTGACATTTTAACAATTTGTGATATACTCGTAAACATGGGATTATGGATAGCATGAACTGGAGGCTATATGAAAAATAAATTAAAATTAGGACAGGCAGCAGGCGTTGTAGCGTTTGCTATTATTATAGGTGCTGTATCTATGAGTTCAAGCAGCACAGTAGATGCCAGAACATCATTAAAGGAAAACAGAACAGTCAATGCGGGGGTGGCCCTTGGTCTGACAGAGGCGGCAGATGCCACAGAGCTTCTCACAGCAGGGGTTACATCGGCTCTTACTTATTATGGAGCTGACGTATCGGTAGCGCAAAACGACAGCAATGTTGTTACTGCATCTGCTCAGGGTGCACAGGTTGGCAATACTGCACAGGAGACAGAACAGGCAAATGAGGCATCCCAGACACCGACAGCCGCACAGACCTGTGGTTACACAAATCTTGGTATGTCGGTTATCAGCAGCGGAAACTTAAATATCAGACAGGAAGCTTCGACAGACAGCGAGGTAATAGGAATACTTACCAATCACAATGCCTGTGAGCTTCTTGAGGATGCCGGAGAATGGTACAAGGTCACATCAGGCAAGGTGACAGGATATGTAAACAAGCAGTATCTTGTGACAGGAGATGAGGCAGAGGCTATTGCAGAACAGGAGATTAAGACGGTTGCCACAGTAAATACGGAAACACTGAATGTGCGTGCAGAGAAGTCAACAGAGGCTGCGGTGCTTTCGCAGGTTGGAAATTCAGAGGCATTCACGGTTAATTCTGTCGCTGACGGCTGGGTTGAGATAAGTGTGGATGATTCGGTAGGATATATATCACAGGATTATGTGACACTGGCACAGGCACTTCCTACAGCAAAGACAATAGAGCAGGTGAAGTATGGTGACGGCGTATCAGATGTAAGGGCATCTGTTGTATCGTATGCGTTACAGTTTGTCGGAAACAGATATGTGTGGGGTGGTACAAGCCTTGAGAAGGGAGTTGACTGCTCAGGCTTCACAATGAGAATTCTTGGAAAGTATGGAATCTCATTACCGCATTCATCAAGAGCACAGCCTTCATACGGCACAAAAATCAGTGCATCTGAAGCAAAGCCGGGAGATTTATTCTTCTACGGAAGTGGAAGGAGTATCTCACATGTTGCAATTTATATCGGAAACGGACAGATTGTACATGCCAGCAACAAGCGTGATGGAATCAAGGTTTCAAATGCATATTACAGAAATCCGATTTGTGTCGCAAGATATTTGCCGGATTAATAAAAAAACAGTTTACAACAAATGCTTACTATGCTATACTGCATAAGTGTGGTTTTGCCCATGTTCGGTAGTTGGACACTCCGACCTATTGCTGAGCATCATACAGTTATCAGGGCGCATTATAATATAAGGAGGATCAACAATGATCGCAAAGGAAAAGAAACAGGCTATTATCGCAGAGTACGGTAGAACACCAAATGACACAGGTTCACCAGAGGTTCAGATTGCAATTCTTTCAGCAAGAATCGCAGAGTTAACTGAGCATTTCAAACAGAACCCAAAGGATCATCACTCAAGAAGAGGAATGTTAAAGATGATCGGTCAGAGACGTGGATTACTTGCATACCTTAAGGAGATTGATATCGAGAGATATCGTTCACTTATCGAGCGTTTAGGACTCAGAAAATAGTATTTTCTTTAGAGCGGAGTAATTATTATTCCGCTCTATTATTGTTTTTATTATTGTTTTTTGAAAAGCAGAAGTAAGCCGAGACCACTAAAGAGTGCATGAGCATACATGTATTGTTTAGTAGTTTCGGAAGAGGAATACACTTCTGCAAAAGAATTTTTAAGGAGAATTAATATGTACAAAAGTTATTCAATGGAACTTGCCGGCAGGACTCTTACTGTAGATATCGGAAGAGTAGCAGCTCAGGCAAACGGAGCTGTTTTTATCAAGTATGGTGATACAACAGTCCTTTCAACAGCTACAGCATCTGACAAGCCACGTGACGGTGTGGATTTCTTCCCACTCAGCGTTGAGTTCGAGGAGAAGATGTACTCTGTAGGAAAAATTCCGGGTGGTTTTAACAAGCGTGAGGGAAAGGCATCTGAGAACGCTATCCTTACAGATCGTGTAATTGACCGTCCTATGAGACCTCTTTTCCCAAAGGATTACAGAAATGATGTTACATTAAACAACCTTGTCATGTCAGTGGATCCTGAGTGCCGTCCTGAGATAGTTGCAATGATCGGTACAGCTCTTGCTGTTCATATATCAGATATTCCGTTTGACGGACCATGTGCCATGACACAGATGGGACTTGTTGATGGAGAGTTTATCGTAAACCCTTCACAGAAGCAGTGGGATGAGGGCGATTTACAGCTCACAGTTGCTTCTACAAAGGAAAAGGTCATCATGATTGAAGCAGGAGCCAATGAGATTCCTGAGGATCAGATGATTGAGGCAATCTACAAGTGCCACGATATCAACCAGACAGTTATCGCATTCATGGATCAGATCCGTGATGAGATTGGCAAGCCAAAGCATGAGTATGAGAGCTGTGCTATTCCTGAGCAGATGTTCGAGGATATCAAGAAAATTGTTACTCCTGAGCAGATGGAGGAGGCAGTATTCACAGATGAGAAGCAGAAGCGTGAGGAAAATATAAGAGCTATCACAGAGCAGTTAGAGGAAGCTTTTGCTGACAATGAGGAGTACCTTGCAGTACTTGGTGAGGCTATTTACCAGTATCAGAAGAAGACAGTCAGAAAGATGATTTTAAAGGATCATAAGCGTCCGGACGGCCGTGCAATCAACCAGATCAGACCACTCGCAGCAGAGGTTGATTTGATTCCTAGAGTTCACGGCTCTGCAATGTTTACCCGTGGACAGACACAGATTTGTGATGTTGTAACACTTGCTCCTTTATCAGAGATTCAGAAAATCGACGGACTTGATGCAAATATCACAACAAAGAGATATATGCATCACTATAACTTCCCTGCATACTCTGTAGGAGAGACAAAGGTATCACGTGGACCGGGACGTCGTGAGATTGGACACGGAGCACTTGCTGAGAAGGCACTTGTTCCTGTACTTCCAAGCATTGAGGAGTTCCCATATACTATCCGTGCCGTATCTGAGACATTTGAGTCAAACGGCTCTACATCAATGGCTTCAACATGTGCATCATGTATGTCACTTATGGCTGCAGGTGTTCCGATTAAGGCTATGGTTGCCGGAATCTCATGCGGACTTGTAACAGGCGATACAGATGATGATTTCCTTGTACTTACAGATATCCAGGGTCTTGAGGATTTCTTCGGAGATATGGATTTCAAGGTAACAGGTACACATAAGGGTATTACAGCTATCCAGATGGATATCAAGATTCACGGACTTACAAGACCTATCGTTGAGGAGGCAATCGCAAGAACACGTGAGGCACGTCTCTACATCATGGATGAGGTCATGAGCAAGGCAATCGCTGAGCCTAGAAAAGAAGTAAATGAGTGGGCTCCAAAGATTGAGCAGATTACAATCGATCCATCAAAGATTGGTGATGTTGTCGGACAGAAAGGTAAGACAATCAACGAGATTATCGACAGAACCGGTGTCAAGATCGATATCACAGATGATGGCGCTGTTTCAGTTTGCGGAACAGATAAAGAGATGATTGCAAAGGCAATCGACATGATTAAGATTATCACAACTGATTTTGAGCAGGGACAGATCCTTGAGGGAACAGTTGTAAGCATCAAGGAGTTCGGTGCTTTCATCGAATTTGCTCCTGGCAAAGAGGGAATGGTTCACATTTCTAAGATTGCAAAAGAGAGAATCAACAGAGTAGAGGATGTACTCACACTTGGAGACAAGGTAAAGGTTGTTTGCCTTGGCAAGGACAAGATGGGAAGAATCAGCTTCTCTATGAAGGATGTAAAAGAGGATTAATTAATATACGTTAAAGTATGACAATAATATCCAGGTAAAGGGCTGCACGCAGGTGCAGTCCTTTTAATATATGAAATTATAGTAAGGTGATATGATGTAAGGTAAAACAGGTGCAGCTGTGTCAGATTGTGAAAACGAATCATATACTAAATTAAAAAATAAAATAATAATGAAAAATGCGAAATATAGTATAAATGCAAATCTGGTATATAAAAATGGATATAGTGGTAAAAATGTCAATATAGCAGTGCTTGATACGGGTGTGTTTAAACACAAACAGCTTGATGGGTGCATAAAGCATTTTATGGATTTTGTGGGTGGAAAGGAGACATGTTATGACGATAACGGGCATGGTACACATGTGTGCGGTATATTATCGGCTGCAGATATAGGCATGGCTCCGGGGGCAGGACTATATGTGTTTAAGGTGCTTGATTATCTTGGCATGGGGCAGACAGCGGATTCAATTCGTGCACTTAAGTATATAAAAGAAAACTGCGTCAGACTTAATATAAAAATACTCAACTTCTCTGTAGGATATCTGCCATGTTCTGATACAGCAGAGCGTATTAAGATATTGAAGCTGATAGATGAATTGTGGGATATGGGAGTGGTAGTTGTTGCAGCAGCGGGCAACTACGGCCCGGCACCGTTTTCTGTAACTGTGCCGGGAATTTCAAGAAAAATAATAACAGTCGGAAGCTTTGGTGATATAAGAAGTGGCAAAGGTCCTACCGACTGTTGTATTGTAAAGCCTGAGATTCTGGCTCCCGGGCATGATATCATAAGCCTTGGAACGAGAGATGGCACATATGTAAGGAAAACAGGTACTTCAATGGCTACACCGATTGTGTCAGGTGCCATAGCACTTCTATTGGAAAAAAATCCAAATATGAGACCGGAGGCGGTTAAGCTAGCACTGTATAATACATGTGACAGGGCAGGGGATAGTCACAAAGGCTCGTGGGGGATTATAAATGTTGATAAATTGGTGGGAATATTATAATATGTATTAGAGATTTATTATAGATAATATAGGAAATATTAGGTTGTATAATTGTAATTTCATGGTAGGGCTTATATGAGAAAAATATTACAAAGACTGCTTTCAAAGCTTTTTATAGTTTCGACAATAATAATCATACAGATGATATGGTGGTTCTTTTTGTTTTATACGGCCTCTGTTGCCAGCAGGGTGTTTCAGGATCTGATGTATGTGGCAGCTATATTGCTTTCGCTTTATATTGTCAACAGGCGGATGAAAATGTATATAAAAAAATCAAGGAATTTTTTGGAACAGCAGAGCAGTTCTGGGCGTTTCATAATTTGTCGGATAGTAGTAACAAGCTATTATTTATTGATATAAAGGAAGAAGAATTTGATCAAATGAAAGAGATTGCTGTAGAGATATTAAAAAGTATGTCACAGCAATATAAAGAATCTATGAAGGAAATATTAGAATACTCAGCAATGAGAAACGAATTTGATCGAAAAATAAAAACGGCTCTTAATATTTCACAATGTATGGTGGAAAACATAAGAAAACAAGTGTTAGAAGAAATATATTAGATAATTAGGGACAGGTCTTTTTGAATTGGGGACGGGGATTTTCTGGAAAAACCCCGTCCCCAATTCAAAAATGTGGTATGATAAAATGGAATGTGGATAAGTGGAGGTAAAAATGTGGAATATTTAGAATTA
>OIEF01000945.1_pt1 | contig 10708 bp, 7 predicted proteins | sample 1581721 | NCBI WGS metagenome assembly OIEF01 (sample SAMN01760908, study PRJEB22395) | human gut metagenome
TCAGCCGGAACCAAGGTGTAACACACTAGACTTTGCAAGCAAAGTCGTGTGCCAAAGGGGTGCTGCGGCCCCTTTGGAAACCCAAGATGTATTCGACTACAGTCGAAGAAACAAAACACTCCAATCCTTTATAAACAGGGTTGGAGTGTTTTTTGCTTGATATGTAAAATAAATCCTTGACGCGATAAAAATTGTTTGATATATTATAACTAATATGCTAATTAGCTTGTTTGTTAATTTTTGGAGGAAGGTGCGGATGTGATTGAGACTTATGGACAACTAATTCATGCTGCAAGACAACACCACGATCCGCCAATGACGGCTAAAGCTTTTGCCGACAAAATTGATGTGAAACCACCTTTTGTAACGGATTTGGAAAAAGGGCGAAGACTGCCATCACTAGAAACACAAAAAAAGATAAAAGAGGTGTTGGCGTGTGATGAATATCCAGAACTTCTTTTTGATGATCTGGCAGCGATAAGTAACTCGGATAGCCGTGTGGTAGCGGAGGATATATCGACATTTGTCCGCAAGAGTGCTGCCATTCGAAACTTGATAAGAGCTATTCAAGATCGACATTTAACTGCAAAAGAAATTGATATGATTGCTTCGAATATAGGAGGAACGGATCATGACGCTAAATGAAATCTTCAAAAATACTACATATGATGGGACGTTGTTTTCGGAAGAATCTAAGGCATATGTAGAATCTAAAATTTTACAAAAAACAGTTCGTGGAAGCGAAGTGCCCTATATTACGTGCGAAATCCGGAAAAAGGAAATCAAGCTTACGCCTGAAGAAGCGGTTCGGCAGCTTTATATTTACAAACTAATGCATGATTATGGCTACGCTGCAAGTCGCATTCAACTGGAGACGCCGATTCATTTTGGTCGTGAAATAAAGAGAGCGGATATTGCCATTATGGATAAAGACCGTCCAATGGTTCCCTATATTATTGTGGAACTGAAAAAACCAAAGTTGACGGATGGAAAGGAACAGCTGAAATCTTACTGCAATGCAACGGGTGCTCCCATTGGTGTCTGGACGAACGGTGAGCAAATTTCTTGCTATAATCGAAAAGACCAAAGTTTCTTTGAAGAAATTAGTGACATTCCCAAAGCAACTCAGAAGCTTTCGGATATTATCAGCGAGAAGTTTACTTACGAAGATCTAAAGAAGAAAGACAAAATTAGTACACAGAAAAAGTCACTGAGATCTCTTATTAAGGAAATGGAAGATGAAGTTCTGGCAAGTGCCGGCGTTGATTCTTTTGAAGAAATCTTCAAACTGATCTTTGCAAAGCTGTATGACGAATTGGTGTGCGCAAACGATTCGACTGCATATTTGCAGTTCCGTAATAATGGTGGTACAGACTATGAATTGAAAGAAAAAATTCAGGGTCTTTTCGACGATGCCAAAAAGAAGTGGGAAGGCATTTTTACAGACGAAAGTAAAATCTTACTTTCACCATCGCACCTTGCGGTTTGCGTGGCATCGCTGCAAGATATCAAGTTGTTCAACAATAATCTGGACGTTGTGGATGATGCTTTTGAATATCTGATGAGTAAAGCTCAAAAAGGCGAAAAAGGGCAGTATTTTACTCCGCGATATGTCATTGATATGTGTGTTAAGATGATGAATCCTACGGTCAATGACAAAATTATTGATACTGCATGTGGTAGTGCTGGCTTTACGGTGCACAGTATTTTTAAGGTGTGGAAAGATATTCGACGTGCAAAAGGACTTCCCGAGGGAGATGGCTTTACAGCGGCAGAGCGCATTCCTGAAGAAACAAATTTCGTCAGGGATAACGTGTTCGCGATTGACTTTGATGAAAAAACTGTCCGTGTTGCGCGTACGCTGAATTTGATTGCAGGCGATGGCCAGACCAATGTGCTGCACTTGAATACTTTGGATTACTCGCGTTGGAATGAGACAACAAAGCAGGAAGACTGGATTGATACCTATAATGAAGGATTTAAGAAACTGAAAAAACTTCAACCAGTAGGGATTAAGGATTATAGCCAGTTCCAGTTTGATCTTGTGATGGCAAACCCGCCTTTTGCAGGGGACATTAAGGAGAATACTATTATTTCGCACTATGAACTTGGAAAAAATAGTGCTGGCAAATGGCAAAATAAAGTTGGTCGGGATATTCTGTTCATTGAACGTAATTTGAACTTCTTGAAACCAGGCGGGCGAATGGCTATTGTTTTACCACAGGGACGATTCAATAATTCTAGCGATAAGTATATTCGGGAGTTTATTGCCGAACGTTGCCGAATCCTTGCAGTTGTTGGTCTGCATGGTAATGTATTTAAACCTCATACAGGAACAAAAACCTCAGTCCTGTTTGTTCAGAAATGGGATGATGTTTTATGTCCGAAAAAAGAGGACTATCCGATTTTCTTTGCAACGATGCAGAAACCGAGCAAAGATAACTCAGGTGAAAAGATCTATGTAAAAGATCCGGTTACTGGCGAAAATAAGCTGGACAGCCATGGTCATTTGATTGTTGATCATGATCTTTATAATCATGATGGAATGACGCAGGATGGTATTGCAGAGGCATTTATTGAGTTTGCCAAGAAAGAAGGGCTGAGTTTTTTTCGATGAGCCCATCTGTTGAGCCTTTTAATGAAGTAAAATATAGGGCTTTGATAGATGGGCTGGAATGCAGTGAAATCAATCTTTGCTATGTTAGGAGGAAATTTCTTCGCATTGATGCTGAGTACTACCAGAAAAATAATCTGATTTTAGAAAGTATCATTGAAGCGGAGCAGGGTAAAACGATTTCTTCTCATAATGGAAAAACTGATTGTAGTGCCTTCTATCCTTCAATCACCGGATACTATAGTGATGACAAAAACGATATCCCGTTTCTGAGAGTAAATGAGATAGTGAATGGACTTGTTGTTGTTTCGGATAAAACAGTTTTCCTACCGGAAGAAGTATTGAAAGTCAATAGTAAAACGATTGCACTGGCTTATCCGGGAGATATTATCATTGCAAAGGGAGGAAACACCTTAGCAAAAGTTGGTTTGGTTACAAATGAATATAGTGTTTATGCCACTTGTCGAGATGTAATAATTCTTAGAACAGATAAAATAACCGACCTCAATAAGTTTTATCTTTGGGCATATTTACACAGCTCATTTGGACAAAAAATGATGTGGCGATCTGCCAGTCAGACGGGGCAACCGCACCTTACGCTTAAATCTATAGACATGATCCATGTTCCGGAATATTGTGCGGTGTTGCAAAATGCTGTGGAGAGACTCTATAATCAATCAGTGTCTCTAAAACAAAGATCCCAGAAAGAGTATAGTAGTGCAACTGAGTTGCTTGAAGAAGTTCTTAATATCCCCCTGATTTCTGGTGGAGGTGTTTCGGTAAAGAATATTTCTGAAAGTTTTAGGACTACGGGCCGACTGGATGCAGAGTACTATCAAGAAAAATACCAGATATATGAGTCTGCGGTTCGATCTTCAACTCAGGGATACACATATATAAAAGATGCATTTTTTTCAGTGAAAGAAAAGTGCCTTCGTGATCGGAGCTTCTATGATTATGTTGAGATTGGGGATATAGATATTGAAACAGGAAAGGCAACATTTAATACAATTAACGCTGAAAAACTACCAGAAAATGCGAAAATAATGACTAAAAAAGGAGATGTTTTAGTATCAACGGTTCGTCCTAATCGCGGGGCAGTTTCTGTTTTGGAAGAAGATGGGCTTTTAGTCAGTGGTGCGTTTGCTGTTTTAAGAGAAAGTGGGAAATATCCTAAAGAAGTTCTTCAGGTTGTGCTACGTACAACGATGTATAAAGATTGGCTTCTGCGTTTTAATGTTGGTACGTCTTATCCGGTTATTAAAAATGAAGATGTTTTAAATATACCGATACCGCTTCTTGAAGAAAGTGCTAAACAAAATATTGTTAGTAGAGTAAAAGAAGCCGTAGTCCTTCGTCGTCAATCCCAGCAATTGCTCAAATATGCAAAAATAACTGTTGAGACAGCTATTGAACAGGGAGAAGAAGCTGCATTGGCATGGCTGAATCAGCGGATGGGAGAATAAGATGGTGGATAACAAATATCCGTATAACAATTGGAAATTGATTACAGAATCGGATTTTGTAACTTTGTTTATCAAAACATGGTTTGCCTTTGTTTCAACTTTGCGTGAAATGTATCCTTCGGAAATTCCATATTATCAGGCAACAGGAGATTCCAAGTACATATCACCATATAAGCAGGAATTTGCGGAGAATATTTTATACCTTCTCGACTATAACGCTATAAAATATAATCTCTACGAAGTTTATAAGCATGGTATGATGACGATTGCGGATCGCTACCCAAGATTTATAGTAGATGATTTTTATTCACTAAATCTGTCATTTAAGGAAACATTTTGGGAGGAGTTTTCTTCGGAAGGTGGATTTAGTGGAAGATTTATATGTACTATAAAATGCTCTACACCCAAAACACTTGCTGCGACTATCATGTGTACAGATAAGACGTATCGAACAAAAGTTACTAGAGATTTTGCGCCACTTGGTATTTCAGTGGATTATTCGGTGATTCTTGAGTTCCTTATGCAAGAAATAGAAGAAAAGAAAGTTGTTCCTACAGAAGAAATTTTAGTCAAACGTTTTTATGAAAAGATGTTTGAAGAAATATCTACGGAATTCTTTGCCGAAATTAATCGAGCCAAATCCAGTGTACCAGAAAGGGGAAATAAGCGGTTTCTAAAAGTTTTTGATACAATGTTGGCATTTTGTGCAAGAGCTTTAAACACGATAAAAGCAAGTTGCTTGAACCCAGAAGTTGGAGCGGAACATAAGCTTCTTTCGCAGATGCCTATAGCCAACTATCTCCAAAGTGTTGAAGATGGAAAAGAAATGACAATCGCTGACAAAGAAAAAGCTTATTTGTGGTTTATTGGCTTTGTGTACCGGCTGAGAAACGCATTGTTTCATGAAATAATTGATCCTTTGAATGACGAGTGGCAAGTGATTTTTAAAAATTCATACCATGTACTAAAGCAGATTGTGGATCAAAATATTTGGCGGCTAAATTATTTGAAGTTATTACCGTCGGAAAGTCAGGTAGCAGCAGAGGAAGATTATAAGTGCGCTCCACCTTGTCATGTAGCGTGGCCATCAAACGAAGAGGCAAAGTTCACATGGACTTCTGCTAAGGTTCTCAGTTTTGATGAAAAGGGGGCGAAAGTCTTAGTCAAAGGTAAGATTGATTTTTCAAAACATCACTATGAAACGGCATGTACGGTTAGGTGGAACGAAAATCTAGTGGAAACTACAATTAAAAATGCTAGTATCACAGAAATAGCAGAGCTTTGAGAAATTTTCAGTTCAGCCAGATTCAATTACTTGAACATGAAGGCTTTTATGGTAGAATAAAACTAGAGAGTAGCAACGAAAAATCGATAAAAGGAAAAGAGGCTCCAACCATGACCGAACAAGCACTCCGCAAAATGATTGCTGCCGGGGAAAGCACCCGGCAGGAGTTTAAGTCGTGGGTGAAGTGCAAGGACTACCGGCAGCGGAAAGACCTTGCGGTGAAAAGTGCGGTTGCGCTGGCAAATACAAAGGGCGGCGTTCTGCTGTTTGGCGTGGAAGATGACGGCACCATTACGGGCTGCCCCAAGAGCGACCCGCAGGCACTGATGGAAGCCATCTACGATATGACCCGGCCCAGCCTGTTTACCGAAATCGAGCCGGTGGAAACCTCTGACGGTGTGGTGCTGGTGGTATCGGTGGAGAAATCCAATTCTCATGTTGCCACCACCGGCGGCATCTATTACAGACGGCTGGGGAATGTGACAAAGCCCGACTACCCGGCAAACGATGTGTACTCCCCTGCCGATAACCCGGATTTTTCGGCAAAGATCGTGGAGGGCGCAACCGAAAGCGACATTGACCTGCTGGAAGTGTACCGCCTGAAAGAGAAGCTGCGGATTCGGGATGCAGGCTCTGCCCTGCCGGACTTGGCAGATACCACCTTTCTGGACAACCTGAACCTGATCCGCATGGACAAGGACGAAGTGCGTGTGACGGTGGCAGGGCTGCTGTTTGTGGGCAAGGCGGCTTCCATTGCCCGGTTGCTGCCGCAGGCAGAGGTGATCTACCTCCATTACAGCGACGAAGCGCAGACGGAATACGACAACCGCATGGATATGCAGGAGCCGGTGATCTCGATTCTGGATAAGCTGACCGAGCGCATCCGCACCTATAACCGCCTGACCAATGTGCAGGTGGGGCTGTTCCGGCTGGAGGTGTACGATTTCTCCGAAGCGGTTTTTCAGGAGGCGCTGCTGAATGCGCTGGCGCATCGCTCCTATGAGGACATGGCACCGGTCTACGTCAAGCACTACCCCACAAAGATCGTGATTGAGAACCCCGGCGGCTTTCCGGGGGACATCAACGAAAGCAACATCATCACCCACCAGTCCATTCCCCGGAACAAGCTGATCGCCATGACCCTTCAGCACCTGAAGTATGTGCAGCGTTCCGGGCAGGGCGTGGACATTATGTTCCAGAGTATGCTCACCGAGGGCAAACCCTACCCGGAGTATGCCAGCACGCCCAACTCTGTCCGGCTGACCCTTCGCAGCACGATGGAGAACCAGAACTTCGTGCGTTTCATCGCAGAGACGCAGGATAAGCGGTCCAAGATGTTCACGCTGTCGGAGCTGATGATTCTGCACTATCTGCGGGAGCACCAGAAAATCACCCTGAAGCAGGCGGCAAAAAGGATTCAGGAAACCGATGACAATGCCCACAAGGTTCTGAACGCTCTCCGGGACGAAGGGCTTCTGGAACTCAACGGCAAGACCTATATGCTGTCCCTCAAGGTCTACGAAACGGTGAAAACCGATGTGGCCTATGTGCAGGATAAGACGGTCAGCCAGATTCAGGCAAAGGATCGGATTCTCGAATATCTGAAGCATAAGCCGTCGATTACCAACCGAAAGGTGCAGGAGCTGTGCGGATACACAAAAGATCAGGCATACCGTATCCTCCGAAAGCTTGTAGAAGAAGGGAAGATTGAAATAAAAGGAGCAGGGCGCGGAAGAAGCTATTGCTTAAAAGAAAATCAGCGATAAAAATGCGCGCTGCGCGATTATTGCGCGCAAAAAAATCCGCGACTTTCTTGAGAAAGAGCAGAAAATGACTGCAATTCGATAAAAACAGAAATCGTTAATCGCGCGCCGAAACGCGCGTCGCGCGATTAGCGGTTTTGCCGCGCGTTTTCTAAGGCTCAATCTTCCAGCCTGCCGTGGTCGCAGCCAAGAGAAAGATAACACTCCATCTCCCCTTTCAGCACCATCTGTGCATACTCCAAGGGCTTGTTATAGAGCAGCCAGTCCAGCTCTGCCCGCTGTGCCGGGGTATGGCCGTACTCGTCCTCCACAGCGATGCAGTCGATGGCAACGGTGGAGCCATCTGCGAACAGGGCTTCCACCCGGTTGGTGTCCATGTTGTAGCGGCAGGAAAGCAATTTCGTCATAATAGTATCCTCCAAGACTTGATTTTTGGTGTGCGGTAACTCGAACCAATGCCGTCAAGCCGTTGTCGGATAAGTCGATTTTTCATTTGTCTGAGAGTAAGTGCACGGTTTCTGCACGGTTTTTGCACGGTCGGTGTTATCCATGTCCGATGATGTAGGGCGCTGTATTGCATTGCAATCAGTGCCCTTTTTTGCATCAGGTGAGCAGGGCCAGGCGAAGCTTTGCCCTCATTTCCGGGTAGGCATCCTTCAGCAACAGGCTTGGTGATTATATCCGCCAGCGACGGCAGGAGTTGAATTTGACGCAGGAGCAAGTCTGTGCAGGCATTTGCGAGCCTGTTACTCTCTCCAGATTTGAAAATGGAAGGCAGACCCCCAGTCGTACAAGGATCAATGCTATTCTACAACGCCTTGGCTTGCCAGATGATCGGTATTATGCACTTGTAACACCAGAGGAGCTGGAAATTGAGGCATTGGAAAAGGAAATCGTGGCATGCAATGCGCTGAAACACGTTAATGAAGGCTTTGATAAAATCAGTCAGCTTGAAAAAATTGTAAAGCCAGATGATCAAATTACACAGCAATTTATTCTCCGATCAAAGGTTCTTCTTGGTGGGCTGGATAAAAGGTATTCAAGTGACGAGCGAATCCAAATGCTTATGCAGGCTATTCAAATGACTATACCAAATTTTCGACTGAGTAAAATTGAAGATTATCTTTACACGTTGGACGAAATGAAGCTAGTCAATCAAATTGGAAATGCTTATTCCTTGGCTGGTGATAATGAAAAAGCAGCCGATATTTTTTATCGGTTGCTTCAGTATATGAGACGCCATCTCCAAGAAATGGTCACATCAAACAGGATGCTTCCTTTGGTTCTCTACAATTTTGCCAGATCTCTGGACTTGTTGGAAAGATATGAAGAAAGCGCAAGAGTTGCAAGAAATGGAAAAGAAGCTTGCATTAAATATGGACATTATCAAGTACTTCACTCTTGTCTGGAAATCGAAGCTGAGTGTGATTTCTTCCTTGGCAAAAAAGAAGAGAGTGCAGAGAGATATCGTGAGGCCTTTTACATTTGCAAAGTTATGAGATACGAGGAAGACTTGCAGATTATTCGTAATGAAGCCCAAAAATATCTGGACATTATTTTCTAAATGTTAAGTAATATCGTCCTGTGGTGTAGCGGCATCTGCTGGTGTAGTGGGGTATTCTGGTTCACTACTAGAACTGCTTTCAGATGAATCGGCCAAATCAGATGAGGAAGGTTCGAGTTCAGTCGGTGAATGAATAGCAATGGGGGTCCCTAGTAAAATTGCTGTACAGAAAACAATGGAGGCCAAAAGCGAGAAGAATTTTTTCATAGTGAAAGACGTCTTTTCTTTTGATATTTCTATCATACAGCGGGTGATATAAAAAGACCATATCGTCTTGTGCAAGAAAAAATTACATGAAACGACAGGTTCATCCTTTACCTATAAACGTATAACGTCAGACACACCAAGACATTCAAAATGACATCTGTAAGAAATGGCTGCTATTCTTATCAAAGTCATTAAAAAACTGCTGTCTTTGCTCGTCAAAGCTACGCAATGATTATTTGTTAAACCCACACTAAAAAACAGGGTGCGCCACCCGGACGCACCCTGCCAAGATCCACAGACGACAGCGATATGTACAACAGGGCGTTCCCCGTCGGGAACGCTCTTCACGGTCACAGTCAGGCCGCGGACGGTCTTCTGGTCTGCCCCGGATGCCGGGCAAATTTTGCGGTACGCATTGTGTTTTGCCGCAGCTTCCGGTACAATGGAGAAAAAAGGGGGACGACGGAAGATGGAAAAAACCGAACCGAGATACCAGGCATACCTTCAGATCTTAAAAGAGGAGCTGATCCCGGCGATGGGCTGCACCGAGCCGATCGCGGTGGCCTATGCCGCCGCGGTGGCCCGGCAGACGCTGGGGGAACTCCCGGACCGGGTGCGGGTCGGGGCCAGCGGAAGCATGATCAAGAATGTCAAGTCGGTCATCGTGCCCAACACCGATAATATGAAGGGGCTGGAAGCCGCAGCTGCGGCGGGCATCGTGGCTGGCCGCCCGGAGCAGAAGCTGGAAGTCATCGCCGATGTGACACCAGAGGAGACGAAGGCCATCCGCGCCTATCTGGAGCAGGCCGATGTGAAGGTCGAGCATGTGGAGAACGGCGTCACCTTTGATATCATCGTCACGGTCTGGAAGGGGGCGCACACCGCGCAGGTGCGCATCGCAGTCTTCCACACCAACATCGTCTGCATTGAGAAGGACGGCGAAGTCCTGCTGGATCTGCCCGTCCACGGCGACGAGGAGGAGAACCTGACCGACCGCAGCCTGCTCGACATGGAGCACATCTGGGAATTTGTCCATTCGGTGGACATCGAGGACGTGAAACCGATTTTAGACCCGCAGATCCGGTACAACATGGCCATTGCCGAAGAAGGCCTCCGGGGCGATTACGGGGCCAACATCGGCAGCGTCCTGCTGGACATGGAGGGCAATGATGTGCGGGTGCGGGCCAAGGCTTACGCGGCCGCTGGCTCCGATGCCCGGATGAACGGCTGCGAGATGCCGGTGGTCATCTGCTCCGGCTCCGGCAACCAGGGCATCACCGCCTCCGTTCCCGTGTGGCGCTATGGCGTGCAGACGGGCCGGGACCGGGAGACCATCCTGCGGGCCGTGTGCCTGTCGGACCTGATCACCATCCACCAGAAAACCGGCATCGGCCGCCTGTCCGCCTACTGCGGGGCGGTGTCTGCCGGCGTGGGCGCAGGCTGCGGCATTGCGTGGCTTCGGGGCGCGGCGTGGGCGACGGTCATCGCGCAGTACTTCTCCGGGCTGGGACTTGCCGTTTTCACGCTGCGGCGCTGCCCCGATCTGCTGCCGAAGAGGGAAGAGCTGCGCTTTGACGCGGCGCTTCTGCGCGAGATCTTCTCGCTCTCCTCGCTCACCTGCGTGCAGCAGTCGGTGATGAATTTCGGCATACTGATGATCCAGGGGCTTGTGAACTCGTTCGGGGAGATCGTCATGGCGGCGTTCGCCGCGGCGGTGAAGATCGAATCGTTCGCGTATATGCCGGCGCAGGATTTCAGCAACGCCTTTTCCACGTTTGTCGCGCAGAACTTCGGCGCGCGGCAGACCGG
>OIEF01000950.1_pt1 | contig 10678 bp, 6 predicted proteins | sample 1581721 | NCBI WGS metagenome assembly OIEF01 (sample SAMN01760908, study PRJEB22395) | human gut metagenome
CTCACTTATTGCTTATTTCGACCGTCCAAATTTCAAGAGCATATTGTTCTTTTTTCTATTATAATATATTTATTGTATCAGAACAAGTGTTTTTGCGATTTTTTATGAATTTGAGCAGATATGCTCGAATGTGCAATTCATCCCATCACCTATAGGTGAGGGAATTCTTGCTACGGTTGTTAAATTTATATATTATATTTAATATTTCAAAACATTTAACAAAAATGAAAGTAATAACTTTACAAAACCATTATAACATGAATATTATAAAATATAAAGTAAAGTATATACTTTACTTAAAGATATTTTACAGGGAATGAAAAAGAGGCTGCTTATTGCTATTTTGGGGTATTTTCTCCAGTCACCCTGAGGGGACATTTGATGTGATACTTATGGATATTATGATGCCTCTGATGGACGGATACGAAGCCACACGCCAAATCCGGAAGCTTGACAGGACGGATGCTTCTTCCATTCCCATCATCGCACTGACCGCCAATGCTTTTGCAGAAGATGTCCGCCACGCACTGGACTGTGGCATGAACGCACATCTGGCCAAGCCACTGGATGTGGAAAAAATGATCCATACGATTGCCCTGTCTCTGTAAAGAAATATTTTTCTGCAAATATTGCACAGTCACAGATTCTGTGCTATCATTCTAAAAAAACTTAAGGGGTAAAGTATATATTAAAGTATATATTTTACTCTCGGCATAACTATTATTTAACATTTTTATTTACAGGTAAAATACATGCAAAAAAGAGATAAAGGCTTTACCCTGGTTGAACTTATAGTCGTGGTCGCAATCCTGGCAATTCTTGTCGGACTTCTGGCGCCTTCTTACACAAAATATGTGGAACGAAGCCGCGAATCAACAGATCTGGCAAATGTCCGCACTGAGTATGGTGAAATGATGGCAGATATAAATCTGGATGGCAAAGATCCCGAAAAGGCTAAGAGAACAGTTAAGCTGAAACAGAAAATAGATGACTGGCAGTCTGCAGAAACTATCACCATCGCCGGGATTTCCCATACTGTAGGTGACGAAGATACTGCCAATTGGAAAGGGATTCCAGTCGCCAATGGAACATGTGAGATTTCCCTTAATGATGATAACAGTGTGAGATTTACATGGTCAGGTGGAAATGAGAGTGGCGGGAAAAAATATCCGTTTAATATTGGCGAAGACCTACAGGCTCCTCTCCTCAAGAGTAATGTATTAAATTTACTGGATCCAAAGACTAACTATGAAATTGATTCTCGCTGTAAAAAGTCAACGAATGATATGGTTAATAAAGTCAAAGAAAAAATAGGAGATGATAGCTTACTACAACATGGTACCTGGGCATATCTGAAACGCCCCGGCACTCAAGACAGCTATCTGTTCTGGACTTCCGTCAATACTGATGACGTTGGAGCAGATAAGACTATCCCCGTGCTTATTAATAAAGGTAACAATTTCTATATTTCCGAAACAACAACTGCCACTCGCAATCCTGGCAATAAAACAAATGAATATGTCGCAATTTCAGATCACCTCGTATCCGGCAGTGACTTTCAGAATATTCTCAAAAAAGGACAAGAATATTCTACTTTAGAAGCCGCTTACAATGCATATGAAAAGTTACTTACCGAAGGTAAATATGTGGAATATAAGGATACTCTGCCGAAATCATAAAAAACTCCCTGCTCAGACCAGAAATAAAATATTTCCGGTCGGGCAGGGAATTTCTTTCTTCACTGATTATCATACCGCATCCTTATACACTCTCTGGATATGCATTGCCAGATATCCTGTCTCTGTTTCATCCAGCTTATGTCCAATACATCCTTCCAGGTTTTTACAGATGTCAGTGGCAACCTTATAGGCCTGGGGATACTGATCCAGCATATATTCATTCATGTCCAGATTCAGCTTCTCTCCTGTAGATGCACGCGCTACCATATACTTCATATGGTTCATCAGACGATTATAGGACAGTGACAGTACATCGATTGGCTTACCTGTTGCTTTCTCGATCATATCTATACACTCTCTCACTGCTCTCGCAGTCTGCATGGCAACAGATACCTTCTCGTCACCAATTGCAGAATGAATATGCAATGCCACATATCCAACCTCATGATCATCAATCTCTATCTGAAGTCTTTCTCTCAGAATTGTTTTCAGTGTTTCCGCAACTTTAAATTCACTGTAGAAAAGAACCTTGATATCCTCTGTCAGCGGATTGCTGATCTGCTCATTTCTGCGGATTCTTGCGACTGCAAAAGAAATATGGTCAGCAAGTGGAAAAAGAATCCCTCTGTCTATGGAATCTCCAAACACTTTCTGTGATTCTGTCAGAATTGCATCTGCAATCTCCAGATACTCCGGCTCTATTCCCTTTACCAGTTCCTTCGCAGATCCACGCTCTGTCTCCTGTTCCAGACGATATGTAGTGCATCCCTCCGGCTTATCAAAACGCTGGCTGACCTTTTTTCCAAAGCCAACACTTTTGATTTCCAGATCCCCCCTGCAAAAAGGTCATCCTTTTCAATTCACGTGCGTAAAAAAACAGTCAGATAATCAAGATGTCATCTCTTTTGATCATCCAACTGTTTTTTGATAACAATATTATTCCAGTGTCTCCACCGCAAACAACGGTTCACCGGCCTTAATCTCACCGTTTGCCAGAAGTCTGATCCTCTGGTTGTCTTCTGGTTCAGTATCAAGGATAGGGGAAGTGATGGACGGAGCATTGGCAGTTAAGAACTCCAAATCCAGTTTCATCATCGGATCACCTTTTTTCACTTTCTGACCCTCTATTACCAGGATTTCGAAGCCTTTTCCTTCCAGTTTTACAGTGTCGATTCCCATATGAAGAAGCATAGGGATACCGGAATCTGTCTGGAAACCTATGGCATGTTTTGTATCAAAAATAAACTCAACTTCACCGTCTGCAGGTGCATATACAGTACCTTCTGTTGGTGTCACCACTGCACCGTCACCCATCATTTTTCCTGCAAATCCTTCATCCGGTGCAGTAGAAAGATCTGCTGCGATTCCGTCTACAGGGCTGTAAATGATTGCTGTTTTTCTGATCTTTTCTTCTTTTACAGGTGCCAAGGACTGTGCTGTACCTGCATTTTTGTCCTCAACCTCTGCACTGTTCTGTACATTATCCGGTGTCTCATCTGCGAATTCGTTGGGAGCAGTCTCCAGATATTCTTCCAGCTTCGCCTTGATAACAGTTACATGAGGTCCATAGATAACCTGTACGCCCTGTCCTTTTTTTACGATTCCTCTGGAATCTGTCTGTTTCAGAAGTTCATCATGAACTTTCTCAGGCTCTGCAACTGTGATACGAAGTCTGGTCGCACAACAGTCAACATCTACGATATTTTTCTTTCCGCCAAGGCCTCTGGTGATCAGTTCACTTACCGGATCACCGGAGGTTGCTGCAGCTGCACCGGCTGTCTTTCCGGCTTCTTTTCTTGCATTTACATCAGCTTTTGTATAAAGCTTTGTCTCTGTATCATCATCTTCACGTCCCGGAGTCTTGAAATTAAATTTCCTGATCATAAATGTAAAGATCACATAATACAGGATAAAGTAAATAATACCAACCGGAATGATCCTCAGCCAGCTTGTTTTTGCATTTCCCTGCAGAATGCCAAAGAGGAACAGGTCAAGGAAACCTCCTGAGAAAGTAAGTCCTACTGCAATATTCAGCATATGTGCGATCATATAAGCCGCACCTGCCAGGATCACCTGAACTACGAACAATGCCGGAGCTACAAACAGGAATGAGAATTCCAGCGGTTCAGTGATACCAGTAAACATACATGCCAGCGCTGCGGAAAGAAGAAGTCCGCCTGCCGCTTTTTTCTTCTCAGGTTTTGCACAGCGATACATAGCCAGCGCTGCTCCCGGAAGACCAAAAATCATAAAGATAAACTCACCAGAGAAATATCTGGTTGCATCCGCACTGAAATGTGCTATATTTGCAGAATCAGCAAGCTGTGCAAAGAAGATATTCTGTCCGCCCTGCACCACCTGTCCTGCCACTTCCATAGTTCCGCCCACTGCTGTCTGCCAGAATGGCATATAAAATACATGATGCAGCCCAAAGGGGATCAGTGCTCGTTTAATAATACCAAAAATCAGAGTTCCCAGATATCCACTGCCTGTTACCAGACCGCCCAGAGCATAAATACCGTTCTGAACTGCCGGCCATACAAAATACATCAGGATTCCCACAAACATATATACGATCGTGGAAATGATCGGTATAAATCTTGAGCCGCCAAAGAATGACAGCGCATTCGGAAGCACAATTTTGTGGAAACGGTTATGAAGTGCCGCAACACCAAGACCTACGATAATACCGCCGAATACACCCATCTGCAGAGACTGGATCCCGCATACAGAAGTAATGGTTCCTTCCAGTACATCTGCTGCTATCTGACCGTCTGCTGTGATTTCATTGTTGATAAGAAGCATGGCACTGACAGCCACATTCATAACGAAATATGCAATCAGCGCAGAAAGAGCAGCAACCTCTTTCTCTTTCTTTGCCATACCAATGGCAACACCAACAGCAAAGATCAGCGGCAGATTGTCAAATACAGCACTTCCAACCTTGTTCATAATGATCAGAAGAGAATTAAGTAATGTTCCACTTCCCAGGATCTTCTGCAATTCATAGGTAGCGATGGTTGTTTCATTTGTAAAGGAACTGCCGATACCAAGTAGCAAACCTGCAACAGGGAGAATTGCGATCGGAAGCATAAAAGATCTTCCCACACGCTGCAAAACTCCAAAAATCTTGTCTTTCATGTTCTTTTGTCTCCTTTTCCTTATTCGTGCGAATAAACCGTCTTGTTTCCGGGAGATTAAAACCTTCTGACATATGATTATTCCGCGTTTTACCACAAAGAATACATCAAAAAAAGGCACTAACCCCCATAAACATTAAAAAATAACATTTATGACCGGTTAATGCCTGCCTGTCCAGTAACACACCAAATCTGTGCTATACTATAAAAGATTATTTATTCCCTGTCAAGATACTCAGGAAAATTTTTTACAAAATATTTTTGCATTTCATGAATCGATCTCTGTAATGACCATTTATTATTTTTCAAAGCCGCAACATTCTCTGCATCCTTCTGATCTGATAGAAATTTATTGATTTCCCACTGCTGCAGGCTGCACGTTCAACTTGATCACTCTGTCTTCCCATTTTAATCCATTCAGATCTACAGAAATGTACACCCATTCATCGCTGAGTTTAAGCTCTTTTCAGAGGGATTTTATCTGTTTCTCTCTTCCAGATATTCCAGACATTCATTCACACCTTTAATACCAAGTTCCTTGCACACTTTATCCTGAATTTCCACCAGACATTCCAAAAGAAGAGGATTAAACATTCCGCATTCTCCATTCAGGATCATTTCCATTGCCTTCTCATGAGAATATGCTTTCTTATATACCCGGTCACTTACCAGGGCATCATACACATCTGCCAGTGATACCACCTGGGCAGATATAGGGATTTCTTCTCCCTTCAGGCCATCCGGATATCCTTTTCCATCATAACGTTCATGATGCCAGCGGCATATTTCATAGGCATATTTCATCATCTCTTCATCATGATACATTTCCAGCCTGTCAAGCATCCGGGCACCTATGATCGTGTGCTGCTTCATGGCTTCAAATTCTTCCTTTGTAAGCTTTCCGGGTTTATTCAGAATTTTTTCGTCAATTCCAATCTTACCGATATCATGAAGTGCGGAAGCTGTGGCGATCATATGCTGCTGAGACCAGGAAAGATCGTAATTCTCTGATTTTCGCATCAATTTCTCTAGCAAAAGCTGAGTCAGAATATTAATATGCAACACATGAAGCCCGCTTTCACCATTTCGGAACTCTACAATCTGACTGAGAATCCCGGTCATCATACGGTTGTTTTTCTCTTTCTCATAAATCTGATCTGTTACCAGATGGATCAGACGCCTTTGCTTGGCATAAAGCTTGATCATATTGATAACCCGCTGATATACCACCTTAGCATCAAATGGTCTGCTTATATAATCTGAAGCCCCCAGTTCGTAGGCACGGCGGATATAACTCTCTGATCCTTCACTGGAAATCATGATCACCGGTATATCCTCGATCCATTTATCTCTGTTCATATAGGCGAGTACTTCAAATCCATCCATTTTGGGCATAATAATATCTAACAGGACCAATGAGATTTCAGTTCCATACTGCTCTAACATCTTCAGAGCCTCTTCCCCGTCACAGGCCTCCAGTATCCGGTATTCTTTTCCCAGAATTTCCTTAAGTATCTCTCGGTTCATTTCAGAATCATCAACAACCAGAAGCTGGGGCAGGTTCCTTTTTTCCATCTTGTCTGTATTTTGCTTCTGCTCCCACCGGGTCACTACTATATTTTTATGTCCCTTGGCCATATACATAAGTCGGTCTGCTTTGGTGAGTGCTTCCTCCAATCTGCCATGGGTAAACATAGCTCCACCAATGCTCACTGAAAGCTTCAGACGATTAAAACCCGGAATATGCGTCGCATGGATCTTCTCCTGGATCATACGGAGCTTCTGTGAAAAGACTTTCTTCTCAATTCCGGGCAGGATCAGCAGAAATTCATCTCCTCCATAGCGCACCAGAATATCCGTACGACGGATATAATGCCGAATTACATTCACTACGGTTGTCAGTACCAGGTCTCCTCCATCATGACCATAAGTGTCATTGAACAATTTGAAATCATCCAGATCGATAACTGCAACTCCGGCATTCAAAGACATATTTTTGACTTTTTCCTCAAAATATCTGCGATTATACGCCCCTGTCAGCACATCCCTATACAGCTTTTCGCTATATACAGTCAGCTTTTCCGTCAGTTTTTCATATCCTTCCTCATCAGTCAGTGTGTTTTCGTCCAGCTTTTTCAGCATTTCCATTACATAAGGCTCACTGTCAATCTCCAGATACCTTGCAAATACCTGATACATATCAGAATCAAGAAATTCAATTTTGGATGTCTGTTTCTTCTCCTCCAGTGCTTTAAGGGAAATACAATTCTCACATCTTTTATCTTTATTCCAGAAAGCATAACACTGGCAAAGATTTTCTCTTCCTGCAAGCTTACGTTCCATTCCGGCAGCCTGCAGATCACTCCCTTTCAGGAGACGGACTACATCAAAAATCTCCCGAAGCACCTCCATTTTATTCTCTGCTTCCTGCATCGTCATTTGTTTCCACTCAATCATTATTCCCAGCCTCTCACGAACAACAGCTTTTTTCCGCAATATAAACTTGTATTATTATACCACTTACTCATCATGCAGTACAACAATAATATTTTTTCTTGATTTCTTAATTTCATAAAGGGAGCACCTAAAAAAACAGTCCTTGAGGCGTGCTCCCAACCGGTTCTGACTCCAACTGCCTTATAACCCTGCTCCTGGTTGACCTCATATAGTATAAGCTCTATTACGGTCATCTATATACATAATATGGCTTGACCTCATAATAATATAATTGCTATTGCAGTCAACCAGAAACATGCTTCAGCTTGACCTTATATAATAAAAGTGCAATCGCAATCAACTATATTTGTAATTATGATTGACTTAAAATAATAGAAACACAATTGCAAGTCATCTATAAACAGGATTAAACTTGACCGTACATAACAAAAACGCGATTACAGTCAATTATAATCATGATTCCTGACTAAAAAGCCACAGACTGAACGGATTCCAGTCTGTGACCTGATTAGATTTTTATACTCAAAAAGCTGTCGAACCTCCAGCAGAAAGGAGGTGGACTCCATGGAAGAAATTCTCACCACATTTCTTGTCTCTGTTATAGCAGGCGTAGTTAGCTACTACATATGCAAATGGCTGGACAGCAGACGATAGACAGCAACAGTCTAAACGGAATAGCTCACCGTAACGAGCAAGAAAGCCCCCAGAGCTGGCACTCTGAGGGCTTTTGTTTTGCTTCACGGAATCTCACCACATTCCTTAGCTACTGTTAGTATATGCGCAATGTGCTAAAAAGTCAACTCAAAAATAGTGGGTGAAAAAGCCGCAGGCTGGATGGGTGCCAGTCTGTGGCTATCTTAAGATAATCTTATTTACCTTCCGTAGTTTTACATTGCAAAATCTTCTCCAGTTCAGCTACTCTTTTAAGTGCTTCTGCTGTCTCTTTCTGGGCTTTTATTTTTTCTTTTTCAGCAGAATCCGCTCTCTGGCGTTCTCTTTCTGTATTTTTGCGTTCAGCTTCCTGACCTTTTTCATACATAATCGTATCTCTCTCAAAACCCTTCATATAGACTAACGACACCTCCCCGTCCCGCTTCACGATATCCACCATCTTCTGGATATCTTTCAGTGTATCATTTACTGCATTTGTCTGGGTTGTGTTCTCCATATAGTTCAGGAACTGCCGGAGTTCTTCGGATATGTCATCCCCCTTTGTACCCTTAGTATACAGTACAGTTGTCTGAGCGCCATCATCATATGGCATTTCCGGTTCTTCTACGCACATATTTCGTATTGTATATTTCACTCTGTCGTAACCAAAAGGATCATAATTACAGATAAAGATCACGTATACTCTCTTTAACTTTCCAAAATCCTCTCCTGATTTCAGGCTGCGGCTGTCTATGATGGCATGATAAAAACGGATCCTCTGTGGAAATGCGGCAATATACTTTGCTTTATCATTCTTATCCGGCTCCAGGTCATAGATGGATGCATCCTCTGACGCATCTATCTCAGCACTGTCATCGCTTTCTACATAAACATCCAGCCGGGCTCCCCGCAGATCCGTATTCAATCCCCCATAGGATTTCTGTGCGATCACTTTCAGATTTCGAAATTCTTTGTTAAACAAAAGTTTCAGAATCTGCCGTGTAAACTTCTCTCCCATTTCAGGATATGTCATCATGGCATTGAAGAGAAAATCATCCAGCAGATTCAACTCTTCCAGTTTTTTTCTTTCATTCTGCATCTGCATGCTCCTTTCCTTATGATGGAGGAAACAGCAGGTTCCTGCAGAATTTATATATGCGCCGTTGTACTGTTTCCACCATATTTATTTTCACTTCATATGTGGAATCAGATTGACCGAACGGCCTTAGAACTTTCCCAGATATGTAATTTTAGTGTAGCAAATGATGGCCGGCGTGTCAACCACGGAATGAAGAAAGCCACAGACTGGGTGGATGCCAGTCTGTGACTCAGTTAGATTTTTATACTTTCTTTAGAGAACTTTTAAAACAAATTTCGTTTCTTTATTTTCCCGACAGGGGGTGCGACCCCGACAGTATCTCCCTTTTGTATGAAAGTCCAAAGCATTGAGCGGACACTTGCTGATAAAATATTTGCTATTTGCGATTATTATTTACAAGATAATATCACAAGACATTCTCGACATCTATATGACATTTACAAACTTCTTCCACTAGTCCCATTAGATGATACTTTCAAAAATCTAATACTTGAAGTAAGAAACATACGAGCTACTTCTCCGATTTGTCCATCAGCTAATCCAAATATAAGTATTTCTAAATTACTTCGACAAATTGTTGAAAAGCAATCTTATAAAACTGATTACGATACTCTTACCATCGGACTATTAGATGAAAAGATTCCATACAATACAGCAATTACCGCTTTATTAGAAATTATCAAAAGTAATATTTTTGAATGAGCTTTAATGTAAAAGTCACAGACACTTTAAAAGTTAATCTGTGACTTTTGATTTAATTATTATTCAATAACTGGTATCTGAGTTTTCAGATAGAAAGTTTTATCTCCAACAGTAACAACAGCCATATAATTTAAATCTCCTATCTTTGCAGGCGTACATTTCATTACCTTGTCTTCAATGCTCACTTTATCTTCTTCTTTATTGCCATAATACTCCCATTTAACATTATACTCTTCTGTTAAATTCCCATCAATCGTAGCCTGAATATATACTTCAACATATTGGCCTTTATTAACAGTAACCAATTCCTGTTTCGTATTAGCGTCTCTTACTTTTACTATAGCCTCATATTGATGATCATTTAAGGTAATTTCCTGCATTTTTTCATATTCTTCTCCAGCAATATTAACAAGCGCAAGTAATTTATATGGGCTTCCCTGATAAAGTCCGTATTGAATTGTAAATTTACTGTCTTCACTGGATTTTGTCGTTCCAAGCTTTGTTTCCCATTTACTATTTTGATACCATACAACATCCAAATCTGTAACTGCTTTTCCATCTATTTTAGCCTCTAACCAATATTGTTTTAAATCTCCTTTATATCCACTTGTATCACCATGAATAATTAATTCCACTTCTGGTTTTCTGACAGTAATTGTTTTTTGCAATGTTACTGATTTACCTGCGACTATTTCATATACAGCCTTTATAGTATATGTTCCTGATTTCTTAGCAGAGAAAACTGTCGTTTCCTTTTCTCCGGAACCAGTAGAATATTTTGATAAACTTCCTGCGCTTTCGTTATTATTCACAAATGACCAAGTAACATTTCTACTTACCGCTTTTCCATCTCGTTTATCCAGAATATTCAAATAAAGTTCTTGATTTTCACCATATTCTATTGTTTCGTCGCCATCTGGTACAATTTGTGCAGTTAATGGTGGAGCCTC
>OIEF01000952.1_pt1 | contig 10652 bp, 9 predicted proteins | sample 1581721 | NCBI WGS metagenome assembly OIEF01 (sample SAMN01760908, study PRJEB22395) | human gut metagenome
GCGCAGGGTAAGGCCCTCAAACTCCAGCGTGCCGCGCGGGGAGATGGGTGCGTCGCTTGCAGGCTCTGTGTGCTCAATAATGCGCAGCGTGTGCATATCGGGTGGCGTGTAGCCCGTCATCAGCTTGCAGATGCGGTTATATGGCGCACAAATGCGGTTCTGCTCGCGCAGATCGGGCAGACCGTTGTTCTGCAAGGCGAAATTCAGCCGCGTTTCCTCGTTCACATAGAATGTGTCGAACAGGTCGTGCAGACCGCAATGGTCGATGTCCGCATGCGTGACGATAAGCGTGCGCTCCATATTGTCAAAATTCGGGAACAGGCTGCGGAAAATCTTCAGCATCTCGTCCTTGTAGCACGGGAAGCCGCAGTCGATGAACAGCAGCTTGCGGTTTTTCTCCAGAATATACGTATTGCCCCCGCACGGCGGCTCGATGATGTGCATTGTAAACCCGCCGAACAGACTGCGCTGCGAAATGTGCGCGCGGAAGTTTTCGCCCTTAAAGCTGTGCAGCATCTCGGCGATTTTGCCGATGTACGAAAACGTCTTGTGCGGCGCTTCGCCTTTTTCGTCAAGGTGCTGCATCAAAAGGTTGGAGTCTGCAATGAGCGCGTCCATATCTTCCTGCGGCAAGTGCAGGGTAGAAGCCAGCTGGTGCGCAAACGAAAGGTAAAACACCGTGTTGTCGAGCACCTTTTGGCTTTTGTCGTAGTTTAAAACGCGCATTTCGCACAGCTTTGCGGCGCGCTCTAAAAACGCCTTCGTCTGTGCGGGATCCTGAATGTAGATGCCGACCTTTAAATCCTGATGGTCGGTGTCGTTTTCCTGCCCGCTCATGTATGTGATGTTAAAATTAAAGCTGTCGATGAGCTCCAAAACGGGCAGCACGGCGCTCGGTACGTTCGGCAGGTGGAATTCCAGCAAAATCGTTCTGCCGGGGTTATCCTCGTTCAAAATATAGCCTACGTCGTTTAAACGCACGGCGATGGTATCAAGCTGCGCCTGTGAGCCGCTGACCTCCAAAAACAGCACGTGCAGGTCAACGGCTTTATTGTAGCTGACGCGCGTGATGTTCGCGCCGGACTGCGCCACAATGCGCGTAGCCTTCAAAAACGCACCGGCCTTGTTCGGCAGTCGCGTGATGAATGTTCTTCTCATGCGCGCCTCTTAAAGCTTGCCGGCCTTTACGAGTGCGGCGGTCTTCAAAATGCCCACCTGCGTTTTGGAATCGGGGATTTCATTGTTTAACACCATCTCAACGGCTTTGTCGAGCGGAATGCGCTCCACTTCAAGGAACTCATCCTCGTCTAAGTGCATTTCGCCTTTTTTGGCCACACGGCACGCCCAGATGCGGATGATCTCGCCGCAGTAGCCGGGAGAGGGGTACAGATTGCCGAGCGAAATGTAGTTTTCGCCCGTGGTGCCGGTTTCCTCCATCTGCTCGCGCTTTACGGCCTCAAACGGGTCTTCACCCTTTTCCAGCTTGCCGGCGGGCAGCTCCAGCAGCACTTCCTTGTACGGATAACGGAATTGGCGTACAAGCAGCACTTCGTTTTGTTCGGTCAGCGCCGCCACGCACACGCCGCCGTTGTGGCACACAACCTCTCTTGCACTCGTTTTTCCGTTTTCCAGCTCCACGGTGTCGCGCAGCACCTTGATGATGCGGCCCTCAAACTTTGTTTCGCTTGTCAGTGTTTTTTCAAAGAGCTTCATAAACTGTCGTTCCTTTCTCTTTATGATAAAAACTGCTTGATTTTCTCGGGGATATTACCCTACTATTATATAAACATTTTCTTAATTTCGCAAGGCGCGGGCGGGATTCTCTTGCATAAATCCCGCGAATGTGGTACATTTTATCAGAACCAAAAAATTTCTCGCGGCGGTGCCGCGTGCTATATCCCATTTTTGAAAGGAACATGAACATGAAAACTTGCATTCGTTTACTGTGCGCCGTTTGCTGCGCCGCGATGCTGCTCACCATGACCGCCTGCTCGGGCGGCAATACAAATACGTCTTCCGCCACGGCAGAAGCGACCCCTGCGCCGGAGATCACTCCTGCGCCGGAGGCAACAGCGGCCCCTGAAGAAGAACCCACCCCTGCGCCCGAAGGCAACACGTCCTCCGAAACGGGCGAAAATCGCCACACAAGCACCTTGCCGGTACCGGAAGCGGGCAGCGAGGAATTCCGCGCCGCGTTTGAAAACAACCCTATCGATACGCAGTATGCGGACGATATGGAAACGGCGGGCTCTGTTGCGGGCATGATTACTGCGTGCAACACGGCTTCCGACAGCTGGAAAGAGCAGATTGATTCCGTCTACACGCAGATTTTGGAGTATGGCGACGATAAAACGGTCGAAACCGTCAAAGAGGAGCAGTCCCACTGGGTGAACGAGCAAAGCACCGCGTTGCAGGACATCCGCGATTCCGTATCGGAGAATGACCCCCTTGCGGCCATCACCGTGGCAGAGAGCATCATGGTCTATTACCGCACAAGGGCCATTGACCTTTGCGCCGTATTATACGACATTAACGGCACGTTGACGTTCGGCTAAAATCTAAAAACGCAGAGGATTTGTATATGAAAAAAGCATTCGGCGCAATTTTGATCGCGGTTATCCTCATTGTCTGCGTTGTTACCCTCACGGTGCAGCGCGGCGAAAACGCCATGCTGGAGTTCCCGGAGCGCCCCGCAGAGGGCTGCACGGTGCTGTCTCTTGAAATTACCGACGGCAAAGCGCAGACCGAAGTCATCGGCACGTACAACGTAAATGAAAATGTGCTGACGATGAACACCTCGGCGCTTGGAAACGCAGAGCCTACCGAAAGCGGTGAAAACTACACATACACGCTGCCGGAAAGTATCCCGAATTTTTATTTCAGCGACACCACGCAGGGCCTTTTGCTCTACAAGGGTTATTTATACGTGGTGACGGCGACGACGAGCGGCCAGACGCTGGAAATCATAAATCTGAAAACCGGCACCCTCGGCGGCAAAATCTACTATTCGCAGTTTGTGAAAGAACAAATCAGCGGGAGCGCAGCGTCGGAATAAGTCTCTTTTATTCGTTTTTTGTATTTCTGACTCTGCAAATTAAGTATTAGACATTTATAGACCTTTTCGTTATACTGGAATTATCCAAATTCAGTACACGGAGGGGTTTTATGTTTTCTGATAAAGATTTAAGAAAGCTCATCGTGCCGCTTGTCATCGAACAGATTCTGGCAGTGCTTGTGGGTACGGCCGATACCGTCATGGTGTCTTATGCGGGCGAATCCGCCATTTCCGGCGTTTCCCTTGTGGATATGTTCGCTTACATGGTCATCACAATCTTAACGGCACTTGCAACGGGCGGCGCGGTCATCGTTTCGCAGTACCTCGGCAACAAGGAGCAGGAAAATGCGAACCGCGCGGCGGGGCAGCTGATGGTCGGTACTTTGCTCGCTTCCGGCGTGGTGTGCGTCATCTGCGCGGCTTTGAACAGTCAAATTCTGCACCTTTTGTACGGTTCGGCAGAAGAAAGCGTCTTGCAGGCGGCGGAAACCTATATGTTCATCACGGCGTTTTCGTTCCCGTTCCTCGGTATTTACAATTCTTCGGCGGCACTTTTTCGCTCCATGAAAAAGACGAACATGACCATGTACGTTTCGCTCCTCATGAACGTCATCAACATTGCGGGCAACGCGCTGCTGATCTACGGTTTCGGCATGGGCGTTATCGGCGCGGCGCTGGCCACGCTGATCGGGCGTGTGTTCGCCGCGGTGTTCATCCTGTGGCAGAACCAGGACCTGCACAATCCCCTGCGCGTGCAGCGCTTCGCTGACCTGCGGCCCCGGCGCAGGCCCATCATGCAGATTTTGTCCATCGGCATCCCGTCGGGTCTGGAAAACGGCATGTTCCAGATCGGCAAGCTGTGTGTCAGCAGCCTGACGTCTACCTTAGGCACCTCGGCCATCGCGGCCAATGCCGTGGCAAACTCGGTCTCGACGCTGGCGAACATTCCCGGCAACACGATGAGCCTTGCCATGATCCCGGTCATCGGGCAGTGCCTTGGCGCAGGCGAGAAAAAGCAGGCGCAGCGCTATTCCGTCACGCTGCTGGGCATCGCCATCACGGGGCTGGCCGTCACGAACGCGGCGCTGTTCTTCCTGATGCCCGAGGTCGTGACCTGGTTCAACCTCTCGGCGGAGGCATCCGCCATGTGTACCCACGTGGTCCACTGGTTCAACCTGTTCAGCATCTTCTTCTGGGCGACGAGCTTTACCCTGCCCAACGCCCTGCGCGCGGGCGGCGACGCCAAGTTTACGATGTCGGTCAGCATCGTCAGCATGTGGCTGTTCCGCGTGATTCTGAGCTACATCTTCGTTCTGCAGTTCCACTTAGGACTGACCGGCGTCTGGTTCGGTATGTTCATCGACTGGATCTGCCGCAGCCTGTGTTTCCTTGTGCGGTTTGCCCGCGGGAAATGGATGGAGCATAAGGTGATATAAGACGCAAAAAACTCCCTGTCCGGTGCGGACAGGGAGTTTTCTATTGTATGGCGTGGGAAATTACTCCACCATATACTCAAAATCAATACGACCCAGCGCAACGTCGGCGGCGGCGACCCGGATCTTCATGGAAGAACCCAGCATCCAGCTCTTGCCGGTCAGCGGGTCCAGCATGCTGACCCCGTCAATGACCTGCGGCTCGCCCTTGCAGAGCTGCGCGGCGGGGACAAAGCCCTCCACCGTGTTGTCCAGCTCGACAAAGACGCCTCGCGGCGTGATGCCGGCCACCGTGCCGGTGTAGACCTCACCGAGATGGTTGTGCATGTACTCGGCCTTGTACAGGTCCTCGACATCGCGCTCAATGCGCACGGCGGCGACCTCCTGCTTGCTGGACTTCTCGCTGGCCTGCTGGGCAAACTCGTTGAAGTCGCGCTGCAGCTGGCTGGCGGAGACACCGTTCAGCATCTCGGTCAAAATACGATGAATCGCCAAATCGGGGTAGCGGCGGATGGGGCTGGTGAAGTGGGCGTAGTCCGCCAGCACCAGACCGTAGTGGCCCAGAGGCTGCGGGGCGTAGCGGGCCTTCTGCATGCTGCGCAGAATGCCGGTGTGGACGGGGATCTGAATGGGCTGGCCGCGGGTCTCGTCCAGCAGGGCCGCCAGCTCGAGCTGCGTCGGGATGGGGTTCTTGAACTTGGCGTTCAGGCCGCAGGCCAACAGCGTGGCGGACAGCTTCTCCATCTTCTCGGCGTCGGGGGCCTCGTGCACGCGGTAGACGAACGGGGCCTTGTTCGTGCGGCCCGCGTTGGCGGCGCACTGGTTCGCCAGCAGCATGAACTCCTCGATCATGCACTCGGACGTGCCGCGGTCACGCTTGACAATGTCGATGCAGCGTCCGTTCTCGTCCATGACGAGCTTAGCCTCGTTGGACTCAATATCCATGGCGCCGCGGGCCTTGCGCAGGACCAGGCGCTTGCGGTACAGCTCGTCCATCGTGGGCAGCTGGTCAAGCACGGCCTCATATTTCGTCTTGAGGTCGGTCAGGTCGGCGTCTGTTTCAGATTCCGGGGGCTCCAGCAGCGCGTTGATCTCCTTGTACACGCCCTTGACGCGGCTGCAGATGACGCTCTTGACGAACTTGTAGCTGCGGATCTCGCCATTCTCGTCCAGTCGCATCAGACAGGAGAACGCCAAGCGGTCCTCGCCCTCGTTCAGCGAGCAGATGCCGTTGGACAGCTGGGTCGGCAGCATCGGGATGACCTTGTCGGCGTAGTAAATGCTCGTCGCGCGCTCGAACGCTTCCTCATTCAGCGCGGAGCCGGGGCGGACATAATGGCTGACGTCGGCAATGTGAACGCCCAGCTCGTAGCCGTCGTCCAGCTTCTGCAGGCTGATGGCGTCGTCGATGTCCTTCGTCTCGGCGGAGTCAATCGTGAAGATGGGAATGCCTCGCAGGTCCAGGCGCTTCGCGGCCTCGGCGGGGTCAATCGTGGCATTGTCGTAGGCGTGGGCCTCCTCCAGCACCTCCGGCGGGAACTCCTGGCGGACGCTGCGGCCATACAGGATGGCCTTGGCGCACTCGGACGCATAGTCGGAGGAACCGAATTTCTCGACAACGGCGGCGCGGTGGTCGCTGTGGCGGTTGCCGCGGTGGGTGATGAGGAAGCCGACCTTGTCGCCCAGGTGCACGCCCTCGCTCCCCTGCTTGGCCAGCAGGAACTTCACGTCGCGGCAGCCGTCCGGCTCCACGGCCATGCGGCCATCCTCGGACAGGCAGACCGTGCCCGCAAAGCGGTTGTTCGGGACCGTGACCTCGACGACCTCGCCCTCGGAGGAACCTTCCACGCGCGGGTGGTCGAACAGCTTGACGTTGATCTTATCGTTGGGCATTGCGCCGTGCAGCGCGCGGCCCGGGATGAAGATGTCGCCCTCGCCGTCGTCGCGGCTGGCAAAGCCGAAGCGCGCGGCCAGCTTGACGAGCGTGCAGGGAATCGTGTTGGGGGCTGCAGCATTCTCATAGGTCGCAAAGCCGGGCACATAGGTGCCGTTGCGCATCGACAGCTCGCCGGTGGCGACCATAGCGGAAACGGTGGTGCGCAGGCGGGAGTTGTCCACCTGCAGGTTGTTCTGCAGTTCGCGCAGCGTCATGGGACGGCGCTTGACCGCGTTTAAAATAGATTTCTGTAACGGTGTCATAGTTGCTCCTTTAATTTACGTCGCACCGCCATCCGACGGTGCCCTACCCTTATATACATCCACAAAAAACGGCCCGCCGGGGCGCTGCTTACAAAGCCAAAGCGCTTGGCGGACCCTTTTCATCTTTGTTACCCTGCCAAAATCACAGGCGTGCGCTCAAAACGCAGACGACCAGCGTGACGACAAAGAAAACGACGCCGCAGATCTTGGTCAGCTTGGCCAGCTTGGCGTCCACGCCGCGCTCACGGCCTGCTGCCATCGTGGCGGAGCTTTCGCCCATGATCGCGCCGGACAGGCCCTGGCCCTTCTGCTCCTGCGCGAGGGTGAAAACAACGATCAACACGGACACGGCGATGAGGACGACGCCGAGAACGATCTCATACCAGTTCATTAGATTAGCACTCCTTCTATTTCTATCCACGCCGTCGTGACGTGAAAAGTCTCATGCACCGTACAGTATAGCATAGTTTGCCGCACGTTGCAAGCGCTTTTTTCACGTTTTGGGTGTAAAATCAGTTTTGCAGCGCAATTTGTTCGCCCTGCACCAGCGGATAGCGGACCAGCCTGTCCCCGTCAAGGTTTTCCCGGTGCATATCGACGGCAGTGATCTGGTGGTTGCCGTAGGTCGTGTAGTAGTAAATGCCCTTGTCAGCGTTGCAGCAGCTTGTGTAGAGCGTGATCTCGTACTTGCCGCCGTCCAGCTCACAGCAGCCGCGCTGCTGCTCGACAGCGTGCAGGATGTGGAAGAACTGCCCGACGCTCTCGGCCTCGCCGCTGCCGGATTTCGCGTTCATCCGCACAAAGGCCGCACGCACAAAGCGGGACTGGCTGGACAGATCGCCCGGCAGGCCCAGTGCGCCGAGGCCGCGGCTGTAGACGGGCAGCTCAAGGCCGTCCGCAAACGCAACCGCAGGCGTGCGGGGCGAGAGTGCGCGGTAGTTGTTCAGTGCGAAAAGCTGCTGCGGGAACGGCGGATTGTTCGTCAGTACACCGACGGGGTTATCGTAGATGTGCAGGCCGTCGGCGGTGGACTCCACCACGATGCTCCCCGTTTTGTCGGCAATGAGCCAGTGCAGCTGCGCGAGGGGCAGCTGCTCACTGAACGGGATATTGACGATGTTGGTTTTTGCAAGCAGCGTGCGCACCTCGGCCAGCGTCGCACAGCTGCCCAGCAGCCAGGGGATCAGCTCAAACTGGGCGACGTTGCTTTTGCCATCCTGCGCCGGGTGGTAGACTGCATTGCCGACAAAGTTCAGCCCTGCGATGCCCAGGCCCTTCTCATTGACGGCGTCATAGTAGAGCGGGTACTCCTCCGCCACGTAGGCCATGCCGATCATCGCATATTTTGTGCGGAAGTCCCCCATGCAGCGCAGAGCAAACGGGTAGGCCCGCGGCGTGATCGTGACCTCGTCGCCGTAGGAAAATTCATAATCGAGATTGCGGCCAAAGTAGAAACTGTCAGTTGTATAGGTTGCAGCTGTACACATGGTAAACACCCCTTTAATTATAATAGATGCAGCGCGGCTTTCCTGCGTCGAGAATGTAAGGGCGGACATGGTTCGCCCGCGGCACACAGCGGCCGCCGCAAGGTTCACGGGTCAATGGTGAGCATCGGCCCCTGCATTTTCAGTGTGGTTTATATTGTACCACACCCTGCGCGGGATAATCCACCGCCAAATTGTAAACAATGCGTCCTTGCCGAATCCAACGCCATCACAAAAAAGCTTGCGGCGTATAAAAATCTCCCGGTAACAGAAGTGAAATTACCGGGAGAAGGAGAAAACAAAAACGCTGCAAACCCCGAAAAAAGGCTTGCAGCGGTGCTTTCTGGCGTCCCAGAGAGGATTTGAACCTCCGGCCCCACGCTTAGGAGGCGTGTGCTCTATCCAGCTGAGCTACTGAGACAGGTAACAGTTGCTATTATACCTGTTTTCCGCCCGGATTGCAAGTGCCCGCTGTAATTCTGTGCCCAGTTTCGTATTTTACAGGATGGCATGAACCACTCCACGGTCTCCGGCTGCGGGGAAATCGAACATTCTGAAAACAGCAGAAAAAGCGGGCAACAAAAAATCCAACCGCCCGGAAGCAGTTGGCCATCTCTATAAAACACACTTTGAAAATCGGTGATCGACTTTGCCGACTTTGCGCGGTACACCAAAGAAAAAAAGCTGCGGCAATATCTTTGCCACAGCTTTTTGGTGGGAGCTGGTGGATTCGCAAGCCGCGGTCTAAAAAACAGTCCGCAGGACTGTTTTTTGCCGTCTGCGGACGGCCGACCTGTTCGAATCCTACCAGCTCCAGCACAAAAAAGAACCCGCAACCTAAGTTGCGGGTCCTTTTTGTCTGAGTGTGATAAAAAAGATACCCTGTTTTGAGAGGGAAAATCAACGATAGTAGAAAAATTTAATTGTTTTCTTTCTCTGTGGGCCATTGCAGCATCCATTCCAGATACTTTGCCTTTATGATTTTCCTCGTTCTCAGTCTTTTCTTTTGGCTGTACCACTCTTTCAAAAAACAGCCTACTTCCTCAAAATTATCAAAGAGCAGAATCGCATCAATTGGAACACTCCCACCACAGTCATGTTCCCAGTCATACCAGATCAATGTTCGGATAATATCCTCTGGCGTTTCTGCCCTTGTAAAGAAATTTTCTTTGCGGACATTCAGAACTCTGGCTATTTCTTGGATTCTATCCTCTTTGGGCGTTCGGAATCCTGACTCATATTGGGCAATGCGATTTGCTGCATTTCCATCCAAGTGCAGTCGTTCTCCCAGTTCCCGCTGCGTTAGTCCTCTGTGCTTACGCACCAGCTTGATTTTCTCTCCCAGCTTCATAGCTACCTCTTTCCGATAAAAGTGAAAAAGGTCATACCCAATCGAAGATGCCTTATCTCCGATTGGGTATGACCTCTTTATTTTTATGTCAGCTGCATTGTCTTTTTATAGCCGCCGATGAACCGTATTTCAATTTCATTACGCGACCTCACCGTGATTTTCTCAATGATTCGCGTAGTCAGCGCATCGTCATATTCTTGAATTTGCAAATCCTTGGCTGACAGCAGCATCTCCGGCTGGCTGGCTTTTTCCTGCTGGGCGGCGGTGTCCTCGATGGCTTTTTTCAGACTCTTAATTTTATTATTCAGCTTTTTCAGCCTGTCATCCAGAAACGGAGTATCCTCATCAAAGTCCAAGGACATTTCCAGCAGACGGTCAAATTCCTGTTGGGTCTGCTCCAGTTGCTCCTGCAAATTAGGCTTTATGCTTTCGCCGGTCTGGATGCTATGCAGGATGCCATTAATCTGGGCAGCGACTTCATCGGTGAAGTTCGCCGCCAAATCCTGCACCGCTTTCAAAATGGCGCGGTGCAATTCTTCTTCCGGGATGGACGGCGAGCTGCCGCAGAATTTCGTTCCATACTCAATGCGGTTCACGCACCGCCAGACGATTTGTTTTCTGCCGTGGATATTCCAAGTTACCCGCTTGTAAGGGCTGCCGCAGTCACCGCAGAACAGTCGCTCGGACAAGGCATACTTGCTGTTGTAGCGGCCCCGGCGGCGCTTGCGCTGGTTAGCAGCTGACTTGCTGTTGCGGCGGGCGATCTCAGCTTGCACCTCTCGGAATATCTGCTTGCTGACGATGCCCTCGTGGTAATTTTCAATGTAATATTGCGGGAGCTGCCCGGTGTTTTTCTTATGTACCCCGGTCAGCACATCCTCGGTAAAGGTCTTTTGTAGTAATACGTCACCACAGTATTTTTCATTTTGCAGGATACGCTGGATGCTTTGCGCTGACCATGCGGTGTTGCCGCGGGCTGTGAGTGCGCCCGCCGTTTCCAGCTTTGCCTTGATACTTTGCAGACTGTCCCCTTGCAGGTAGCTGTTGAAAATCAGCCGAATGATTTCAGCCTGCTCCGGGATGATCTCCGGCTTGCCGTCTGCCCCTTTACGGTAGCCAATAATTCTGCC